>Ga0063231_10000451_pt1 | contig 11524 bp, 11 predicted proteins | sample LauGreSu1BDMLBSD_2_FD_56231 | JGI IMG/M metagenome (GOLD analysis project Ga0063231, IMG submission 56231) | Freshwater lake microbial communities from Lake Michigan, USA - Su13.BD.MLB.SD v2 (version 2) | ecosystem: Environmental > Aquatic > Freshwater > Lake | place: Lake Michigan, USA...
ATAATGACTCTGGCATGGCAGTACCCTTCGTAATGCAGTCAGTTTACACGCCCATGATTGATTCTGTACGTAAATTAAATATCAATCATCCTAGTTTGTCAGGCCTGAAACCATGGAAAGTAAAACATGCTTTTGGTGGTGGCCCGGTTTTGGTTCAAGCTGGGCAGGTGAAAATTTCCAACAATGAGGAAAAGAAGTTTGCAGGAAAGGCTATTGCAGACAAGCATCCCCGGACGGCCATTGGCTATACCAAAGACGGAACCATGATCATTTTGGCCATTCAGGGAAGGATGAAAGGTTTGGCAGAAGGTGCTACCCTGCCACAAATGGCCAAAATCATGGTGGATTTGGGCTGTGTGGAAGCCATGAACCTGGACGGCGGTGGAAGTTCTTGTATGTTGATCAATGGTAAGGAAACCATCAAACCATCTGATCCCAGCGGACAAAGACCAGTTCCTGCAGTATTGGTGATCAAATAAAATATAAAACAGTTGATCTGGTGATGATTCTAAGCTGCATCACAAATCGTAATTTAATGAGATTGTCTACAATCTCACCACAACCCCCACATTGATAAGATAATCAGCAAAAGCGGCATCTCCCTTGAAATAAGTACCAGTCTTTTGGGTTCTGATCTTGTCGGGGACACTTTGGGTTCTGTTGCGCTGGATTGCAACAGGAAGATTGAAAAAGAAGGTAGATTTTTTCGATTGGTATGCTACACCGGGCTCTGCATTTATTACATATCCAGGCCTTCTGAATCCTCCGCTTTCCCCGATGAGATCTTCAGCAGGAATTCCTTCCTTTCGAATACCCAAGCTCGTAGTCCACTTACCTTTCATATAATTCATCCCCGCTCGGTACATGTATTGATCAGGAACACTCATGACATTGCTTCCGTATTGTAACTGTGTTGTGGTAGGTACACCACCCCGGGCAGTTGAAATACCATTCTGTTCGCGGGGATTGGAAAGGTAGAAGAAATTGCCATACATGGAAAAATCATGTGAGAAAGCATAATACGCATTCAATTCCAATGTGATACCAGTTCCACCATCTCCTAGCTGAATTGACTGATCCACCGGCCCAATGGTTCTGGTGGTATCATTGCGGTAGAAATAATCTTGGTAACGAAAATCACCTGTAGGCAGTTTTAGCCCCAAACCTGCTTGCATGTTCCACTTCTTTCCTTTGGAAGGATCCAATAACCAGTAATAAACCGCACCCCGAACATCTCCTATCCCAAATGAATGGGTTGTTTTCCTCGCTGAAGCTCCCCCTGTATTGCCACCATGTTCATACAAGGATGAACGGGCATTGGAAATCAACGGGAGATTAAAACCAAAACTAATGCGATTGTTTAGATGCTTTTGAAAAAAAAGATCGAGTCCAAAAGTATGGTTGATGACTTCCGTTCCCAACTCTACTCTTTCTTTTTGTTCTAACATACCTACAAAATGCTTGTATGACTTAAAATAACGGGTGTTGGCTGTAAGTGTCCAACCCGATGAATCTTTGACATCTTCTCCATTGCCACATGAGTAAGGACCTAAGCCTCGAATGGCCACACAGCCTTGTGCATTAGATTGTTGTTCAAAAAAAATTGAAATGATTGCGATTAATATGAATAACCTTTTCATTCTTGTCTTTTAATCTGATAAATCCTATATCAAAATTAAAGGTTTATTGGAAACCACCCTGGTAGGTAATGATAAAATCTACCAGTGTTTCAAGGTTGACTTCGGCTCTTTCGCAGGCATCCCGTATGTCTTCCCTGCTCACATTGGCCGCAAATGTTTTTTCCTTGATGCGTTTCATGGCTCCTTTGCGTTCCATTCCATCATATCCGTTTGGGCGCATCAATGAATAAGCATGCATCAATCCGGATAGCTCATCAAAGGCATAAAGCATCTTGTCCATTCTTGTAACCGGTTCGACACCAAAATGAACATGACCATGTGAAGCAATGGCCCGAATGATTTCAGGGTCAATGTTCAAGGATTCCAGATGCTCGATTATTTTTTTGCAGTGCTGGTCTGGCCACTGGTCCCAATCTGCATCGTGCAATAATCCAGCCATTTTCCATCTCCAGGCATCAGCCTCATCAAGATTTTCAACTGTTTTTGCCCAGGCTCCCATCAATCCCCCTACCTGAACCATGTGCAGTTTCAGCCTATCGTTCAAGACCCATTCATCCAGCAAGGCTTTGGCCTCTTGCTCTGTCAGTATGTTGCCTGCATTTTTAATGTCTCCAAATGATTGCCTTCCTAATTGAAGTGACATAAATTATGATTTAAAAAAAGAGAGAAGTTTTTGGCTTCTCTCTTTTGATGGAAATTGTTATTTTATTGATGTGCCTTGTCGGCCTCATCGTACTTCTTTTGATAGAACTCTGCTTTTGTCTTGTCTTTTTTCTTGTCGTAGCAATAGTTCAACAATGAACAGGCTGATTTGAAATTGGAACGCTCTCCTACTTTCAATTTACCCATGCCATCATAATGATTGAACACTTTTTCCAATTGTGGAACGGTCTTGTCAACCATTTCATTGATCAACGCTGCATAATCAGCTTTTTTCTTCACTGCTTCAGGCGTTGTACCTTTTACTTTGTAAGAATCTTCCTCAATGAAAAGCATTTGGTTGTAAAAATGCTTGCCCAAAGAGAGCATGGTTTCGTATGAGTCTGCCTTCAATCCCAAGGCCTTGTTGTAAAGACCTTCAATTTTACTGCATCTCTCTGTATAATCTGCAGGTCTTTTAGACGCTTCAGATACGTGGGTTTCTCCAAACAGTTCACTGGCATAATCAAAGGTCAGGTCAAAAGACTCTGGATTAATGGCCAATAATTGTTCGAATTTCTTTAGCAGAAAGGCTATATCATTCTTGTCTCGTGCATGGTCAATNGCCAATAAAGGAAGATAATCGTCTTTGGGAAAGATTTTCAATCCNGCATCAATGTATTTGTTCATGTTTGCATCATCCTTCTTGTCAAAATAGAATTTGGCAAGATAACGGTACGGAGTAGCCATGTCTGAATTGCCTCCAACATTGGCATCAGCCAGTTTGGTAAAATAGGCAATGGATTGGTCTTCTTTCTTTGCATTCAGTGCAGACAATCCCATATAATACGTAAGGGTTGTATCCAGTTTGTAGAGGCCCCATCCCTGGGCAAAAATATAATCACCGATTACACCAGTATTCTTGAAAGTGCTTAAGGCCTCTTCAAATTTAGATGCATTGTAGAACGCTGCACCTTCTTCAAAGCCGCTGGAATAAAGATCGAAAACAGGTTTGTAATTGTCTACTGTCAGGTAAAGGGTTGATTGGTTTTTATCAATCTCCAAAGATTTTTTAAATGCATCCAATGCCAGCATTCTTGCCTCAGGCATCGATGCACGCTCAGTGGCATTCATTGAAATGGCACTGAGTACCTTTCCCTTGAGGTAGTACAGTTCCGGATTTTTTTGGTTTTTGGGATTGGTCAATAAAGTTTCAATGGCGGTTTTTGCCTCTGATAGTTTATTGGCAGTAATGGATTCCTTGATCTTGTTGAGATTTTGGCCGCTAACAGTCATCAAACCGGTTGCTGCCAAAAGGGTAAAAATGATCCTTTTCATTGTTTGGTATTTAATGATTTAAATTTCAGTGTTTTCTTCAGCCCCCTCATTATTTTCAGGACTTTCAGGTGTTGATTCATCCGAGCCTGTTGCATCTGTAGAGCCATCAGCAACAATGTTTTCAATTCCCTCTGCTTCAGGTTGTTCGCTCACTTCATCCAAATTGGTGATGGCCGCTATTTCATCTTCATCATCCAACCTGATCAATTTAACCCCCTGTGTAGCCCTTCCTTGTTCGCTGATCTGAGCAATACTGGTTCTGATGGTGATGCCTGAAACACAGGTAATCATCAAATCCTCTTTCTCCGATACATCCAAAATGCCTACCAATTTACCGGTTTTTTCTGTAACACTGATGGTTTTAACACCTTTGCCACCACGGTTTGTAACACGGTATTCATCAACAGCTGTTCTTTTTCCATATCCTTTTTCTGAAACAACCAACACTGTACGGCTCTTGTCTTCTACATTCACACAGATCATACCTACCACTTCATCGGTAGCATCATCTACTTCAATCCCACTTACACCGATTGCTCCTCTGCCAGTTGACCTGACTTTAGCCTCTGGGAACCTTATCGCCCTACCCGATTTGACCGCCAGCATGATTTCTGAATTGCCATCGGTCATCTTGGCATTGAGTAGTTGATCTCCTTCAACAATGGTAATGGCATTTACACCATTTGCCCTTGGTCTGCTNAAATCAGCCAGGTCGGTTTTCTTGATGATCCCCTGTTTTGTGCACAATACGATATAATGACTGTTGACAAACTCTTCATCCTGGAGGTTCTTGACATCAATGATGGCACGAATCTTATCATCCTGTGGCAACTGCATCAGGTTCTGGATAGCTCTTCCTTTTCCTTGTTTTTCACCGTCCGGAATTTCATACACCTTCAACCAGTAACACCTTCCCTTTTCAGTGAAGAACAGCAAGGTATGGTGTGTTGAGGCTACAAATAGGTGTTCGATATAATCCTCTTGTCTTGTTTTGCCGCCTATCGATCCACGACCACCGCGCTTTTGGGCACGGTATTCATCGGCTGGTGTTCTCTTGATATATCCCAAATGAGAAACAGTGATCACAACATCCTCTTCCTTGATCAGGTCTTCAATCCTTACTTCATTGTCGAGATAGGTGATTTCTGTTCTTCTTGCATCACCAAACTTATCTTTTACTTCAATCAATTCTGTTTTGATCAGTTCATAGCGNTTCAATTCATCAGAAAGNANGTCTTTGAGGTAAGTGATCAATTTCATGATTTCCTCATACTCTTCTTTGATCTTGTTGATCTCCATTCCTGTNAGGCGTTGCAACCTGAGTTCCAACACTGCCTTGGCCTGGATTTCAGACATGTCAAAGTTGGCAATCAAACCTTCTTTGGCTTGTTCAGGATTCACAGCGTTTCTGATTAACCTGATTACTTCATCTAAGTGATCCAATGCAATCAGGTAGCCCTGTAGGATATGGGCCTTTTTCTCGGCTTCCTTCAGTTGGTATTTTGCTCTCCTCACCACTACCTCATGCCTGAACTCTATGAAAGAAGAAATAAGGTCTTTGAGGTTAAGAATCCTTGGCCTTCCTTTAACGATTGCTACATTGTTGATACCATAAGAAGTCTGAAGATCAGTGAACTTGTACAACTGATTGACAATCACATTGGCCACTGCATCTTTTCTGACATCAATTACAATACGGGTTCCTTCATTTTCGTTGGATTCATTGTTGACATGTGTGATGCCATCAATGACTTTTTCTACCACCAATTGTCCGATTCTGGCTGTAAGTACATCTCGGCTTACCTGATANGGTACCTGTGTAATGACAATTTGTTCCCGACCATTGGGCTTGGTATCNATNCTCACTTTACCCCTCAGTACTACCCTTCCCCTACCGGTGTGCATGGCGGCTTTCACTCCTTCCATACCGAAGATGATTCCACCACCAGGGAAATCGGGTGCTTTGACGTGCTGAACCAGCTCGTCAATGGAGATGTCTCGGTTGTCAATGTAGGCAATACATCCGTCAATAACTTCTGAAAGATTGTGCGGCAACATGTTGGTTGCCATACCTACAGCAATACCACTGCTTCCATTGATCAGCAAGTGGGGTATTCTTGTCGGCAGTACTGTTGGNTCCTCAATGGAGTCATCAAAGTTGAGTTGGAAGTCAACAGTATCCTTATCGATGTCATCCATCATGAAACCGGCAAGTCTTTGCATCCTGGCTTCAGTATAACGCATTGCGGCAGGACCTTCTCCATCTGGAGATCCAAAGTTTCCCTGTTTGTCTATGGTTGGGTAACGTGTGTTCCATTCTTGTGCCATTCTTACCAGTGCATCGTAAACGGCAGTATCGCCATGAGGATGGTATTTACCCAATACTTCACCGACAATTCTCGCACATTTTCTGGTGGGTTTGTTGTAATCCATCCCCAGTTCATTCATGGCGAAAAGAATCCTTCTGTGCACTGGTTTTAAACCATCACGCACATCTGGCAGCGCCCTTCCTACAATTACACTCATAGAGTAATCGATGTAGGCAGACTTCATCTGCTCCTCAATGTTGATGGAAATTATTCTGTTGTCGTCGTTGGTTTGCTCCGGGAGATTTTGTTCTTCCATGTATGTTTTGGTGAGGCTGAGTTAGATAAAATGATTGTAAACAAATTTACCTTTTTTTGGCCTTAATTCCATCAATGTCAACTGTAGATTTATCCACTTTTTAAAGCCAAAATGTGGGTTAAATTATGCTGTAAATCAAGGAAGTACACAAAGGAAATTTTTGGTGCAAAAGAGTATACACCTAGAATCCAGTTTTATTTGGACTTGGGGGATTTGAAGACATTATTTTCCCTCCGACATGGCCATAATGATATCCCATTCTTCCTCCAAAACAGGTTGTACCGAGAGCCTTCCCAACCTAATCAAAGCCATATTGGCCAATGAAGAAGTGGCCTTGATTTGAGATAATGTTACCGTTTTTTTGAGCTTTTTATGAGGCTTGAAATCAACCACAACCCAGGCCGTTTCTTCAGTGGTTGGATCTTGGTAGGATTCTTTGATTACTTTGGCAATACCAACAATTTCCAATCCTTCGTTGCTGTGGTANAAAAAAGCCAGGTCTCCTTTTTTCATGCTGCGCAAATTGTTTCTCGCAGCATAGTTTCTGACACCATCCCAGAATGTTGAACCATCTTTCACAAATTGATCCCAAGAGTATTTAAAAGGTTCAGATTTGATCAACCAATATGCCATAAATTTTTTTTAAAGTAAAACTTAGTAGCCGCTGGCAAGAACATCTGCCAGATGAAGACTTTTGACGGATAAAGCCTTCTTTTCCATGACTCCGCCAATGTGCATCAAACAACTTAGATCGGTAGAGATCAGGTAATCAGCTTTGGTGTTGACAATATTCTGGACTTTTTGTTCACCCATTGCCACCGAAATACCTTCAAATTTAACTGCAAAAGTGCCTCCAAAACCACAACAGGTTTCGTTTTCCTGTAATTCAATCAGTTTAAGGCCTTTTACCTTTTCCAATAATTTTCTTGGTTCTGACTTGATCTTGCATTCCCGCAAGGCAGCACAGGAATCATGGTAAGTGGCAACTCCATCAAATTGAGCACCGAGGTCGTCGATTTTTAAAACATTTACCAGAAAATCACTCAATTCATAGACTTTCTCCTGTAACCCTTTTGTATCCTTCTGGTTGGAAGCATTGTCGTAAATCTTGGAATAGTAGTTCTTTATGAATCCAGTACATGAGGCACTCGGTACTACAATATGTTCTGCACCAGAGAAATCATTGATAAATTTGTTGCAAACCTCTCTGGATTCTCCCCAATAACCAGCATTAAAAGCTGGTTGCCCACAACACGTTTGATCTGGGTTGTATATAACATTACAGCCAGCTTTCTCTAGTACTTTTATGGTATTGAAGCCAGCTGTCGGATACAACTGATCAACAAAACAGGGAATGAAAACATGGACATTCACCCAACACTTATTTTACAACGCCAAGTCTTGCAAGGTATTTGTCTACGATGAAACCTTTGTCTGTTCTTGGGTATTTGTCTTTTAATATTTGGTACAATTCAATTGCCTGGTCTGTTTTACCGGACATTTCAGACAACATGGCGCCCCTGAACAAATACTCTGAGGAAATTGCCTGGTCTTCTTCAAAAATGGTACCTGCATTTTTATAATGCGCAATGGCATCATCATTCTTTTTCAACTCAGCATAAGCATCTCCCAACAAACCTTCAGCCTTGGCTTCAACTTGTTTGGCACCTTGTGCATTGAAATCACTGAGTTGATCAACAGCTTTTTGAAACTCTCCCATCTGAAGGTAAGATGCTCCAGCATAATAATGTGCAAGGTTTGCAGCTTTCGTACCACTGTATTTGCTCATTACCTTCAGGAAACCTGGAGTGGAGCCAGAACCATTGAGTGCTAGGTTGAATGAATCTTTCCTAAAGTTGTTTTCAGCAGTAAAAAGCTCTTCGTTGGCTTTCTGCTCTTTGGGCAATTGAATGATATTTTTATACCCCAAATAACCGCCAACAACAACAATTATGGCAACAGAAACGGTGATGATTTTTTTGCTGTTCTTTTCCCAGAAACCAATGGCTTTGTCTACCACTTCCTGGTCTGCTGTATCTACTGTTTTTTTATCTGACATCTTTATGGAATTTAAAATTAATCTACGATAAATGGATAATCCTCTTGCTGATAAACGTCCTTCAAAAGTTCATTGTCATCTGGCCAAGGACTTTCTTCTGCAAAACGAACACATTCTTCAACTACCTGCCTGATCCTTTCGTTGATCTCTTCAATTTCAGCTTCGGCTACTGAAAACTCATTGACCAATTTATTTTTGCAATGATCAATCGGATCCCTCTCCTTGTATTCTTCCACCTCGTCCTTGGAACGGTATTTTTGTGGATCACTCATGGAGTGACCTTTGTAGCGGTATGTTTTCATTTCCAACAAGGTTGGACCTTCTCCAGCCCTAGCACGTTTTACTGCTCTTGCTACAGCCTCATGAACAGCCTCTGGGCTCATGCCATCAACCTTGTCTGCTGGCATGTCGTAGGCATCGGCCAATTTGTAAATATCAGTAACATTAGATGTCCTCTCCACTGAGGTTCCCATTGCGTAATTGTTGTTCTCGCAAATGAAAATCACAGGTAGTTTCCAGAGCATGGCCAGGTTGAAGGTTTCATGCAACATACCTTGGCGTGAAGCACCATCTCCAAAAAAAGTAAGGCTTACGTTGTCTGTTCCTTTGTATTGTTCTGCAAATGCCAATCCTGCACCTGTTCCGATTTGAGCACCCACAATGCCATGTCCTCCGAAGAAATATTCCTTGACCCCGAAAAAGTGCATGCTTCCTCCTTTTCCTTTGGAGCAACCAGTTGCTTTACCATACAGTTCAGCCATGCAAGTATTGGCACTCATGCCTTTGGCCAATGCTAAACCATGATCACGGTAAGCTGTGATAAAAGGATCTTCTTGCCTGGTTGCTGTCATGCATCCTGCAGCCAATGCTTCCTGACCAATGTAAAGGTGACAAAAACCCCTGATTTTTTGCATTCCGTAAAGCTGACCTGTTTTCTCTTCAAACCTGCGAAGCAGGAGCATCATTTCGTACCAGTACAGGTAAGTTTCCTTTGTGAATTTTGTTGCAGCCATAACGATTAATGGTTCTTTTTCTTAAAGTTGGGCAAATATACTGCGAAAAACACAAAACTGCCCCATTTCTCCATCCAAACTGATTAATTTTCAACACATCGTGTATTTTTACATCCAGCTTCTATTTTGTTCAAAATCAATCATATCAATCTGACCCAATTCAGGAATGCACATTCTGCTGCATTTTCTTTTGAAAACCGCATTACCGCCATTTGTGGATTGAATGGTACGGGAAAAACAAACTTGCTGGATGCCGTTTATTACCTCTGCTTTACCAAGAGCTATTTCAACAAATCAGATGCTAGTGCCGTTGAAAAAGGGTCAAATGGCTTTAGCCTGCATGCTTCTTTTACAGTATCTGGGCATAACATTCCTGTTTCCCTTATCCTGAGAGAGAATGGCAAAAAAGAATTATTGGTTGAACAGGAAACTATCTCCCCATTTTCAACCCATATTGGCAAATTTCCGGTTGTTTTCATTGCACCAGACGATGTAATCTTGATTACCGGAGGTAGTGAAGAACGGCGAAAATTCATTGACACCCTGATTTGTCAATTGGACCATGTTTATATGATTCAATTGATCCGTTACAATAAATTCCTGCAGGACCGAAATAAGTACCTCAAAAATGTTGCCGGCAGCATTGCTGATCCTATTTTACTTGATTCTTTTGATGAACAATTGATTCAGTCTGGCACTTTTTTGCTCAAAAAAAGGATAGAGTTTCTGGAAGGATTTATACAATCTGTAATTGATTCATTTGGCTTCATCTCTGGTGAGAAGGAAAAGCCTGCATTGGTCTACATGCCATCTACTTCTGCAGATACTTATGCATACAACATGCAAAAAGCCAGACAAAAAGACATACTTCTTCAAAGAACTTCAGTAGGCATTCACCGTGACGATATTGAAATCCTGATGGATGAAATGCCTTTTAAACAAGCTGCATCACAAGGCCAAAAAAAGAGTCTGTTGTTTGCCCTAAAACTGGCATCATTCAATGCGCTGAAACTTCATTTTGGATTTGAGCCCATCCTTTTGTTGGATGATATTTTTGAAAAATTGGACCAGGAAAGGTTGAAGAAATTGCTTGATTGGGTATGTATTCGCAACAATGGTCAAGTGATTTTGACTGACACACATCATGAGAGAGTGAATGAAGCATTAACAGACATTTCATTACCTTTCCAGTTGATAAAACTGTAAACCATGTCTGACGCCATTTCCCTCGGAGACGCCCTTAAAAAATTCCTAGATAAAAGCAGGATTAAAAATGATATTCAATCATTGCAGATTGAAGACCATTGGGTAAAAATCATGGGAGAAACCATCGCTAAATTTACTGATCGTGTTGAAATCAGGAATGGAACGCTGTTTATCTATACTGCCGTAGCTCCCTTAAGAAATGAGCTCATCTTCCAAAAAGACCTGATCATTCAAAGAGTAAACGAAAGCATTGGAGAAACCCTTGTAAGGGATGTTGTTGTTTCTTGAGGATTAAAAAGCAATCCTCACTGCCAATCCACCCCAGCCATCAAATCCTGATCCATCCCCAAATTCAAAAGAAGGTTGCCAATCCAGTGAAAAATTTAATGGGGTTCCAGATAACTTATAGTCAAGGCCTAAAATTCCATCAACACCCAGCAATGTACTTCCGTTATAATGCTTGGAATTGTAGAATCCAATATGTGGACCACCACCATAATACCATCTTAATCCTTTTGCACCATTGATGTCATTATGGAATTCATATAGTAGTGTAGTCCTGAATCCTTTGTTGAAGAAAGCAGCCTGTCCTTCAAGATAGTTCTTGCCATCGATGTTATGTTTCAATGTGATTGTCCCAGGATAAATCTTGACACCAATAGCAGTGCGATAGCTGCTAGAATTATCTTGTGAATAAGAGGTTTGTACACAAATGGCTGTGATAAAGAACAGCAGGGTGAGTATATTTTTCATGGTTGCAAGTAAATGAAAAACGTACTGATGTGCTATGAGTATCTTTTAATATTATCTTAAAATATCAGTTTTCGCATCTTTGAAATCTCCCCTGCCCCATTTGTCTAGTATCACTCCTTGCTGCATTTCAAATAAAGTAGGTATTGACCTGGCTGCTGTTTTGATGGCAACCAAATCTCCTTTGTAAACGGGGATATCAATTCCTGCAGTTTTCAACATGATCATAAGATTGTCTGCATCAGAAGAAACGG
>Ga0063231_10000454_pt1 | contig 11504 bp, 9 predicted proteins | sample LauGreSu1BDMLBSD_2_FD_56231 | JGI IMG/M metagenome (GOLD analysis project Ga0063231, IMG submission 56231) | Freshwater lake microbial communities from Lake Michigan, USA - Su13.BD.MLB.SD v2 (version 2) | ecosystem: Environmental > Aquatic > Freshwater > Lake | place: Lake Michigan, USA...
GACTTTAACTTCAGCTTTAGAGCTTCGTTGAGTTCATTCTTACCCATCTTACGACCTGAATCAGTGATGTAGTAAATCAACTCGTTTGTTTTGGAATCAAAAACAGCATAAAGATTCGATTCATCTTTATAAACTGGAGTTCCACCGCGCAAATAATTTTCGTTGTTTTTAGCGCTGGTTGGCACTTTTTGGTAATTATGTCGGTATTTATAAACCAATACTTTGGTCTGACCAGCAGTAGTGGAATAAATATCCTTTGGTTCTGATTTCAAAATTGAATTGACATCCGAAACAGACATACCTTTTTCGAGCTTGAAAATCTCTTCAGTTGTCGTTGCGTAATTATTCAATACTTTGGCCGGACCACACGAAATAAGTGCTAAGGTCAAAAAGCCGATGTAAATGATGTGTTGCTTTTTCATGTTTTAAAAATTAAAATGCGATTAATTCATTTTTACAAGTTTCTTACCTGGTTTTGGGGCAGCTGGTGCGTTTGCAGCTGGCTTCTTAACATCTGAACTTGATTTCTTTTCTGTGCTTGTTGCCTTCACTTCTTTGGAAGTACCGTTGCCACTATTAGGCAAACTTACGTTGATATGAACGTTAGCGTTTGTTTTGCTCAGTTTATCAATTAAGTCGCAATTGGTACACTCAGACTCTGGTGTTTCAGTTCCTGGAACTTTAATACACTTAGAGTTACACTCGCTTTCAGGACGGCTTGGATTGTAATTTGGATTTGGAATATATCCACAATCACAGTATTTGCACGAACCATCGTCTATCATGGCATTTGGGTTATAAGAAAGTGAATTCGGATCTGTACATCCTTTTAACCCTGCCTCACTACACATAGCTTTGGTGGAATTGATATCGGCTAACAAGGCATGAACGTCTGCTTTACCCGCGTTGGTAAGGACAGATTCTAATTGTCCATTTTTATAGACAAGAAAAGCATCTGATTCATCGACATATTTTTTATTGCCATCATACAAACCGTCTTTTGTATCAAGNCGTGTCAATAAGGTCATTTTTGCAGGAGTTTTGTATTTGTACTGGTGCACCTCNCACCCTCCTTGCTCATACATTAAGATATCAAANGGACTGAGGTTGCCCAATTTGGTTTTAACTTCTGTTTTGGACATCCCTGTATTGAGTGAAGCCAACTCAGCTGTATTGACATACATAGGCTGTACCGAAGTTTTACAACTCCACAACCCAAATGCCAATGCACTTAGATAAATAAACTTTTTAAACATTTTTCTCGTTTTAATTTTTTCCTACTCTTTTCAAAAGCTTTTCGGAATCCGCTTGCTTAAAGATGATGAGATCTTGGCGCGATTCAAATAAATATTAGGATAAATAGGGGAGACAATTGGGTCATTTAAGATCACCTTATCACAATAGCATCTGATTCATTTGACTTCTTGATGATTTAAAAATGACCAATAACTTATTGACAGACAAACAATAAACTATGGTATTTAAGAACTTATCAACCATTCATTGTTTGTCTTTTTTTGAAACATGAATACAATCGATTGCGTACATTCGGCTAAACCAATTAAAACAAACAACTATGAAAAAATTAATGATTTTTGTAGGAGCATTAACATTGACTGGGTCATTGTTCGCTCAAAAACCTGCAAGTGATGACGCGAAGTACTCTCTTGAGGGCTTGGCAAATCTAAATACTACCGACGGTATGAGTTTTGCTGCGCCTTCGCTTCGTTTCCGTTATTTTGTAAACGATAACATTGCGGCACGCGTACAATTCGGATTTGGTGGCGACGGATCATCTATCGTTGCAACGCCAAGTAAAGAATCTTACACTTATGCGAACTCGACTGGTGACAAAACCGGTACTGTGGATATCGCAAGAAGCGCATTTGATGTGCAACTAGGAGCTGAATACCACTTGGCTGGCACAGACAAAATGTCTCCTTATTTCACAGGTCATATTGGCTTCGGNAAAGGTTCAGAGGAACAAACTTGGACAGACGTATTTTACTCTAATCCTGCGGATCCTACGAGCGCACTTGGTTACGCTGAAGGCTTTTCAGTAAGTGCTGCAGGAGGTTACAGTACGTTTAGCTGGGGACTTGGCGCAGGTTTTGATTACTATGTTGCCGACAACCTTTACCTCGGTTTGGAGTTGAATTTGACAAGTACAGCCGTTACAAACGATGATGTCGTAAAAAATGTAACCACACCTGCTTCTACAACACCAACTACCATTACTACACTTGGAAATCAAATGACTTACACCAATATTGGTGCAGCTCATGGTTCTGTACGTATCGGTTGGAGATTCTAAACAAATCTAAACCTATTCAATCAAGGGGGCTTCGGCCCCCTTTTTTATTGTTCTTTTGAAAAATTGTAACTTTGCAGCATGGATACAAGAAAGCACGTAGAGGTTTGTTTTACCCCAGGCGAATACCCTTATTACAAAGACGAATTTGAAATTGTTGTCGTGATTGACGTCTTGAGAGCAACATCGGCCATTTGCGCTGCTTTTGACAACGGCATCAACTCTATTATTCCTGTTCCTACTGTAGAAGAAGCATGGGCATACAAACAAAAAGGATTTTTAGCGGGTGCCGAGCGCAAAGGACAAATTGTAGAGGGTTTTGATTTCGGTAATTCGCCGTTTTCTTACATGCGCGAAGATTTCAAAGGCCAAGACGTCGTGCTTACCACTACGAATGGCACCAAATCTTTAGATGTGGCCAAAGACGCTGAAATTGTTGTTGTTGGCGCTTTTCTAAACCTTGATGCGCTTTGCAAGTGGCTAGAAAAACAAGATAAAAACGTCCTTTGCCTCTGTTCTGGATGGCAAGACAAATTCAATCTAGAAGACACCATTTGCGCAGGAGCAATTTGTCAGTATTTAATCGGAACAGGTAACTACATTTCCGATGAAGACTCTTCTATTGCAGCCAAGTATTTATACCTTTCGGCCAAGGACAATTACCTTGGTTACCTGAAATCGAGCTCTCACCGCCGCAGGCTTAAAAACCTGAATCTCAATGAAGATATCAAGTATTGTCTGACTCCAAATCAAATGGAGGTCATTCCAATACTCAAAGATGGCAAACTTATCAATCTTCAAGAAGCTTAAACGCTTTTTTCTTCTCGTTTCAACGGGATTCCTCTTTACTCAAAATCAAACCAAGCTCAATAGCCAATGGGGCTTTGCTGGTCACCAGCGGATCAATGAATTTGCGGTTTATTTGCTGCCTTCTGAGCTTCAGGCCATCTTCATCCAACACCTCCCCTATCTCGTGAGTCAATCAGTGGCGCCTGATCAACGGCGCTATGCCCTTGCCGAAGAAGCTGCAAGACATTACATCGACCTTGATCATTATTATTCAAAAGGTCAAGATCCTTTTTGGAACTTACCACAAAACTGGCAAGAGGCGATAGATTGCCACTCGGAAGATACCCTTCAAGCTTATGGTATTGTACCGTGGCATGTCGTCCGGATGAAATTCCGCCTCCAAAAAGCAATCGAAGAGAAGAATCTGGCACTGCTGCTCAAATACGCTGCAGAAATTGGTCATTACATCGCGGATGCACATGTGCCTTTGCACACCACCGAAAATTACAATGGCCAACTCACGAATCAGCACGGCATACACGGCCTCTGGGAGAGCCGATTAATCGAGCTACAGGCAGAAAATTACAATTATTGGATTGGCAGGGCTCACTACTTGCCATCCGTCCAAAAAGAAATCTGGGCTGCGGTGCGCGCTTCGCATGCCGCCCTAGACTCTGTACTCCGATTTGAAAAAATGGTGAGCCATGAAATTGGTTTAGCAGAAAAATACAGCTACGAACAGCGCGGCAGCACCCTGACAAAAGTCTACTCTCGAAAATTCTGCGAAGCTTATCACAAAAGCCTCAACGGAATGGTGGAACGCAGACTGCGTGCCGCCATTTTAATGGTGAGTAGTGTGTGGTACACGGCATGGGTAGATGCTGGGCAACCTGATTTAAGTGAACTAAAGTTACAAGCCGATCAAAAAAACAATCTCTCGGAAAACGATTCTATTCTAAAAACACATTCCCGTTGGAAACAACGGAGTTGTCATTAACTCAAACTTCTGTAACGGATGCGCTTAGGACCGGCATCGCCAAGGCGTTTTTTGCGGTTTTCTTCGTACTCGGAATAAGATCCTTCGAACCAATACACTTGTGAATCTCCTTCAAACGCCAAGATGTGCGTACAGATGCGGTCTAAAAACCAGCGGTCGTGGGAAATCACTACTGCACAGCCCGCGAAGTTCTCGATACCTTCTTCTAGGGCGCGAAGTGTATTGACATCGATGTCGTTGGTGGGCTCATCTAAAAGGAGCACGTTGGCTTCGGTTTTGAGCGTCATGGCTAAATGCAAGCGGTTGCGCTCCCCACCAGAGAGGATACCTACCTTTTTATTCTGATCAGAACCATTGAAATTGAATTTGGAAAGATAAGCCCTGGAATTGATTTTTTGATTGCCCACCTCGACGTATTCAAGGCCATTAGAGACCACATCAAAGACTGTTTTTTCGGGATGGATATCCTTGTGACTTTGATCAACGTAGCCGATTTTGACGGTATCTCCTACAGTAAACTCACCTTTGTCGGGTGCTAATTCAGCCATGATCATTTTGAAAATAGTCGTTTTACCGGCTCCGTTCGGTCCAATAATTCCCACAATTCCTGCTGGCGGTAATTTAAAATTGAGGTCGTCGTAGAGGAGTTTATCACCGAATGCTTTGGCGACGTGTACAGCATCGATGACGTTGTTGCCCAAGCGCGGCCCATTCGGAATAGGCATCTCGAGTTTTGCTTCTTTTTCGCGGGCGTCTTCGGAAAGCATTTTGTCGTAGTTCTGTAATCGTGCCTTGCTCTTGGCCTGACGAGCTTTGGGGTTCATGCGCACCCACTCGAGTTCGCGGGCCAACATTTTCTGACGCTTTGATTCTGTTTTTTCTTCCTCTTGAAGGCGTTTTCCTTTTTGCTCAAGCCATGAGGTGTAATTTCCTTTCCATGGAATCCCTTCTCCACGATCTAATTCGAGGATCCAGCCGGCTACATTATCGAGGAAGTAGCGGTCGTGGGTAACAGCAATGACAGTGCCTTTATATTGCTGGAGGTGTTGTTCTAGCCAGTCGATAGACTCCGCATCTAAGTGGTTGGTAGGTTCATCTAGCAACAAGATATCTGGGTTTTGCAAAAGCAAACGGCAAAGCGCAACTCGGCGACGCTCACCACCAGAGAGCGTACTAATGAGTTGGTCATCTGGCGGACAACGCAAGGCATCCATGGCTCTTTCGATTTTGGTGTCGAGCTCCCAAGCATCTAGCGCATCGATTTTATCCTGAACTTCTCCTTGACGCGCAATGAGTTTGTCCATTTTATCAGGATCGGCCATCACTTCTTCGTCCATAAAAGCATTGTTGATTTCTTCGTATTCGGCCAAGACATCGACAATTTCTTGTGCACCTTCAAGGACGATGTCACGAACAGTTTTGGTAGGGTCGAGTTCAGGCTCTTGGGGTAAGTAACCCACGGTATAGCCCGGAGAAAACACCACCTCTCCTTGGAAGGATTTATCGAGGCCCGCAATGATTTTCATGACCGTTGACTTCCCTGAGCCGTTGAGACCGATGATGCCAATTTTGGCACCATAAAAGAAGGAGAGGTAAATATTTTTGATGATTTGTTTTCCTTGAGGTGTCGTTTTAGACACCCCAACCATAGAGAAAATGATTTTTTTATCGTCTGACATATGGTTTATTTATCGAGTTGGTAATTCGTGTATTGTTTGGTTTGCAATACTTTAATGGCTTCTTGTAAGATTTCGTTGGTTTCGTTGTAAACCTGAAACATTTCGTTGGTCCCCCAGAGGTCTTGGGCCAACACGGATTTCAAACGCAACTGAATGAGTTTTTCGCTTGTGGCATAAGCTGCGGNATCAAATTCCAATTTTGGGTCCTCTTTGCTGACATNGGCAAAAAAAGCATNCATAAATGCTNGGTCACAAGTGAAATTCGTTTTGAACGATTTAATGTCAGGATATTGCGCTTTCAATGCTGCTCTGTTGGTGTTGATGTAGTTGAAGGCGAAGCTATTGACATGACCACCCTGAATGAGTTTGGAAAAATAGGTGGTAATTTCGGCAGTATCTAAAGGAACAAAAACATCGGGCATAATACCGCCTCCGCCGTAAACCGTGCGCTTGGTTTTGAGTGTTTGATACATGAGCGAATCTGGCATTTTGATCGAGTCTTTTAAGAAAAACTCACCATTTAAATAGCGCTGGTTCAAGTCTTTGCGATAGGTTTCGGTATCTTGATATGGTTTTTGAATATGACGGCCCGTTGGCGTGTAATACCTGGCAATGGTGAGGCGCATCTCGGAGCCGTCGCTCAATGGCATAGGACGCTGAACGAGACCTTTTCCGTAGGTGCGGCGTCCGACAATTAAGCCGCGATCCCAATCTTGAACGGCACCCGACAGAATTTCACTGGCGCTTGCTGCGTATTCGTCGGTTAGAATGATCAATTGGCCGTCTTCAAAGAGGCCCTTTTTGCCTGCTTTGAGGTCATTGCGGGGTTGAGCTCGGCCCTCTGAATAAACAATGAGTTTGTCTCCGGATAGAAATTCGTCGGCGAGTTTGTGCGCGGCATCCAGCAAACCTCCACCATTACCTTGCAAATCAAAAATAAGGCTTTTCATGCCTTGTGCTTTGAGGCTTACAAGCGCATTTTGTACTTCTTGAACGGTTGTTTTTGAAAAACTATTTAATTTGATGTAGCCAATTTCTTTATCGATCATGTAGGCGGCATCTACAGAGAATACAGGGATTTTATCGCGGGTAATATTGAAATCGATCAGCTTACCTTTGCGATTGACAGTTACTTTGACTTTGGTNCCGAGGTCNCCCATGAGTTTTTGACGAACTTGGTCGTTTTTGATGCCAATTCCTGCGACACTTTCGCCATCTACTTGCACAATTTGGTCGCCCGGTAAAATGCCAAGTTTTTCAGAAGGGCCGCCGGGAATGGTAGCCACGACGCTAATGGTGTCTTTCATGAGTTGAAAACGCACGCCAATTCCGACAAAACTGCCGTTGATGGTCATTTGGGCGTCGTCTAGATCTTCTTTTGGAATATAAGTTGAATGCGGGTCTAGCGCCTCTAACATGGCTACAATGGCTGTTTCTGTAAGTGCTGGTGCATCTGGCAAATCGACGTAGAAACGCTCAATATTGTAGAGCACCTCTGCATATTTTTGCGCAGAGGCAGCAGCTTTGTTAGCATCTTGGGACCAAACGATGCCCATGCATAGCGACAAGAATAGAAGAAAAAAAAAGCGCATATCCGTAATTTTAACGAGTTACAAAAATAAACACTCGTGCCACAAATTGCTCAGAAAGTTTAACTTTGTTATGCACATATGAAGGAAAAAAAACGCAAATTACATTGGTACCAAACGCGCAAGGTCCGCAATTCACTCAAACGGGCCAAAAAAGCAGCGGGTTATTTCATCACCTTACTCGGATCTGCCATTCTTCTTTATGTCCTTTGCACGTTTGTCCTTTCCCGCATTTCGGTAAAAGGTCAAAGTAACAAAGGGGCTACCATCCAAATTTACCTCATGAAATCAGGTGTGCACACCGATTTTATACTTCCCGTTCGTAACGACATCAAAGATTGGCGCACAGAATTCCCACTAAGCAACACTGGCTTCAAAGACAGTCTCAGCAAACTCATTTCTATAGGCTGGGGAGACAAAACCTTTTACATGAATACCCCCACATGGGCCGATTTAACAATCAAAACAGCACTCACCGTTCCATTTGGCCTCGGGCCATCAGCCATTCACGCCACCTACTACCAACAACTACTCGACGATCGCCCAAACATCAGCTTACACCTCACCCCTCGGCAATACGCCAAATTGGTGCACTATATTGAAAAAACACTCGATAGAAACAATAAAGGGAAATCCAAATTCATTAAGGCAACCATGCCGGGTGTGGTTACAGGCAATGACGCCTATTACGCTGCAAACGGGCGCTACAGCCTCTTTTTTACTTGTAACTCTTGGGTCAACGCAGGCTTAAAAGCATGCCAACAAAAAGCGTGTTACTGGACTGCTTTTGCCGGTGGCATCTTCTATCAATATGGCAAATAAGGCGTTTTTCTTTGGATTATTTATCTTATTCTATACAGCGGCCATGAGTCAAGATTACATCGTATTTATCAATGGCTACCGCGGCCCTAAGTACGACCAAGAGCTGCCTGACAATCAACTTCATTTCAAAGACCCAACAGGTTATTGGTATAAACTCGACGACAGCATTCAAAAACGCTTTCCCAATAGCAACGCCATTTACTTTGATGCGCACCATCCCTTGAGTACCTCCACCCACCGAAAAATGTCAAAAGCAGTTCGCTCCTATTTATTTTCAAGGTTTTGCTGGCTTCGAAAAGAAAGCCATTGGGTACTCAACAAAAAAATCAACGAAAGCGGCTTTCAAAAACGCGTTGAAAACGGCAGTTTAGCTGGCATTGCACTGAAGAATGAACTCAAAGGAAAAGGACCTTGTAAAGTCCATTTTGTTTGTCACAGCATGGGTTATGCATACATGTTAGGAATGATCGACGAGCTTACAGGCTTTGTTGATTTTGGAAAAGTATTGATCCTCTCGCCCGAAAGCGCTAGTGCACAAGGACGCGATTGGTCGCTTTTCGAAGAGGTGTGGCAATATGGAGCCCGTGCCGACGACAACTTATCTGATGCTATTTTTCTACAAGACGGCATTGCCCCCCAAAGTGCCGTAAAAGGAATTGAACAACTACCAGCCCAAACCAAAGGTGGTCGTGTCTTTATTCCTTCGAATTACCCCAAACGAAAATTAGGCTTTATCAAAAGCCATCACCTCGCTTATTACGACTGGTTTTATTGGATCAAGCCTGAAGATGAAGGTTATTTTAGGCCGTAAATATTCACTTCAAAACAATATTTCTAACTTTGGGCTACAAATGGAGCACAACTACAGCCTAAAGCCATACAATACCTTCGGAATCGATGTCAGAGCGAAGCATTTTGCGTCGTTTTCGAACATTCAAGAATTAAAAGCTTCCGTTGCAAATAATACGCATGACGCCCTTCTTATATTGGGTGGTGGCAGCAATATGCTTTTCACCGAAGATTTTGATGGACTTGTTTTGCGCAATGAGATCAAAGGAATCGAAGTGGTCAACGAAGATCCCAACACGATTTACGTCAAAGCAGGTGCTGGCGAAGTCTGGCACGCGTTTGTGCTGCATTGTATCGCACAAAATTGGGGAGGCCTAGAAAACCTTTCGCTCATTCCAGGTTCTGTCGGCGCGAGCCCCATGCAAAATATTGGTGCTTATGGCGTAGAAATCAAAGATGTCTTTCACGAGCTCAGTGCATATCATTTAGAAAGCGGCGAAATTCATACCTTCAACAAAGAACAGTGCCAATTTGGCTACCGCGAAAGCGTCTTTAAAAGGGCACTTAAAAATCAATACATTATTACCGACGTCACCTTTGCTTTGTCTAAGCAACCCGTTCTGAAAACGAGTTATGGCGCCATTCAACAAGAACTCGAAGCAAAAGGTATCGACCAACCAACCATCAAAGAAATCTCAGAAGCAGTCATTGCCATTCGCCAATCAAAATTGCCTGATCCGAATGTTCTTGGCAATGCGGGCAGCTTTTTCAAGAATCCAGTGGTTTCAAATGTCATATTTTCAGCACTTCAAGAACGCTATCCCGAAATCCCAAATTATCCAGCACCGGCAAACCAAGTCAAGTTGGCGGCTGGTTGGCTCATTGAAAAAGCGGGTTTAAAAGGTTTCCGCAAGGGCAGCTGTGGTGTGCACGAAAAGCAAGCCTTGGTTCTCGTGAACTACGGTGGTAGCCAAGGGCGTGAAATCCTTGACCTTTCCTCTTTCATAATCGACACGATTCAACAGCAATTTGGCGTTACGCTCGAACGCGAAGTCAATATCATTCCTTCCCATGAAAATATCCTATAACTGGCTCAAAACCTACCTCGATTTCCCTTATTCCGCTGAAGAACTCAGCGCAATTCTGACCCAAACAGGTCTAGAAGTAGAGAGCCTAGAATCTTTCGACGAAATTCAGGGCGGCCTGAAAGGCGTGGTCATTGGCGAGGTGCTGACCTGTGAAAAACATCCCGATGCCGACAAACTCAAAGTAACAACAGTTTCGGTTGGCACAGATACCCCTTTGCAAATTGTATGTGGCGCACCCAACGTTGCCGCCGGCCAAAAGGTGGTAGTCGCCACGGTTGGCTGCACGCTCTTCCCTAAGCCAGACGAAGCATTTGAGATCAAGAAAGCCAAAATTAGAGGCGTTGCTTCAGAGGGCATGCTCTGCGCCGAAGACGAACTCGGTTTAGGCTCGAGCCACGACGGTATTTTGGTACTGCCTGAAAGCGCCGTTGTTGGAATGGCTGCTGCTGAATTTTTCGAGCTCGAGGAAGATATTCAGCTCGAAATCGGCCTAACCCCTAACAGAGCTGATGCTATGGGACATATCGGGGTAGCCCGCGATATCAGAGCCTACCACAATTTACAGCAAGCCAACCGAATTGAATTAAATATGCCAGCGTTGCAAGTGCTCGACAACACCCACTTGCCTCAACTTGATATTCAGATTAATGATACGGATGCTTGCAAGCGTTATTTGGCCATCAAACTCGATGGCGTGCAGGTTGCTCCTTCCCCAAAATGGTTGCAAAACAGACTAAAAGCGGTCGGGCTCAAGCCCATTAACAACGTAGTTGACATCAGTAACTACATCCAACGCGAACTCGGCACGCCACTTCACATTTTTGACGCACATCAAATTGGTGCCAAACTTCAAGTGCGCTGTGCGCAAACCAATGAAGCTTTCTTGGGCCTGGACAACAACAATTACAAACTTGCCGGACACGAACTCGTTATTGCCAATCCTACAAATGCCCTTTGTTTGGCAGGTGTTCTTGGCGGCCTCGAAAGCGGCGTTAGTGCAAACACCACAGAAATCCTCATCGAAGCTGCCTTATTTGATGCTGTTCGCATCAGAAAAGCAGCCCGCCAACATGGCCTCAATACCGATGCGTCTTTTCGCTTTGAGCGCGGTGTAGACCCAGATCTTACTGAAACGGCGCTCCTTCGTTGTGTACAATTACTTCAAGAAATAGCTGGTGCCAAGGTCAATAGCGCNACCTTTACTTTTGAAGGCAGCGTTCCCAAACCAATACGTTTGCAACTTTCAGTACAACAGCTGCATCAAATGATTGGTGTTGCCATCCCAACTGAACAAGTCGAGCAAATCCTCAAAGACCTCGACTTTGAAATTCATACCTATCAAAACAATTCTTGGGACCTCACCGTGCCGGCTTATCGCGTAGATGTCACAAGACCCATCGATGTCATTGAAGAAATCTTGCGGATTTACGGTCTAAACAC
>Ga0063231_10000456_pt1 | contig 11497 bp, 9 predicted proteins | sample LauGreSu1BDMLBSD_2_FD_56231 | JGI IMG/M metagenome (GOLD analysis project Ga0063231, IMG submission 56231) | Freshwater lake microbial communities from Lake Michigan, USA - Su13.BD.MLB.SD v2 (version 2) | ecosystem: Environmental > Aquatic > Freshwater > Lake | place: Lake Michigan, USA...
CCCTTAAGGCCAGGTTTCACATCCTTGATATCTACAGTGACAACCTTGTTTCTACGCTGAACAGATGCGATACGAACAGTAGAGTCATCTCGCTTTCGTGCAGCAACCAAGGTTCGGTCCTTTATCGCAAAGGGCAAAACAAAGCCATCGCTGTAATCAATATGTTCGCCAATCAGATTNACGCGCCCTGGAGCTGCCGCAACTAGATCTGGCTCATGNCCGAAGCTCTCTAAAAACTTTTCCTCNATCGAACTCATGGTNATGCCATCGAATTAAGGGTGTCGGCGACCATTGTTGTCATATCGCGAGTTGGAGCCCAATCAAGCATCTTTTTTGCCTTTGAGATATCGGCGATCAGTACAGCAGGGTCTCCAGCACGTCGTGGGGAATCAATAAAGGGGATTTGATGACCGATTGCATCACTTGCAGCCTTTACAACCTCGCGAACTGAATATCCAGAACCACTACCTAANTTATAGATCTCATGTCCAGGAGTACCCAAAGACTTCAATGCTTTAACATGAGCATCAATCAAATCGATAACATGTACATAATCTCTGATGCATGTTCCATCTGCAGTTGGCCAATCTGTGCCAAAGATCTTTACAGGATTGTCTGGAGTACTGCGCAATACATTAGGAATCAAATGGGTTTCAGGGTTATGCCGTTCAGCAAGCCATCCGCGCTGGGCCTTAAGCGCACCTGCAACATTAAAGTAGCGAAGTGATGCTGCAGAGATCCCACGCTCTTTCGATTCCTCAGTAATCATGTGATCAATAGCTAACTTGGTAGCTCCATAAGGGTTTGTTGGATTTGTCTCGGCCGTTTCCAAAATTGGCACAACCTTGGGTTCGCCATAAGTTGCAGCAGATGAAGAGAATACGATCTTGGTGATTGATTGTTTGTGCATTTGATCTAGCAAAATTCGGGTTCCATCAACATTGACAGATTGATAAAGCTCAGGCTTTTCTACAGATTCACCCACCAGAGATTTGCCGGCAAAGTGCATCACCGCATCGCATCCAGTCAAAGCATCTGCGACTTGATCAGCATTTAAGAGTGAGCCTTGAATGAAACGCACGCCCGCTGGAACGGTATCGGCATGTCCCATGCTGCAATCATCGAGGATGGAAATTTCATAACCTTGACCTAAAAGAATCTCGACCGCAGTTGATCCGATATATCCGGTACCGCCTGTAACCAATACGCGCATTACAAGACAACTTCGCGTAGCTGGGCCGCAGATTGTTCTGGGCGCATATCCATGATGAAAGCACCCATTGCGGACTCAGATCCGGCTAAGTACTTCAACTTTCCAGGTGCACGACGAACACTTGTGATCTGCCAATGTAAGCGAAGCAGATCTCTACCAACACGCACAGGTGCTTGATGCCATGCTGCGATGTAGGCCATTTCGATTCCAAAGACTCCATCTAGTCGACGTGTGACCTCTAATGCGATCTCAGGGAATGCATCACGATCTTCAGCAGTTAGCTCTGTTAAATCTGCAACTGGATTAAGTGGTGTGACATGAATTTCAAATGGGTAACGAGCAGCATATGGAACATAGGCAATCCAACGCCCGTTGCGGGCAACNATTCGCTCCTCATCCAGAATCTCACGCGCTACAACCTCATCAAATAAAACCTTGCCGCTTTCAGCCTTGTATTTGCTTGCAGCAGCCAGCATTTTTTCTACACGTGGTGGTAGGTATGAGTATGCGTAAATCTGGCCATGAGGATGAGAAAGGGTGACGCCAATTTCTTCGCCACGATTTTCAAAGGGTGCAATATGTTGAATGAAACTTTCCTTTGATAACTCAGCTGTGCGATCAATCCACGCTTCTAGCAAAACTCGGACTCGTTGAGGGGTTAAATCCTTGAATGCATTTCCGTGCTCTGCCGTGAAGCAGATGACCTCACACTTTCCTGCTGCGGTTCCTAAATCTGTATCTGGCCCAACAATGTCAGGTAGCGCCCAGTCACCAACTGGTGGACGCAATGATGGTGAGCGGTTATCAAAAACAACTACCTCAAAATCAGACTCTGGAATCTCAGTTAACAACTCACCTGTTGTCGGGCACAGCGGGCACAACTCTTTGGGAGGAAGAAAGATTCTTCCTTGGCGGTGTGCGGCCATTGCGATCCACTCATTAACTAGGGGATCGAGTCGAAGCTCACCAATTCCTGGTTGCTCCTCTTGGGGGCGAGCATCTACAGCTGTACGCGCTTGGCTGGCGGTGTCGTAGTAACGGATTGTTCGTCCATCAGCCATCTGGCGATCATTTCTGATGACGCCTGCGTTAAGTTTTTTACTCTCGCTCATAGTGTCGTTACTCTACCTGTGTGAGTAAGCAATCTGCATTATTGAGCGCCCCTACCTCTGCCTTGCTACTAGAAGTTGTAGATGGAGCCCTCATTATTCAACATTGGGGAGCGCCTCTTCAGGGCGAGCTTGCATCGGTACAAACCGCTATCCGCCCATCAATTGCTAACAGCTCTTGGGATTTTCCTCAGTTCCCGGGGATCATGCGCGAAAGTTCCCGTGGATTTTTAGGGCGTCCAACTTTATCTGGACACCGTTTAGGAAAAGCTTGGTCAACAAAGTTTGAGGTTACAGATTTTCACCACAATAAAAATGTAGTGACAGTAACTTTGCGTGATTTACATGCAGAGTTAGAGGTTGTCATTAACTTTGATTTAGATCAGTACGGAGTTTTGACACAAAAGGCAACAGTTAAAAACTTGGGAAGTTCTGATTATTACCTGAATGAGTTCATTCACTGGCTGCCACTTCCAAAAGAGGCTACTCAAACTTTGGATTTTGCAGGACGCTGGTCCAATGAGCGCAACCCTCAAAGAAAAGATATTGCAACCGGTACCTGGGTGCGCGAATCACGTGAAGGTCGCAGCGGACACAATTTTTCTATCGCAGATATTGCTTTAACTCCACAAACCTCTTTCCAATCTGGAAATGCTTGGGCAACAAGTATCGCCTGGAGCGGCAACTCTCATTACCTTGTTGAGAAACTCTTTGACGGTTCCGTTTCAATTGGTGCAGGAGAGTTGCTTCTTCCTGGCGAGTTAACACTTGCCGCCGGGGAAAGTTATGAAGCACCAGCTTTGATCTCTGTTTTCTCATCAGAAGGTTTAGATGGAGTTAGCGCTGCCTATCACTCCTACCTTCGTGCGCGATCAATGCACCCTAAGCGTCCGCGTCCACTGACTCTGAACATGTGGGAGGCGTTGTACTTCGATCACAATGAAGAGAAGATCAAAGCGCTGATCGATGTTGCCGCCGAGGTAGGTATTGAGCGCGTAGTTCTTGATGATGGCTGGTTCCACTCACGACGTGATGATCGCGCCGGGCTAGGGGATTGGGTCATCGATCCTGCGGTGTGGCCAAATGGTTTGTCACCAATCATTAAGTACATCAATGACAAGGGGATCGAGTTTGGCCTTTGGTTTGAGGGCGAAATGGTTAATCCTGATTCAGATCTATACCGCGCACATCCAGAATGGATTTTGCATGAGGGCGATCGAGTCCCACCTTTGTGGAGACATCAATTAGTTTTGGATCTTGGCCATGAAGGCGCTTTTAATCATGTACTTGAACAAACATCTGCCGTTCTTTCAGCCCACAACATCGCTTACATCAAGTGGGACCACAACCGTGTTTTGGTGGATGCAGGACATTTAGGAAAAGCTGGCGTTCATCGCCAGACTCAAGCAATCTATCGCTTGTTTGCAGAGCTCAAGAAGCGTCATGCAGCTTTAGAGATTGAGTCATGCGCATCTGGTGGAGCGCGTATCGATCTTGGCGTTATTGATTTAGTTGATCGTTTCTGGACCAGTGACAACAACGATGCACTCGAGCGTCAAACAATTCAGCGATGGACTTCTCAGGTAATTGCACCTGAACTCTTGGGCACGCATATTGGCCCTACCCATGGACATCAAACTGGCCGAACTCTTGAACTATCTATGCGTGCAACAACAGCCCTATTTGGCCATGCTGGTATCGAATGGAATATCACCGAAGCGACAGAGCAAGAGCGCAAACATCTTGCAACTTGGGCGCAGTACTACAAGGACAATCGCGCACATTTACATTCAGGAAAAATGGTGCGCGTTGATTACCCAGATGCTCATGCTTATTTACATGGAGTCACATCTCATGATAAATCTCGAGCCATCTTTGCCTATGTTCAATTAACACCAACAGTTTCAATTCATCCCTCACCTTTGAAGTTTCCTGGTTTGGAGCAATCAGCTAGCTACACAGTTAAAGCGGTATTTCCTGCAGGCAAACCTCGCTTTATGTTGATCACTCCACCAGAGTGGATGAGCGGAGTAACTCTTTCAGGATCTGCACTTGCATCGATTGGTGTAACTGCGCCAATCCTTGCTCCAGCTAACGCCTTTTTGATCGAAATTACTAAGGCTTAATCAATCCAGTTCAAGGTTCGCTCGACAGCCTTTTTCCAGCCCGCATATCCAACACTTCTTTGTTGCTCAGTGCTAACAGGACTCCAACGTCGAGATTGCTTCCATTGTTTTCTCACCTCATCGGTAGATGACCAGAAGCCAACTGCAAGACCTGCTGCATAGGCTGCACCTAAAGCTGTGGTCTCGCCAATTAATGGACGGGTGATATCAATTCCCATGACATCTGCCTGCATCTGCATGCACAAAGAGTTTGCGGTAATTCCACCATCTACACGCATCTCTTTCATAGGGACTCCACTGTCTGCAACCATCGCATCCATGACATCGCGAGTTTGATAACAAATTGCCTCTAACGCAGCTCGTGCAAGATGCGCCTTTGTTGCAGCTCTAGTTAATCCGACAATTACGCCACGGGCATCACTTCGCCAATACGGGGCAAACAAACCAGAAAAAGCTGGGACAAAGTAGACCCCTGCTGTATCTGCAACAGAGGAGGCTAAGTTTTCAGTCTCAGCAGCGTTTGAAATTATTCCTAGCTGATCGCGCAACCACTGAATTGCAGATCCAGTAACTGCAACAGAGCCCTCTAATGCATAGTGAGCTGGTTGATCACCAAGTTTGAAACACACCGTGGTCAGTAATCCATTTTTAGATCGAACGATTTCAGTTCCGGTATTTAGTAGCGCAAAGTTGCCGGTTCCATAAGTGGTCTTTGATTCGCCGCGTTCAAAACAAACTTGGCCCACCATCGCAGATTGTTGATCTCCCAAAATTCCTGCGATTGGAACCGCGGTGCCAAATGGTCCATGAGGATCGGTCATTGCATAGATTTCAGAGGATGACTTGATTTCAGGTAAGGCAGAGCGTGAAACTCCAAAGATAGAAAGTAGCTCTTGATCCCAATCAAGGGTTTCAAGGTTCATTAATAGGGTGCGACTTGCATTGGTGACATCTGTTGCATGGACACCACCGCGAACTCCACCTGAAAGATTCCAGAGCAGCCATGAATCAATAGTTCCAAACCGTGCATTTTGGTTGTTTGCCGCCGGAACATTGGAGAGAAACCAGTTCATCTTGCTGCCGGCAAAGTACGGCGCAATCGTTAACCCGGTTTTATGTCTGATGGTGTTTTGCTGTTCAGGGGTCAGAGTTGATAAGAAATCTGTGGTGCGGGTGTCCTGCCACACAATGGCGTTGCTGAGAGGCTGACCTGTAGTGACATCCCAAACTACGGTGGTTTCTCGTTGATTAGTTAAACCGATCGCCGCCAAATCAGAGCCCAAGATATTTGCTTGTTTCAACGCTCCAGCGATGACCTCTTGAACCCGCTCCCAAATCTCTGCAGCATCATGTTCAACCCATCCAGCCTGAGGCAGTATCTGGCGATGTTCTAGTTGATGTTGCCCAACCACTTGGCCCGAATGATCAAAGATCATGAATCGAGTACTACTGGTTCCTTGATCCAAGCTGCCGATATAAGCCACGATGCACAAAACCTCTCGCTGTAAGTTAGGCTTAGCGTACTCAGTCGTTACGGAGAATCAACGCATATGTTCTTATCTCAACTTGGTCCAGAGCAGCACGATGCTGCGGTTTCTCAGTTGGGCTCAGAAGAGTTCGACATTCTGGTCATCGGCGGGGGAGTAACGGGCGTAGGTGCAGCCCTCGATGCAGCATCTCGCGGACTAAAAGTCGCACTTATCGATTCTCAAGATATTGCATCCGGAACATCAAGTAGATCCAGCAAGTTGATACATGGCGGCCTTCGCTACCTAGAACAGTATGACTTCAAACTTGTTCGCGAAGCGTTACATGAGCGCGAACTAATGGTTTCAACTTTATGTCCTCACCTTGTAAAGCCAGTTGGATTTTTATTTCCTTTGACTGAAAANTTAAAGGAGCGCACATATGTTGGCGCAGGTCTAGCTTTGTACGATGCGCTTCGCGGCTTTAAGCGTGCATTGCCATGGCACAAGCATTTGAGTCAAAAGCAGATTAATGAGATCGCACCTTCATTGCGACATGACATAGTCACTGGTGCGATCAAATACTTTGATGCTCAAGTCGACGATGCCCGACACACAATGTCCATCGCTCGTACAGCTGCTCGCCACGGTGCAATCATTGCAACCCGTGTGACTGCAGAGTCTTTGATTCGTGAGGGCAAGCGTGTAGCCGGANTAAACGCCCGCGATCTTGAGACAGGTAAGAAGATTGCGATTAAAGCCAANGCAACAATTATGTGCGCAGGTATCTGGAGCGATGAGCTTCATGAAAAGTTTGAGCTGAAAGCTGGTTATGGCGTAACAATGAGCAAGGGCGTTCACATTGTCATGCCAGGCTCTGCAATTAAATCTGATGCCGGAATCATTTTAAAGACCCCGGTTTCTGTGCTCTTCTTAATCCCTTGGGGCGATAAGTGGATCGTTGGAACCACTGATACTCCATACGATGGTGATCGAGCAGAGCCATACGCATCTCGTGAAGATGTTCAATACATCTTGGATCAAGCAAACCGTGTTCTAGAGCCAAAGTTAAAGGCTGAGGAGATCATTGGTGTGTACGCAGGTTTGCGTCCACTAGTTGCAAATATTAAGAGTGCAACAACTACAAAGCTTTCCCGCGAGCACACCGTGGATCGCCCAGCGCCAGGTTTTGTCTCAATCGCAGGCGGTAAGTACACGACATATCGCGTCATGGGCAAAGATGCTGTTGATCGCGCAGTTATTGAGCTACGTCGCATTACTCAAGATTCTGTAACTGACAAGCTTCCTTTAGTAGGAGCAGATGGATACTTTGCCTTAGAGCAGCAGAAGGAACGGATCTCACAAGAATCTGGTCTAGATATTGAAACAGTCACTCATTTACTCAACCGTTATGGTTCATTGATCAGCGAAGTTCTTGAAATTATTTCAGAGGAGCCAAAGCTAGCCAAGAAATTAGATGCTGATCTTCCATACATCAAGGCAGAGATTGTTTACGCAGCAACACATGAAGGTGCGCGCACAGTCGATGATGTTATTTCTCGACGTACTCGTTTGGCNTTTGAAGCTGATGGCCATGGAGTACACCTTGCAGATGAGGTTGGCGCNTTGATTGCTCCNGTNCTTGGGTGGAGTGCAAAGCAGCGCAAAGAGTCTGTNGCAGCNTATGAATCCCTNGTTGATCGTGAGATCGCAGCCCTTGATGAGCTGTTAGAGGTTAATTCTTAATCTGCCCCTTGCAACCATCGNTGCTTGGCTTCTTTGTTGGCTTTGGAGATGGNGTNGGCTTTGGAGATGGTGTTGGACCTTGTGCNACTGAAAATGTCACNGATGCAATTGACTCTTCATGAGTTCCAGAGACATCTTGGAACTTAATCTTTCCAAGGTATGTTCCAGCAGCAACACCTCGCAGTGAAAGGGTCCATACCCCGCTTGTTTCACGTACAAGAGTTTGCTTTGGTTTGATCTCGGGCGTAGTTGTTTTATCAAAAACAAACTTCACATTGCCGGTTACAACTGGCGAGCTATCTGGTCTAGCAACATTTACCCTAAAAGTGACTAACTTATTTGTCGTTGTCGCACTTTGTTCCAAAACACTTAGGGCAGAAATCTCTTTCTGTGGCATCAGGTCAACAAGTGAAGGTGTCCAAGTGCCTTTAGTTAGATCTAAAAATGTTGAAGGTGTTCCGCGGAAAACATTGAGATCTAAACGAGTTCCAGGTACTCCGTATTTAGGGGCGATTCCACATGATGAGTACTGCCATACCGTCCATTGAGAATCACAGTTATTTCCTGTCCAAGAGTGAACGTAACAACCAATATTTTTTAATCCAGGTTGATTGATGGGATTTGCAGGATCAATCCCATACTGAGCAAGCCACAGTGGATATTGAGCGAGCTCTGGCGTACGTGTCATTGAACTTTCAAGAAAACTTGCATAAGAGTAAAGAATCGGGGTGCGACCAGTTTTTTCCTTGAGTGATGCAAGGAAAGTCGTTGCAAATAAAGTTACAGCGCTACGGGTTGCGTATTTCTGGCAAGCACCTGTAGCTGACCATCGAACACACTTGTTTTCTAAATCCAATGCGTATGGAAGATCGCGTTCGGAGTAACCTCCCATTGCCGCCAATCGCCACACAACCTTTTGGGCTTGTGCCAAGGCATCACGCTTAATCTCTTCTGGTGTGGAAACATCTGGCAATACTGCGTAGTGATAGAAACCTGTGTAGATCCCAGCAGCTTGCGCAGCATGGTGATCCATAGCGGCGTACTTCATCGCTAACTGATCAGCTGATTCACGGGTATCTGATCCCTTGATAAAGACAAAACGCATTCCGCCTTCATACATCTTTACAAAATCAATTGGCTTGTCATTGGGATGCTGCCAGCGACTGACATCGGCGCCATGAATGCGACCACCTGGTCCTAGCAAATCAATAAACTTTGCAGGATCTGCATTTGAGAACTCTGGCTGTTGCTTCACAACAATTGAGCGAATCGGTGAGTACAAACTCTTGCCATCGATTACAGAAACTGCGCGATAACGAACCTTGGCGTCCAATGCGGTAGCAAGTGCGGTTACCTTCCAAGTACCGACCTTTGTGACCCTGGTTGAAAAACGGGTAGAGCTCCACTTTCCAGCTGTATCTACCTCAATCTTGACCGTTGTTCCGGTGCGGTTGGGCTTTAGATTTCCGTACAGAGTCAACAAGGTTTCAGAGGCGCTAGGTGTTTGTCGCACCTGCATACTTAAAGCTGATGAAGCTGCGGCTGTATGTGGGGCAGCTAAAACTCCAGCTGCAAGAGTTGCCGCGATTAAAAAAATCTTTATCTTCATTGTTCTTTGATCTCCACATGTATGCCTAGTACCTCTTCAATAGAAGAAACCAGTGCGGCCTTTAAATTTGGTCGGGTATCTGAATATTCGTGAGAAGTTGCAAACTTGCGACTATCGGAAAAATCAAGGGTCAAGACTCCATCGCTATGTGAGATCAATCGCGCATCAAAATAGGCAATCCAAGCGATGCGGTTATTTGCTTCGAGGTTATCTAGAACATCATTCCAGCGCCCACGAATCTGCTCGATCTCCATAGGGCGAAACTTTACCTTTAGCCCCTTTGAGAAGCTTTACTTAGTGACTAGGCGCGCCAATCCATCTCATATATTCATTCACCAAGACAACTCTCATGTTTTTTCTGTGATCTGGCTGAATATTCAGGGTCATAGCAACCCGAGAAAGAATCTGTTCAATAGCTTTTTCGCTCACAAATCTCAGCCGACCGATTTCTGCATTTGTTAGCCCCTCGGCCACATAGCGAAGAGTTTCGATTTGGACATCTGATAGTTGTGACATCAGATCTCGTGATGAAGCATCTGGAAAAGTTACCTCTCCATTAATGCAACTTGCTGGCTCCTGGGCATCAAAGTTGCGAGATGCGGTAATAACTTCGCAAAGAATGGGCAAGCTGCTGATTCCATTTTTCAATACAAGCTTTGCACCAGATGGCAGAGTTGATGTTGCTTCTCCAATTAATCTGACATCAGAACATGGAACTAAAACCACAACTCCAATTTCGGGGGACTCTTTACGAATCGTGTGTGCGATATCAATTGATCGCTCATGTGTCTTATGCATATCAATCAAGACCACATCTGGTTGCAAACTTCTAAACATATTTATTGCTGTGACCTTCTTCTTTGCCTCGCCAACTACCTCAACCCCATGCAGCTTGAGCGCAGCCCCCACACTGGAAAGCTCAAAGGGGTCATCAATGATGACGAGAACACGATCACTCATAATGAAAAGTTACGCTCAGTAATCTTCCTAAACAAGCACAGGTCTGGTCACACTTACATCTGTGTCGTATAGGGATTGCCCTACTACATTACTTTTTAAGGAGCTGTGCGATTACTGCAGGTATTGCGGTAACAATTGATTCAGCGTTTATTGGAGCACCTGCAGATGCCTTGAGCGCTGCTTGATTTTGAATAAAGGCTGCAGATGCAGCAACGTAAGCCAGTTGGTCATAATCATTCAGTATCTCAATTGCATTTGTTGCCACTAGCGCGCCCATGATTCCGGCCAGGACATCACCGCTTCCTGCAGTTGCTAGCCATGGGGTTGCTGTCGGTAATTGAATCAAGAGATCATCATTGGCAACATAGGTTGTCGCACCCTTTAACAAAACAGTTACACCTAAAGTTTCAGCAGCGATTTGCACCCACTTCTTAGGATCTCCCTCAACCGCTTCGGCGCTTACTTGCACTCCGCGTGAAACAAGAAGCTGTGCGAGTTCGCCACTGTGTGGGGTAATGACAGTTGGCTGTTCTAATGAGCCGGCTAATGAAAGCGCTCCGGCATCCAAAACTGTAGGAACAGATTGCAGGCGAACTAACTTGAACCAGCGATGGCGNAACCATGTAGTTATATCTGNGTACTTCTTTGCGTTGATTCCACTTCCTACAACCCAAGCAGCAACCTTTCCTGGCTGAACAACTGCAGATGGGGTTGAGTGCAAAACTAAATGTGCCAAACCAGATGAGCTATGAAAGCGAAGCATTCCAACACCGGTTGCAGATGCAGCCGATGTCGTAAGAACCGCTGCACCTGGGTACTGAGCCGAACCAGTAATGAGACCCAACACTCCTCTGCTGTATTTGTGGTCTAGATCTGAAGGGGTGATGATGCACCGAGCAGCATCTTTAGCGCTCCACTTTTTAACGGTTCTGGTCATGATCAAAGCCTATCTCTCATAATTTGCGGACACACACAGTGCAAACCATACTTAGGGCACTTCACTGAATTCATAGGGGGAAATCATGGACGGAAAGTGCCCAGTAGCTCACGGAGCAATTACACACGGAGCTGAGACAAATACATACCTGTATCCAAATGCACTTAACCTCGACATCCTGCATCAACATGATCGCAAGACAAACCCTCTAGGTGAAGATTTCGACTATCGCGAAGCGGTGAAGACCCTAGATGTCGCATCTTTGAAAAAAGATTTACACGAATTCATGACCCAATCACAAGAGTGGTGGCCAGCAGACTGGGGTCACTAT
>Ga0063231_10000457_pt1 | contig 11490 bp, 8 predicted proteins | sample LauGreSu1BDMLBSD_2_FD_56231 | JGI IMG/M metagenome (GOLD analysis project Ga0063231, IMG submission 56231) | Freshwater lake microbial communities from Lake Michigan, USA - Su13.BD.MLB.SD v2 (version 2) | ecosystem: Environmental > Aquatic > Freshwater > Lake | place: Lake Michigan, USA...
CGTGTTGCCCTTGAAAACGCTGCATCCATTGCTGGTATGTTGCTTACCACTGAGTGTGTAATCGCAGACAAGCCAAAGAGAGATGAAGCTGTTGGTGGTCATTCACATGGCGCTCCAGGAATGGGCGGTATGGATTACTAAAACCAGTCTCACTGAAAATAAGAAAGTCCCGCCTCGGCGGGACTTTCTCGTTAAATGAAGTGCTTATTGTTCCTGAGGGATATTTCTGTATCGAATAGCACCGAGCACGATGAAAAGCTGTGCAAGGATATAGGTGGACATGATATAGATTCCAGCCCAATCAAATTGTTTCTTGAACTTGTTCAGGGCCAAGATAGAATCAGAAGCGACAAAGAATCCTGCTCCAATGATGAGGTAAATGGCCGTGGTGTTGTCGAGCTTCTGGTACTGCCAAAAAGCGGCGGAGAGCATGGTGCTGATGGTTATGCCGTAAATTAAAACCGGTATTTTCATGCCTCCCAAATGTGGCCATAAAAGGTGCATCAGTTCTATAAGGTATGCGATTACTGCAATCAGCATGACAGGCCTTAACTTGAAGAATGAGGTATTGGATGATTGTGTTGAAGAGAAAAAGAAAATATAAAAAACATGGGCTGTCAGAAACGCGATCAAGCCTGGGATAAAATAACCTTCAAAATGTAACAGTACATCACCAATCCATGAAAAGAGCAATCCCATCAGAATGGCGTCTTTGTAAAAAGCTTTGGATGATGTGGTTGCCACCCAATAGGTTGCAGCAAGTGTTGGAACAATAAGTGGTTTTGAGATCAATCGAAGGCTTTGGTTTCCGGTAGAAATCAGAAAGATTTCTGCGATGCTAACAAATGCAAAAAGAAAAAAAAGTTGCTTGGTTTTGGGTTTCATGAATGTTTTTATTCGTGATAAAAACCGGTCTACACGGTATCAACAGCTCAGATTATCGTAATTTAGATATTATTTATGTCATATTCAGCCGACGAGACGAAATTTATGGAGTACTGGGAACAAAACCGGGATAAGCAGAAAAAGCTGTTGAACCAGTTGATGCTCGGACTTCCACTGGGAATCCTGTTTGCCATGCCCATTATAGTAAACTTTCTTTTGGGAAGATTCTGGTACAAAAGGGCCGATGCTGTAGGCCTCAGCCAGTTCAATCCCATGGTATTGATTGTAGCAGCCCTCATGATTGCTGTCTTCACAGCGTTATTGAACAGGCGGTTTCGCTGGGAAAAACTTGAACAGCAATACCTTGAATTGAAAGCAAGAGAGAAGAAGGGATAGTTGCCTGTTTTTTACGATATTTGCCGTACAATATAGAAACACATGAGAAATTTAGGACTGGTTTTAGTAGCTGGAATCGTGATGTTGTTTTCAGGATGTAAAAAAGCCGAACAATTGGAATCACTCGAAGATTATTTGACAAGAACTGGATTGAAGAGCACCTTAACGGCAGATGCTAAGGGTTTCTATTATAAAATTATCAGTGCAGGAGCTGGTACTGCACCAACCCTTACATCAAAAGTAACCTTGTTCTACAAAGGATACTTGACCAACGGCAACGTATTTGACCAAACTGGCACTGTAGCCAATTATGAATCTGGAAATCCGGTTACATTTACGCTTAACCAGTTGATTTCAGGCTGGCAAGTAGGATTGCCACTGATCAAGCCAGGAGGGAAAATAATCCTTTATCTTCCTCCTTCACTTGGTTATGGTCCTTACGGTCAAGGTTCCATTCCTGGCAATGCAGCNTTGATTTTTGAGATTACCCTGGTTGCAGTAGGGTAATCACAGTTTGCTTCTGGTCCAGGCATCATTTCTTCCAATGAGGGTGATGCCCACAAAACCACGAACATTGAGGTTGTTCTTGTCTTTCATGGTGATGACACATTTGTATTCCTTGCCATTCTTGGGATCATAAATATGACCTTCTTCCCATGTATTGTCTCCTTTGTANACAAAGCCCCAAAGATTGATCAGTCCCATCAATGGGCGGTTGTGTTGTGCCTTGTCAGGATGGTTCACATCGGTTTTGGGTTTACCTGTTGCTGGATTGGTGGGTTCTGACAACCAAACAATCTTACCCAGATAATTCGATCCTTTTTTGAATATTTCCACTTTACCATTTCCAGATCCTGTCAGCCAAACACCCAAGATGTCGTCATTCGTTTTCTTGTCTTGGGCATTAAGTACTGAACTGCATATTGTCAAAAGCAATAGTGAAAAGAATTTCATTTTGTCCTAATTTGGTTATTTGAAATTATGCAATAATTCATTCATACATGCACCAGTCGATATCAGTTTTTGACATGTTTAAAATTGGGGTTGGTCCTTCCAGCTCTCATACCCTTGGTCCATGGAAGGCTGCACGGCAATTTTGTCAATTCCTTATAGACCATGAATTGCTCTTATCAGTTCGATCNATTCGCATCAATTTATATGGTTCCCTGGCCAAAACCGGAAAAGGGCATGGAACCGATATTGCAGTACAGCTGGGTCTTTCAGGAGAAGATCCTGTAAGTTTTGATGTGAATATTATTGACGAAAAGATCAAGGATATCGCCACCAGAAAACATCTCGCTCTTGGAGGTTTGCATGATATAGTATTTGATCCTGCAATAGACATTGAATTTTTGATTGCAGAATCCTTGCCCTACCATCCCAACGGTTTGAGTTTTTTGGCAGAGATCAACAGCGGAGAGCATGTTGCCCAAACTTATTATTCTGTGGGTGGTGGTTTTATTGAACAGGAAAATCAGCAACCAGAAACCAGTTCACAGACAGAACTCCCTTTTCCCATCAATACTGCAAAGGACTTGCTGCACTGGTGCATGAAAACCGGGATGTCAGTAAGTGAAATTGTATTGGAGAATGAATCCAGCTGGAGAACAGAGGCAGAAACAAAAGAAGGAATCCTGCAGATATGGTCAGTGATGAAAGAATCCATTTACAAGGGGTGCAATACTGANGGCACACTTCCCGGAGGGTTGAATGTAAGGAGAAGGGCAAAAGACCTCAACCTTCGGTTGATGAGTGGGAAGCACTACCAGAATCAACGTGAATGGCAGGCCGCCATTGCAAAAGGAGGCAAGGATTTTCGCTATACCATCGATTGGGTCAGTTGTTTTGCCCTGGCTGTGAATGAACAAAATGCTTCTTTTGGAAGGGTTGTTACAGCGCCAACCAATGGTGCAGCAGGCGTCATTCCTGCCGTACTGCAGTATTTCATCAGTTTCTGTGATGACAATGCTGAAGACAAAGTCATCCAATTCCTACTTACTGCCTCAGAAATTGGATCCATTTTCAAAAAAGGGGCAACGATTTCTGCCGCCATGGGCGGATGCCAGGCAGAGATTGGTGTTTCTAGTGCCATGGCTGCTGCAGCACTCTGTGAATGCCTGGGGGGCACGCAGCGACAGGTATTGATGGCCGCTGAAATTGCCATGGAACATCATTTGGGCCTTACCTGTGATCCCATAGGAGGATTGGTACAGATTCCTTGTATTGAGAGGAATTCCATGGGAGCCATAAAGGCCATCACGGCTGCCCAACTGGCTTTGCAAAGTGCTCCGGATTTCGCCAAGGTTTCTCTTGATGCAGTCATCAAGACCATGTGGGAAACGGCGAGAGACATGAGTTCCAAATACAAAGAAACTTCTGATGGGGGATTGGCCCAGCAAATTCCGCTTAGCTTGAGCGAATGTTAATCTAAAGTGATCAATAGGTATTCACAATGTTATAAAGCGTATCTCGCTCCACTGGTTGTCTCCCAACCTGTTTGATCAAGCCAACCAGTTCTTCAGTTGTAAGTGTAGGATTTTGCTCCTCACTTCCAGCCATGGAATAGATTTTTGTAGAGTCATCTATTGTTCCATCCAGGTCATTAACGCCAAAGGAAAGGGTAAGCTGGGCTTGCTCCCTACCCAACATGGGCCAATAGGCTTTGATGTGTGGGAAATTGTCCATGTAAATCCTGGCGATGGCGTAGAGCTTCATGTCTTCAATGGAACTGACCTCAGGGATATGGCTCATTTCATTGTCAACATTCCTGAACTTCAACGGGATGAAGGTGTTGAAACCTTTGGTTTCATCCTGAAGGTTGCGCAGCCTTTCCATGTGATCAATCCTNTGCGCATATGATTCAACATGTCCATACAACATNGTTGCATTNGTGTGCATCCCCAACCTGTGTGCAATGGCATGGATATCAAGCCAGCCTGCTGCATCTACCTTGTCTGCGCAGATTTGTTCCCTCACTTCTGGATCAAAAATTTCTGCACCACCGCCTGGAAGTGAATCCAGCCCTGCTTCGTGCAACAATTTCATNCCATCTGTCCTGNTGAGTTTGGCTTTCCTGAACATATAGTCAAGCTCCACTGCAGTAAAGCCCTTGATGTGCAGGNNTGGTCGATGGGCCCTGATTTTTTTGATCAGTTCTTCAAAAAAATAAATGTCCATTTTAGGATGCACGCCGCCAACGATATGGACTTCGGTGATGGGTTGGCCATCATAGGCCTTCACTTTCTCCAGCATCTGGTCAATGCTCAGTTCCCAACCTTCCTCACGCTTAGAATAAAGCTTGGAGTAGGAACAGAATTTGCAGGAAAAAACACAGACATTGGTTGGTTCAATATGAAAATTTCTGTTGAAATAAGTATTGTGTCCATGCGCTCTTTCGCGGATGAAATTGGCCATTGTGCCCAACATGGCCAATGAACCCTTCTCAAAAAGCATCAGGCCTTCTTCCGGACTGATCCTTTGCCTGTTTTCTATTTTGGATGCAATTGTTTTGAAGGCGGGGTCAAGCCCGGGCAAATCAATCAGGCTGGAGATGGATCCGTTCATTGTAGCTTCTTTGTGCAAAAATACATGCTGATTTTGGTCTGACCTAAACCTGTTGAACTTACAGTATTCATTGCAGCCGCTTAATTAACTTTTCGGTGATGGACTTGTCCGTGAATTGGATGTTAAGGAAATAAATACCTGCAGGCAATCCAGTCAGGTTGATTTCCTGCAAATTGATTGACTGTCCGACTTTGTATTGATAAGATAAAACGATTTCACCTTTTGCGTCTGAGACCTGAATGGCCTTTAGGTTGCCTGCAGCTGGAAAAAACTGGATCGCTGTCTTGTTTGTTGCAGGATTGGGGTAGAGGAGGTATCCCTGTTCTTTCAATCGCTCAGGCAGTGTGATGGATCTGATGCTGATGTTGTCGATATAAATATTGTTGTTTCCATTGCCAATGTTGACGAAGCGCGCCATAAAGGCATTCCTGCCTCCCACAATGCCCGTCAGGTCGATATGTTCCTTTCTCCATTCTGTCGCGTTCAAGGGCTCAAAAGAAGTACTGGTATTCCTGTCTGTGGTGGACAGTGTTGATCCCCATTTTTTATAAACGGACTGCCAGCTTTTGCCACAGTCCCAGGATATTGCTACCTCAAGGGTATCAGGTTTTGAAACAATCGAATTATTGGCAGCAAGGTCAAAATCAAGGAATACAGAATCCGAATTTCCTCTGATCACCAGGGGCGAAATCATGCCACTCACAAAAGAGGCTCGTTGGAAATTTCTTGCAACCATCACCGATGATGCCCATTGCCATTTGTCAATGCCATGAATGGGGTAGACAGGCCATTGATTCAATGAATTGAAACTTTCTTTGAATGGCATGTCTATCGGTTTCAAATAATGATGATTAGTCTTAGCCGTATCATTCGATTTGATCTGATCAATTTGACCATTGGGATTGACTGCAACGATGTTGATGTTGTTTATTCCTTCTGGTATCGTCAATGATGAGAAGCCTACACTCGCCGTTTTGTTTCTACTGAGTGTCCCTGTCCATTTTTTTGTTTCCCGCATCGATCCATTCACCCAAACTTGCAGGTCAAGGGTTTTCAATGTATCCTTTCCAAGGCTGGAAAAGCGGACTGTCGGAACAATGGATGGGTCACATCCAACCAGTGGTGGGGCATCAATTGAATCCAGTTTTACATCTACTGAAGGAAAATTGAAACCTGTGATGTTGATGTTGTCAAGATAGATATTGTTTCCATATTGATTTGTTCCGCGTATCCTGATTTGGATATCATTTCCTTTGAATTTGCTGAGGTCAATTGTTTCTTTTCTCCATTCACTTTTAACCGGAATAAATTCAGTGGCTGTAAATCCTGCTTTGGTGCTCAGTGCTGTTCCCCATTTTTTGTATACTGTATTGAATGATTTTCCACAGTCTGGACTGACCGTTATTTCCAAGGTGTCCAGGTTGATGGGGTCATACAAAGCAGCTGCCAGCATGAATTCCATCGATAGTGAATCATAATTGCCGGTATTGATTCGCTTGCCAAGAAGGTCTGCTGTTTTCCCTTTTTCATCATTGTTGAAATTGTCAAAAACCAATGACCTGCTGCCTTCGTATGATGCCTTGTTGGTGTTTTTCCAGCCTAGCGTGCTGCTTCCATTGGTCTGAAAGGACCATCCTATGGGAGGCATCGCTCCAGATTCTGCTGTTTCAACAACAGGTAGTGCTTGAAAGGGTTGCAGTTCAACTGCTATACTTGCGCTGTCATTGCCTGGCATTTCATCAGACTTGGCATTGGGTAGGTCAAGCATGATTTTTAATTCCGTTTTTCCTGGAGGGATGGTCAATGTTTTGAGCGTTAACAATACTTCCTCTGTATAGGACAGGTTGCCCGTCCACAACTCCTCGTTCATTTTGGTGCCATTCAGCAAAACACTGATCCTTACTGATCGAAGGACCTCAGTTCCATTGTTTCTAATGGTGATTTTGGGTTGAAAACTGCTTGCACAAATGGGCTCACAGGCATTGGGATAAACAATGCCGGAAAGCTTGGCATCCGTTTGGGGATTGTTCCTCAAGTAGAATGAAGACAGTGATGTACTCCAAGTGTTGGCAGTGTTCCCAATCATCCCGGTAAACCAAAAAACAGAATCATTGGTTGGATCCGGTACCATGTCGTTGTAGTCTCCCCACCGGTTGGCACTTGTGCCATAACCAGTGCCTTTTTTGATGATGGTTTCTTCAAAGGCCATCTGGTTCAAAGGGTCATTTTGATTCCTGCCAGTAAAGGCAATGGAGGCAAAATCAGTTTTGCTGCTGAAATTAAAGGCCAATGCTGTTTGTCCTTTTGCATTTTGCAAGATGGATCCCATGAACCTGTGGCGTACATTGCTGGGGTTGCAGTTTGACTGATCCTGTGGTGCATAGCTTCCTTGTTGATGTAGGTTCCATCCGGATGTATTGCTCAACTCATACCACCTGATTCCAGCAAGACCATTGCCATTCACATCAACAGTATGGTTGGCTACAATAGACTGGTAGCTGCCAAAATTCCTGAAGCCAGGCTTGTGCATGATCCGGTTGCTGACCACATCATAGCCTTGCGATCCTGGTGATGTTGCGCAATTCCTGTTGCTGCAAACGATGCTGCTGAATGCGGCAACCGAAAAATTCTTTTCAGTTTTGACAATGGATTTTGATGGGTCGGTAAAGTCTACCTTGAAACTGATCATCCCAATACTGTCTGCATCGGATGGTGAGGAGGTCAACACATCATCATTGTAATACAAAAACAAACCCGGTGTGCCTGAAAGCGCTGGAATGTTTCCGGTAAGCGTTACTGGCACCAATGAATTGAATTTATTGTCTGGATCTGTTAATCTCAGGCGTTGCATGGTTGGGTTGGCTGAACCACTGATCATCTTATTTTTGTCAAACGCCCAAACCGAGTTGCCTAAATATTGATCTGAAAAATCCCTGGTTACGCCATACCATGCATCATGCCAATTCCCATACTTGGGGTAGTCTGGAAAAAAAGGGTCACAATAAAACTCATAAATGTACCAAGCACCGGTTGGGTCGTTGCTGGCTGATACCGCTATGATCAGGCTGTTCATCTTGATACCTGTTTTGGAACTGTCGCCAAATTCAGACATGATAAATCGATCTGTTAACTGATCATACCAAGCAATGCAATCACCACCGCCGTTGTAACTGCTGCCTGGCAATTGGTCCATGTAGGTTTGGGGGAAAACAGTATTTCCTGATTTGTCGTAAATGCTAAAGAGTGCACTGCCATTGTTTCCATTGATCATTTGGATGATATGGTTTGGCCCTACTGCAATGCTNGGATCTGCTGGGTTGATNTTGCTGAACCCTTGCCCATCCAGCGCCTTGTCAATAAAGCCTCCATTTCTTTCCAGNGGAATCAGATTCGTTGGAGCATTCCTCAAATTTGATGGAGGAGGCTTTTGGAATCCTCGGGTATTCTTTTGCCAAAGCATGTCTTCTTCCCTGGTTTTTGTACCATATTGTGTAAATACCAGTGGCTCCAGGTCTTGGGCATGGATCAGTCCTTTTTCATCCCTGGTTTTGATCTTCAGCACTGGGTCTGTGCTGTCTGCTTTCCATGATTTGATGGGTATTGTAATGGCAGTTCGTTGTCCTTGGATGACCTCAATGGCTTGCTGTCCTTGAGACTGAATAGCCAGAAAGAGAATGGATATTGATGATATGAGTCTTTTTCCAACCAATGCCATAGGGTACCTGTACAACATTCAGGCTGGCATAAAGTTAGACCCAAAAATGCAAATGTTCCTTTAAAAAAGGGCTGATTATCCTAGCGCACCGGCAATACAAGCACACATCAAACAAGCGATGGTTCCGCCTATCAGGGCCTTGAAGCCAAGTTCGGTCAGGTTCTTCCGTTGTCCGGGAGCCAGCTGGCTGATGCCGCCGATCTGAATACCGATGGAGGCGATATTGGCGAAGCCACACAAGGCATAAGTGGTGATCAAGATAGATTTGGGATCAGTGATCAGGTTTTCAGCTTTCATTTTTCCGAAAGTGATGTAGGCCTGAAATTCATTGATGATGGTTTTTTCACCCAGCAATTGCCCTACAGAGACCATGTCCCGTTCACTGACACCAATCAGCCATGCAATAGGGGAGAAGAGGTAACCCAGGATCATTTGAAATGACAATGCATCGTACCTGCCCTTGCTGAAATTGGCCACCAGGCTGTTGATGCCTGTATAGTATCCTACAGAACCCAGTACCCAATTTAGCACATACATCAGCGCAGTAAATACAATCAGGATGGCACCTACATTGACGGCAAGTTTCAGGCCATCGGTGGTACCCAATGAAATGGCATCCAATGCATTTTCTCCAAATTTCTCTTTGGATACCACAATACGCTCATCTGTTTTCTCCGTCTGGGGAAATAGAATTTTTGAACAAACAATTGCCGCTGGGGCACTCATGATCGATTGACTCAACAAGTGCAAGGCGAAGAAATGTTGTTGTGCCGGGTCATTCCCGCCAAGAAAGCCAACATAAGCAGCAAGCACTGATCCTGCTGTATTGGCCATTCCACCAACCATGATGCAGAGGATTTCGCTTCTGTTCATTTTCTCCAGAAAAGGCCTGACCATGAGTGGTGCTTCTGTCTGTCCAAGGAAAATATTGGCTGCGGTAGATACGCTCTCTGCACCTGAAACCTTGAGCTTGCTCAGCATCAGGGCAAAGAAATAAACGATTTTCTGAAGGATGCCCAAATAATAGAACAGGGAAGAAAGGGCTGCGAAGAAAATGATATTGGGAAGTGCTTGGATGGCAAATGTATAGCCCCAGCTTCCTGATGCATCGGCGAGGTTACCAAACATGAACTCAATTCCCTTGTGTGCAAGGTTGATGATCTCCACAAACTTGTCGGAAAACCATTGGATGACGATCCTGAAGAAATTGTATTTACCCTGTGACAACACACCAATGGCAAAGCCAATCTGGGCGATAATGCCCATTGATACCAACTTCCAGTTGATGGCTTTCTTGTTATTGCTCAGTACATAACACAGGCCAATCAAAAACAACATTCCCAGAAGTCCCCTGCTCAGGTTTTCCCACATCATAGCTATGTCAGTTTGGTTTATTGGGCAATATACAATAATAATCAAGACCTCCGTCGCATAACCCTGTTCCTGGCCATGTTATAGAGCTCAGTGATGTCTGGGGAAATATTGAATCGGATAACGATGAAAGCAAATAAGAGGATGAAAAATACAGATTTGACAAACAGGTTGATCCAGATAAATTCATGGAACGTTATGCTGTACAATCCAAACGTCAACCCTCCTGCCACGAGCACCGTTAGGCCATTTCTCCAGGAAAACGGTTGCAAACCATAGATTTGTTTGATATAATAAAAGCGGATGAAGTTGAACAATATGATGGCAATGAGGCTTCCAATAGCCGTTCCCAAGATACCATAAGTACGGGTAAGCCAATAGTTGAGGATGATGGAAATTACCACAAAGAACATGTTGGTGTAAAGGTCAATCTTCCAATGTTTTGAAAGTTGTAAAATATGACCATTCATGCCTGTTCCGAGATCAATCAATTTACTGATACCCAGAATGAACATCAGCATGGTCATGCCTGCATAGGCGGGGCCAAGTACTTGAATAAATGCGGGGATATTCAACATGACCAATCCCAGGATTCCTGCGGCAATCACCAGTAAATTCAAGGCTGTTTTCTTGTATAGCCTGTCCAGTTTTGCTATGTCTTTGTCTTTCCAGGCCTGGGCAATTTGTGGGAGAGCTGCTGATACCATGCTCCGTTGTGGAACATCCATCACCGTAATCAAATAGGTAGCAATCGTAAAGATGGCTGCATCTGCCAGTCCACCAGTAGATTGTGATGCAATGATGATGGTGTCATTGGTTTTGGCCACTACATTCAGGATGTTGCCCAGAAAATAAGCTCCTCCAAATTTGAACATTGCTCCAGAAAGTTTTTTAGTAACGGTACTTTTTTTAAAGACCAGTTTAAATACTTGACTTCTCACAATTACCCAAGACAGGATCACAACAGGGATGAAATAGAGATAGGCATAGAGTTCAATGAAAACAGCGTATTCTTTTATAATGCCGAATATCCAAGCCAGAATTACCAGCAGAACAACGATCCTGAACATGAATTCCTTTAAAAAATTGGCCAATATGGTTTTGCCAATAATCCATGCAAACACTTCGAGCATCGATAATGCCACCAGAGAAATGGTCAAGGGAATCACAAGTCTGAGGTGATGAGACAAGATGGGGGAGCGGTCTGCGAATTTTCTCAGGGCTATCGGTTCGATGAGCGGGAACGTAAGATAAAGTAACACGCACATCAACGTTCCAATCATCAAAACCAAAGTAAGCAGCTCATTTTTCTCTTTCGGCAGATAATGTTTGTAGAAAGGGAAAAACTTCAGTGCTACCGGAATCGTACCTGCAGTGCAGATCATGGAGAGGATCAACGCAATGTCCATCAGTATCCGGGTAAGCCCAAATTCTTCTGGTGTAAAGAATTTAGGGAAGAGGAACAATACGTTGAATGCTCCAATCGCAAAGCCTGCGTAGATGTAAATAGATGAATAAATGCTCTGCTTGCGAATGGTTGCCATGGGAAATAAAAAAAA
>Ga0063231_10000461_pt1 | contig 11446 bp, 12 predicted proteins | sample LauGreSu1BDMLBSD_2_FD_56231 | JGI IMG/M metagenome (GOLD analysis project Ga0063231, IMG submission 56231) | Freshwater lake microbial communities from Lake Michigan, USA - Su13.BD.MLB.SD v2 (version 2) | ecosystem: Environmental > Aquatic > Freshwater > Lake | place: Lake Michigan, USA...
GTACCTCCGATGCCTACCCCTCCGACCGAGGCTTGGGTTAAGAAGAACTTCTGCCACTACGAAGTAGCTACCTACGCATCTGAGGAGACTCGTGAGGCGCACGCTGAAACTATCTACCGCACGCACTTTAGCTTTGAGCCCGTGCTCGAGGCTGAAGCCGCTGACATCCTCGTACAAGCCTACGACCACCTTAAGGCTCAGGCTGGCTACGAAGACGCTGTAGACTGCTAAACAATAACCCCCAAATCTTAATTCACTATGGCACAGATTTCTGAAGCCCAATTAAATTCTGCACGTGAGATTCGTGCTAAGCAGCAACAAATCCAGATGGAACTTGGTGCTCTCTACGTAAGCGAGAAAGACCTCGCAGCACGTCAGGAGGCCCTCGTTGTAGAACTTCGCAAGAGCGGTGAGGAGATTCAGTCTCTAATGAACGAACTTGCCGAAGAGCACGGCCACGGAACCCTCAACCTTGAGACTGGTGAGTTCACCGTTCAAGAGCAGGAGACCCCCGAGCTGAAGGTTGTGAAATAACACATCCTCATCCTTAATCAGAAGTTAAGCCCCGTGAGGGGCTTTTCTTTTTGCTTTATTTTTGTGGTATGAAGGAGTGGGTCACTAAGTTATTGGGTGTCGGAGACGAGGTATCATCTAAGCGTGTCATTGGCATACTTGGAGCGCTAGTATTATTCGGCACTATGATAGCAAACAGCTTCTCCCCGAAAGATATTGCACCCAGCAAAGAGTTGGTGGAAGCCGTAGAATACATAACCATCGCTATGTTCTTTGGGACGGCGGTAGAAAAGTTCGCTAAGAAATGAACCACGAAGACGTGAAACTAGCCGCCATCAATGGAAGCACGATGCTGCTATCTTTCTCTAACATTGAACAGACATTGAAGATTGTACTTTTAGTTGCGTCTATCTTCTACACCCTATACAAGATTTACGAAATTCACGAGAATAGAAAGTACAAGAAACGTGGAGGGGAGAATTAAGAACCTAATCAAGAAGCACGGACTCGCTGGAGTAAACAAGCCGAAGGGTACGCCGTCTCATCCTAAGAAGTCACACATCGTGCTGGCCAAGGAGGGTGGCAAGACCAAACTCATCCGCTTCGGAGAGCAGGGTGCGGACACTGTAACGGAGAGCAACCCCACGGGAGCCAGAGCTAAGAAGCGTGCTAGCTTCAAGGCACGTCACGCCAAGAACATCGCCAAGGGCAAGATGAGTGCGGCGTATTGGGCTGACCGCGTGAAATGGTAACTAACTGATTTCTATATTTGTACAAAGTTTCACAACTATGAAAGCTAGAAAATACGCCGACGGAGGCAAGACCCCACCCAAGACAAAGAATGTTGCGTCTGAAGTTAGGGCTCAGCGCAGAAAAGAGATGTACGAGAAGGAGCAGGCCGCGACTAAGGAAGCCAACAAGGTAGCCGTAGCTCAGGGAGGCAAGCCAGCTATGCGTGCTAAGAGTGGTCAAGCCACGGAAGAGTTCCGCCAGAAGGCAAAGATTGCAGCTAACTTGAAGATTGACAAACTAGAGGCAGCGGGTGCCATCAAAGGACCTACCCCAGCGTCAACCGAGGAGTACCACGGTAAGTACGCGGCCATCAAGCCGAAGGCGATTAAGAAAGTAATCTAAAAGAAGAGGGGGCCTAAGCCCCCTTCTTTTTTCCCCCTACGTAGTGTGAGTATTTGAAGACGTATGGGTTACCTCCAGTCTTCGTGTCAATCACGGTGATGACCTTCACTCCGTCGATGATTCGCGTCTCTGCGATTAGGTTGTGCTTCTTGAAGCGCTTAAGCTCCACAACTTCAAAGCTGCAGATTTTAGAGTACATCTCGTCGCTGTTCTCTGTAAACACGACAAGGTTCTCACTCAACCGCTCGAACTTAGCGTCGGCGAATTGAGCGGGGATACGCTGTCCAAGGAGTGATGTGCTGAGCACAAGTAGGGTGGAAATCAATGCAGTCTTCATATCGTTTAATTGTTTTGTTTACCCAAATATACGAAATAGTTTTCAATTCTGCAAACTTTTGCACGAAATAGTCTAGATAATTTTGTAAGGAACTTTAATTCAACCTATTATGGCCGACGGTATTTCAAATCTTGAAGACCTCGTAAGGGATATGGGCCTCAACATTGTGGACCAACCAGGCGAGCCTTCACCCGACCAACAACCGATTGAACCGACCATTGTCGAGCTCAACGATACAAACGGTGCCGCTGCCGCCGATGAGAGCAGCGAAGGTTCTACCGCTGACACAGCCGTAGCTGAACCATCAGAGCCTCAGGAGCCGTCGTCTGACGATGCCCAGGAGCCTTCGGATGAGAACAGATACGTCTATCGTCAGCAAGACACGGACGATAACCAAACGTCCAACGACGAACTCACGGACGAGGAGATTAACCAGTTCGTCAATACGTACTTGCAGGAGCAGGTGGGTCTTGACTTGGATTCTATCCTCGCACGTTTAGAACAACCAGCGACAATCGATGAGAGGCTTGAGCCTATTCTGAAGTTTGTTCAAGAGACTGGCCGCGACCCACAGGATTGGTTCTTATACCAGTCACTAAATCCGTCTGAAATGGACGACCTGTCAGTGGTGAAGCTCCAGATGCAGAACGACTTTCCCGACTTGTCTAGGGATGATATCGATATGCTTGTATCGGCGAAGTACAAGACTGACGGTGAATTCCTCGATGAGAAAGAGCAGAAGATGGCCACCCTTCAGCTAAAGATTGACGCGGGTAACGCTAGAAAGCAAATTGAGGGGCTACGCAGCAACTATCTCAAACCAGTCGAAAGGACTGCTGAGCAAGAGCCGCAGGTCGAATCGTTTGTTGACGAGCAGTGGGTGTCTACTATGATGCAAGAAGCTGATGCTCTTGACGGTATTGACTTCGAACTCCCAGGAGAGAAGGTCTTTACGTTCGGAATCGGCGACAAGTATCGTGAGTCACTCAAATCTAAAAACGCGAATCTAGAGAGTTACTTTGACCAGTACGTTGACCGCGATGGCAACTGGAACCACGAGCAGTTCAATATGCACAGAACCGTAGTTGATAACATTGACGAAATTGTCAGAGCTGTATATCAACAAGGGATGAGCGATGGACAGCGCAAGGTTGTGGAGACCGCCGCAAACGTCAAGGTGAATACACCTAACGTAGGTAACGTACAGCCAGGTAACAATGTAGAGGAGCAGCTTCGCCAAATCATCGGAGAGTCTGACTCAATGATGCGATTCCGATTCTAACGTCTAACGCCTAAAACAACTTAAAATGGCAAATATGACTTCAGCTACTCAGGGAACTTTCTTCTCTGGAGCTAACGCTGTGAAGCGTCTTGACCCTGCGAAGTACGTCGCTCTTGGTGACTACTTCAACGAAATCAACAAGCCTGACAACCGCGACGCCCTCGTGAAGGCTTTCGGTGCCCAAGGCATCACTGGATTCCTGCAAATGGTAGGAGCCGTTAAAAGCGCTGGTACCGCTGACCAAGTTCAGTGGTGGGAAGAGGTTCGCCTCCACCAAACCCAGAAAGTAGTTCTTGCCGCAGCAACGACCGCTGGTAAGACTATGGTTATCGCTTTTGGAGCTCAAGCTCCCGTTGTTCGCCTTAACGACGTAGTGTTGTTGAGCGGCAAGGAGCGCGCTATCGTTACGGCCATCACTGGTACTACCTCATTCACGGTAGCTAACCTGGAGGACGCTAACTTGAGCGTTATCGCCATCGGTACCTACGAACTCCCCATCATCGGTAACCTGTACGCTCAGGGCACTGACCAACCCGACCAATACCTTGAGTCGAACGTGGTTAAGCGCACCAACCCGTATATGATTGTTAAGGAAATCTTCAAGGTGACTGGCTCACAAGCTACGAACCTCGGCTGGATTGACCTGGGCAATGGTGACTACCGTTGGTTTATGAAGGGCGAAGCCGACACTCGTCAGCGCTTCCTCGACAAGCGTGAAATGATGATGTTGCTGGGCCAGAAGGTTACCAACACCGCTAACGTATCTGTAGAAGGTTCTGAAGGTTACTTCGCCGCTATCGAGAATCGTGGTTTGGTTACCAACGGTTACATCACCGAGTTGGCTGACCTTGACCTTATCATCAAGGAGCTTGACAAGCAGGGTGCTTCTCCCGAGTACGCTCTGTACGTTGACCGCACGCAGGACCTTCTGCTCGACGACCTCGTAGCTAAGGGTAACGCTGGTTCATTGACCGCAGGTGTTGCTACGCAATACGGTGCCTTCAATAACAGCGCTGATATGGCCATCAAGCTTGGCTTCAAATCATTCGGCCGTGGTGGTTACACCTTCCACAAGCACGATTGGAAGCTTCTGAACGACCCCACCTTGTTGGCTGACGCTAACTTCGCTGGTGTTGCTATTCCTATGGCTACTGTAGTTGACCCCAAGTCGGGCGACCGCAANCCGTCACTGGAAATCAACTACAAGGCAACGAACGGTGTTAGCCGTGAGATGCACCACTGGTTGACTGGCTCATTTATGGGTGCTTCGAACGACACCAAGGACTTGGTTCAGTTCAACTACCTGTCTGAAATCGCTCTTGTAACGCGCGGCGCTAACCGCCACGTGCTTCTCAAGAAGGCCTAATCAATAGGTTTAAGGGACGGGGGGTCTTCGGACCCCCCTAGCCCTTTTCTTTTTAATTCTTAATTGTATTTAATATGGCACGTCCAGCAATCCGCAGAGAGGAAGCTATCCTTGACGCACCCGAAAACAACATCGCAGTACCTGCACCCGCTGCTGCAGCATTCCGACCCAAGCGTCAGATTGAGAAGCAAAATGAGGGCAGAAAACAAAAGGTCTACTCCGTAATATCTGGAGGAGGCATCTGGTTCAAGCTGAACCAAAACAACGTCACAATCTACGACCCCGTCAAGGACACCGTTCGTGCAATTCGTTACTGCCCGAATGAGCCGTCAATCTACACNGACGAGCAATCGGTTAACGCTATGCGTGACCANATCGTATTCCGTGATGGCTACCTGGCTGTGGCGGCTAACAAGCCCAACCTGCAGGCNTACTTGGATGCACACCCCGACAANAAGGCAAACGGTGGCAGTGTATTCTTCGCGGTTGACACCAGCAAGAAGGCTGAGGAAGACCTCGACAGAGAGTTCCTGCTTCACGATGCCATCTCATTGGTTAGAGATAAGAGCATCGACGAGCTACTTCCTGTGGCTATGTACTTAGGAATCAACATCGAGCAGCGCAATCAGGAGATTCGCCGTGAGCTTCTNACCGAAGCCAAGGTCAACCCNAAGGCGTTCATTGAGATGTTTGACAACCCGATGGTTAAGATTCGTTCAGCTATTCGCCAAGCTATCGACTTCCAACTCCTTCGTGAGCGTCCAGATGGGATATACTGGTTTGACACCAACCGTCTTATCATCACCGCACCCGCTGGGCAGGACCCGTCAGACGTGCTCACCCGATACTGTATGACAGAGAAGGGCGCACCGATTTACGATGAGGTACTAAACAGACTCGAGCGACTGGGCTAATATCCTAACTGCTTGATAGTATGGGGGCTACGAGAGTGGCCCCNTTTTTATTGGTATATTTGCACATAAACATCGTATAATGGCTAGCGTCTATACAGTATATTCTACTTTGAAGGATTTGGCTAACAAAGACGAACGTGGTTTCGTCACGCCTTCCACCTTTAATGCGTTCGCAGCGTTGGCTCAGCAGAACGTGTTCAATGGCTTATTCTCCAAGAATACGCTGTCGGCAACCACTAAGAGCAGAGGTCTTGACGGACACCGCGACCTTGCGTTGAGCAAGCAAATCCGCGAGGACCTGTCGGTATTCTCCAAGGAGTCTACCATCTCGCAGGTTGATGGGGTGTTCAGCAAACCGATTGACTTAGCTCACATCATCTCGATGAAGACGTTCGGTACGTTCATTATGGGTCAGACGACCTCCACACCGATTGACCTCATCTACGACGAGCTGAAGGCCGAATACATCCTCAGAAGCACGCTATCTAGACCCACGGAGACGGCACCCATCGGTGTTGTGTCCAGTCAAATCACTGTGTACCCTACCAGCGTCAAGAAGGTTAAGCTGAAATACTACAAGCAGCCCGAAGGCTTAAACCCAACGAACGGAGCAAAGGTTGCATTGACTCCTAGATTCGGATACACCGTAGTCAGCAACAAGGAGATTTACGACGCTGCGACCAGCGTTGACTTCGAGTTGCCAGAGCACTACACCCCGCAGTTGGTTATGGAGTTGGCCAAGATGATTGGTGTCAACATCAAGGACACCGATATGTTTACGTACGCATCATCTGAACAAACTAAGCAGTAATGGCTAGGAACCTAATCACAATCGACGAGGTAGTAAATGACTTCATCCTCACCGTAGGTCAGGACGACTTCGCCTCTGACGCTACGGATACGCTCGTTCGTAACCTGGCCCTTCGTGGACTCCGCGAGTTCGGATTCGATATGCTTAAGGTGGTCAAGAGCATCAAGCTCCCAGTTAACCAGACGCTCAGAACCGTGGACCTTCCAGACGATTACGTTGACATCGTGAAGATTGGTTACGTAGGAACCGATGGACTCGTTTACATCTTCGGGCACAATAAGAACATCAACTACTCACAAGTTTACGTCAAGGACGCTAACGGTCTACCCATCGATACGGACGGCGACGGCGTATACGATAGACAGGACGACAAGGGCACCATTGAGCTCACGCAGTCAGTGAAGGGTTACGACCAATACATCTTCAGGAACTTCCTGTACGATAACTCATACGGTGCTGTATATGGACTCGGTGGAGGCCACTACAACGGTGAGTACAGAATGAACCACGAGCAGAACAGAATCGAGCTGTCCGTAGGAAGCAACATCGACTATGTGGTGATTGAGTACGTGGCTGACGAGGCCCGTAGCGCTAACCCACTGGTACACATCTATGCAGAGCCTGCCCTGCGCTCATATATCTACTACCGTCTGATAGAGCGCAAAAATACCGTCTCCCTCGGCGAGAAAGCCAGAGCAAGACAGGAATACTACAACGAAAGACGATTGGCTAACGCCAGACTTAAGAGCTTCAACAAAGACGAGGCACTCAAGACCATTCGCAAGAATTTCAAGCAGTCACCTAAATACTAAGGCCGATGCCAATAGATAAGCTAACCCCTCGTTACCTAAACAAGGACGACGACTTCTTGGTTGTGAAGTCAGTCGAAATGATTGACGCTATAAACGTGCACGTTGGTGACAACGACGAGGGCAACGCTGACGTATTGAAGAACAGCCGAGGCAACACTCAGATTGTATTTGCGAGCGGTTCTGAGTTGCCGTCAGGCACGAACACCGTCGTGGGCTCTGGGCTCAACGTAGAGAAGAGCGAGGTTCTGTTTGCGGTATATAACTCATCAGGCAACCATAGCATCTATCACTACTCGACTCAGAGCAATCAGTTGAGACTTGTTTACAGAGACTCGGTACTTGGATTCACCGCCCTGAGCTTCGTTAAGTTCGACTTCATCGTAAAGGAGAACGGAGACACGCTCGCGTACTTCACGGACGGAGTGACCGACCCTAAGAAGATTAACGTAACTAAGGCGTTGCTGGGTACTGGATATCCATACAAGCTGGCTGGCGGATACAACTACACTAGCGACGAGAAGCTGGTCTGTATCACTGTGGCTAAACAACCACCGCTTGACCCTCCCACCCTCGCGTTTACTAATGTGGCTAACCAGGACAACTTCGTCTATGACGAATACTTCCAGTTCGCATATCAGTACGTATACGAGGACGGCGAGGTGTCGGCACTATCCCCATACAGTGAGATTGGCGTGAACGTCTATCAGTTGCTGGATGGATATATCACTGACTCCGCCAAGGACCTGTTCAACGCAATCAACGTAACCGTAAAGCACAGCAGGGCTGACGTCTCTAAGATTAGACTCCTCGCTAAGTCAGCCGACACGCTTGGCTTCTTCGTGGCTGATGAGATTAGCAACAACAGAAGCTCCACTACGTCTGTCATTACGTTCACCAATGGTAAACTTCGCTCCTACATCTCATCGCTCGAGCAGAACAAGATGTACGACAACGTGCCGCAGAAGGCTAACACCCAGGCAATATCTGGCAACCGCTTGCTCTTTGGTGGATACACGGAGTTCTACAACGGCGTAAGCACCAACGTGGGAATCACTGAGGTGAATAACAGCGAAGGTAAGTCTGTGTACCTGAGCGCCAACCCAACGACTGGGTCAATCAAGTATTTCAGCCCAGCGAGTAGCATCGCCACGTCTAAGTTCAACTTTGTCGTTGGTGATACAATCAACAGCACGTCATACGATAGCCAGGTAATCCTTGACTTTCAGATTTACTCTGACGTTAGCATACTACCAGGAGGCTCTGGAGCTATCGATGTCACCCCAACTGAGGCAACCACTGACCTAACGGTTGGCGAAATCAAGATAGATATCTCCAAGCAGTTCACGTTGCCAGCATACGACAGCCTAACCAGCGGTAGCCCAGACGTTTACGCTAGATTTATCAGTAACATCTCTGGCAACTACAACGTAGTAATCACCGAGGCTCAGGCTACGTTGCAGCCATCTGGATGGGTACACAACTTCAAGGGTACCGCCGTTGTAAATATCTCGCTTGACGCTGTAGATTACGGCAACACGCAGGTTTCGTTCCTAGTGAAGATTGTATCTATGTCATTAGAGACGACGAGCGGTTTTGATTCGGGAACTGGCGCACCGATGGGTTCATCTGAGTTCATCTCATTCACACTTAATCCCACCCTTCTTACGACCTCGTACTCAACTCAATTCAGGGCATTCAGGGCATACAAGAACTACAACTCTAGACAGTATTACGTCGCGTCAAGTCGCTCATTCAAGGCTGGACAGGAGCATAAGTTTGGAATCGTATACTACGACAAGTTCAATAGAAGCGGTGCAGTGAATGAGATTGGGACTAAGGAAGTCTCTTGGTACTCAGACAGGAACACCGACGGAAGAGGTCCAGTATCCTTACAGTTTAGAGTTAGACATAATCCACCTAGCTGGGCTAGCAAGTGGCAGCTCCTGTACTCTCCGTTCACGTCATACAATTACGCCCTACAATACAGTGTTGGTGAGGCATTCTGTGCTCCAATCTCTGAGAAGGATAACGCAATCTACGTGTCTATGGGCACCCTTGAGGGCAAGACATACTCATACATCGACGCAAAGAACGCTAAGGTTGAGTACGTATTCGCCGAGGGGGACAAGCTCCGTCTAATCAAGTATGAGTCTGGCGGTAATAACGTATACGTAGGTCACGAATTCGACATCCTTGGATACGAGTATTACGACACGACCAACACGCCAGTCACTGAATCTGTAAGCAACGACAGAAAGACTGGATGGTTCCTGAAGATTACTGAGAATGCCGACGCTTCTGGCTTCACTAAGGCTGATGTAATCGCAAACACAGACTTCTGGGACGACAATACCGTAGTGGAGATTTACAGACCCATCAAGAAGACCGACGTAAACATTTACAGAGAGATATCCGAAGCATTCGACGTAGTGAATGCATCTGGCACCTACAGACACAAGGGTGACAGAGACTACTCGTACACGTGGACTTCTGGCACATCAAACATCACCGTATCTGATGGATTCGCAACGACGGCGCTCGACATCAAGAGCGGTGACGCATTGGTAATAAGTATTACTATCCTCGGAGTGCTCACCTCATACGAGGTTAGAGTATCATCGGTTAAGATGTCTGGCACGAACAGAATCTTCTCTGTGGCTGACGCCAACCTAGTCGGTCAGATTGGAATCTCGGTTCCGCCTAACGGTGGTTACTCGCTGGCTAATATCACTAACCTGACCGATGCTGTGGTTGAGACGTTCAACGGTGACGCTTACTATCGTCTTCGTCAGATGAATGTGATAACCAACTTCAGCACGACTCCGCTAGTCACCACGCAGTACGAGGATATGTTCGTCGAGGACAACTCAATCACAGACTTTGCAGACTCTAAGTTCACCAGTGTGGGCCGTCCTAACGCACCCGCACCAACCGCTGGACAGGTGTACAGGAAGGCGACAATCACCTACTCTGAGCCGTACGTTCTGGACTCTCAGGTGTTAACACTATCATCATTCAATCTCGGCCAGGCAAACTTCGTGGACCTATCGCCAGTTTACGGCGGCATACAGTACATCGTAGACGGTGGAGACTCCATCACGATTCTTCAGGAACGCAAGTGCTCAGTAGCACCCATCAACCGAAACATCATTGAGTACATCGGTGGTGGTGGCGGTGTTACGGTATCGACCAACTTCATCGGTTCGCAGAGCTTCTACGCTGGCGACTACGGTGTCGGTAAGCACCCTGAGTCTGTGGTAAACCATTTCGGTCGCGTGTACTTCGCTGACGTAAATAACGGAAAGGTTATACGCCTCGGTCCAGACGGAATCACTCCAGTAAGTGAGGAGGGCGTTGATTCGTACATCCAAGACAAGATGAACGGTGCCATAGCACTTGGAGACACGAACTTCAAGTTTGTAGCCGTTATGGACCCAGAGCGTAGCGAATACATCATCTCGTTCCAGAAGCGTGCTGGTAGCGGTTCATACACTGACGACACCATCGCGTACGACGTGAAGGCTGGCGCTTGGAGAACTAGATACTCATTCATCCCCGAGTCTGGATGCTACGTAGACAACGTAATGATTACGTTCAAGAACGGTGGCGCTTGGGCTCACAAGGATGACTCAACCAGAAACACGTTCTATGGCGCGTTCACCGCTAGCTCAATCAAGTTGGTATCAGCACAGAACAACTCTATGGTTAAGATATTCGAGGCCGTGAGCGTCGAGGGCAACGCACCGTGGAGCTTCTCAGTTGAGACGAGGGACCAATCAACCGTCACCATCTCATCTATGGACAAGCGTGAGGGTATGTACTACGCGTCAATCCCCACGGCCACTAGCTCAACATCAAACATCTTCCCACTCGGTGTTGTGACCAACTCAGACCCGATAGCTGGAGGATTCATCACGAGCGTAGGTAACTACATCTCCGCCATTCCGTTCCCACTCAATGGGCAGGTTATGGTGGTGTCTGGCGGTGCGCTTTTAGATACGAACCTCACGGTGAGTGGAGTCGTCAACAAAACATCAATCTCAACCGTTGGAACGACCGTCGTTACCGTGGGTCAGACGATTGCTGTNAAGTCNAACTCTACCGTAGANGGAGACAAGATTCGCGGTCCATACGCCGTGATTACACTCACTAATAGCCTAACCACTCCAGTGGANGCNTACGCATTCAACACGGTGTTCAACCGTTCGATGCTTCACAATGAATTAGTTAACTAATAGGTATCTTTGTATTATGAAGTCCAAGAAATCATACAAGAA
>Ga0063231_10000464_pt1 | contig 11395 bp, 8 predicted proteins | sample LauGreSu1BDMLBSD_2_FD_56231 | JGI IMG/M metagenome (GOLD analysis project Ga0063231, IMG submission 56231) | Freshwater lake microbial communities from Lake Michigan, USA - Su13.BD.MLB.SD v2 (version 2) | ecosystem: Environmental > Aquatic > Freshwater > Lake | place: Lake Michigan, USA...
GATGATGATAATGGCAAGGGAATAGGCATACAAGCAATACAAGAACTGGATGGGGGCGATAAGGAACCTGGCTTTGCGCATATATTAATTCAAATATACACTTTCCCGTTTGTATCTTTGCCGGCCAATGACAGGGGAAAAGACCATAGCACTGCATACACTGGGTTGCAAGCTGAATTATTCAGAGACCTCCACCTTGGGCAGGATGTTGGAAAAAGAAGGATTCACCAAGAAGGAATTTGACGAGCCTGCAGATGTTTATGTCATCAATACCTGTTCCGTAACTGAAAATGCAGACAAGGAATGCCGACAGCTGGTCCGTCGCATCCAGAAACAGAATGCCGAGGCAGTAGTGGTTATCACCGGATGCTATGCGCAGTTGAAACCCAAAGAGATTGCCACCATACCTGGAGTGGATCTTGTCCTTGGCGCTGCTGAAAAATTCAATCTTCCCGAGCACCTCAGGAATTTCACGAAAGGAGATTCAACCAAAATATGCAGCTGCGACATCAGCGAGGTCAATGATTTCAATGCCTCATTCTCAGTTACAGACCGCACCAGAACATTTTTGAAAGTGCAGGACGGATGCGATTACAATTGTTCGTTTTGCACCATTCCTCTTGCACGTGGAAAAAGCAGGAGCAATACACTGGAAAATGTGGTGCAGCAGGCAAAAGAAATTGGTGCCAAAGGCGTAAAGGAAATTGTGCTGACGGGCGTGAACCTTGGAGATTTTGGTATAATGGATGGCGAAAGAAAAAACAGTTTTTTTGAGCTCTGTCAGGCACTTGATACAGTCGAAGAGGTAAGCCGGTACAGGATTTCATCCATAGAGCCAAATTTGCTNACCAAAGAAATCATTGAGCTGGTTGCTGCTAGTAAAAAATTCATGCCCCATTTTCACATCCCCCTGCAAAGCGGAAGCAATAAATTGCTAGGACTGATGAGAAGACGGTACAAGAGAGAACTCTATGCAGAGAGGATTGAGATGATCAAATCACTGATGCCTGATTGTGCCATTGGTGTAGATGTAATTGTCGGATTTCCATCTGAAGATGAAAACGAGTTCAGGGAAACATTTGAATTTCTCCATTCCCTTGATGTGTCCTATTTGCATGTGTTTACTTATTCAGAGCGACCCAATACCAAAGCCCTCGAGATAAAAGGAATTGTACCTATACAGATTCGCAACGACCGAAACAAAATCCTCAGGAACCTCTCCTACCAAAAAATGCAGTATTTCCGGGCCTCCCAGGAAGGAAAGACAAGAACAGTCCTGTTTGAACAGGAGAACAAGAATGGCATGATTGAAGGGTATACCGACAATTACATCAGGATCAGCACTCCTTTCAGGGATGAACTGGTGAACCAGGAAATGGATTGGCTGATCAGATAATCTGCTTTAGCGAACAACGATTTTCAATGCAGGTGCCAACTGTTGTTTCCCTTTCAGATTTCGAAAAAGAACCTGATTGAATAAAATTGTATCCCCAGGCTTTACATTGTCTTTGATGCTTTCAGCCCAAACCTGACTGAGTTGTGAAGTATTGTTGAAATCTCCTACACGAAGATCAGACATTGATTTGGTTTGCCCTGATTCATCATCCCGGTAGGTACTTTTGAATTTGTAGTTGATCCGAAATCCGTTGACAGGATATAATTTTCCAGCATTGTCTTTGACCAAAATAGCCGCAGGTGCAATGGCCGCAATTTGAGCTGCCGGCGCATTTCCAGTTCCCACAGGGCCCCAATAAGTGGTAAATGTCAGGGGCATGGCTGTTGCCAGCGTATCCACCTTGACTTTCTTTGACTGTGCAACTGAAAAGCATGATACCAGAGAAAATACAATTGACAGGACAATTTTGCTCATGGTACAAAGCTAATCGTAGTGATTCAAATGAACAGTTAAATCTGTCTTGCTGCTAGCCCAGGTTGGCCAGCCCTTCTTTCAACATCTTGATCTTGTCCAGCGCATCTGCCTGCTTTTTTCTTTCCATGTCTACCACTTCTTGTTTGGCATTGTTGACAAACTTTTCATTGGAAAGTTTTTTCTCGACACTTTCAAGGAATCCCTGGAAATAGGCCAGTTCTGTCTCAAGCTCTTTTCGCTGGATGGATGTATCCAAGACCTGGTCTGCCTTTACATAGAATTTGTCTCCACCAATGACCAACTGAATGGTTTCTGCCACTGCATCATCTGTAAATGAAAATGCCTTGGCATTGACCTGTTTGCAAAGCAGTTCCTGTATAGGCACCCAAACGGCTTTTTCTTTTGCAGATACATAAAGTGAAACAGCATCCTTGTTCTTAATCTGTGCCTTTACTCTTGCATCCCTGATGGCAGTGATGGCCGATTTGAGCAATACAGCCTCCGTGAGTATCGCATGATCTTCAGCACTGGCAATGAATGATGAATCCATCTGCCTAACACAAAGATCAACGGGCTGCTCATCTCTCAACAGGTGGTACATTTCTTCCGTCACAAATGGCATGAATGGATGCAACCTTTCCAACAATATTTCAAAAAATGAAATGGCCTTGTTGAGATGGGCCTGATCCATGGGCTTCTCAAAACCAGGCTTGATCCACTCAAGGTACCAACTGCAAAAATCATCCCATACCAGTGTGTACAAGGTTTTGAGGGCCTCGCTCAATTTGAATTGATCCATCAGCTGGTCAACTTCAGTGCAAACCTCGCGCAGCCTTGCATCAAACCATTCGTGGGGCCAGTCAGATCCCAGTGTCATCTCTTCATCAGAGAGATGAGGCTTTGACCGCTCTTTCCAGAGTTGAACCAGCTTGAGTGCATTCCATATTTTATTGATGAAATTTCTTCCTTGCTCATTCGATGCCTTGTCCCAAAGAAGATCATTGCCTGCAGGAGAAGCGATGAGGATGCCAAAACGAACGGCATCCGCACCAATATCATCAATCATGTCAAGCAGGTCTGGCGAATTGCCCAGCTGCTTGCTCATTTTGCGGCCCTGCAAATCGCGAACAATACCGGTGAAGTATACATCTTTAAAAGGCTTCTGCCCCATGTATTCATAGCCTGCCATCACCATCCTGGCCACCCAGAAGAAAATAATTTCTGGTGCTGTAACCAAGGTATTCGTAGGATAATAATACGCCACATCCTTGTTNCCAGGATTGGAGATGCCCTTGAAAACCTCAAAGGGCCAGAGCCAGGAAGAGAACCAGGTATCAAGGCAATCTTCATCCTGCTTGAGTTGTGGNTTGTCTATGCCGTANGTGGCAGAAAACTTTTGTTTTGCATCCGCTTCATCCATGGCAACGATGTATCGTCCTTCTTCATCATACCAGGCTGGAATCTGATGTCCCCACCAAAGCTGACGCGAGATGCACCAATCCTTGATGTTTTCCATCCAATGCCGATAAAGATTCTTGAATTTGGCAGGATGAAAATTGATCTCACCATCTTGCACTGCATTGAGCGCTGGTGTAGATATTTTTTTCATGTCTACCCACCATTGCAAAGAGAGCCTTGGCTCAACCACGACATCAGTTCGTTCAGAGAAGCCAACCTGATGGGTATACTCATCAATTTTGACAACATGTCCGGCTGATTTCAATGCCTCAACAATTTGTTTTCTTGCCTCGAAACGATCAAGTCCTACGTAAAGCTGGGCATCAACACTCATGGTGCCATCTTCATTCAGGATGTCATGAACAGCAAGGCCGTGCTTGATACCAATTTGGTTATCATTCATGTCATGCGCAGGCGTGATTTTCAATGCACCCGATCCAAAATCAGTGGCCACATAATCATCACCAATGATGGGAATTCTCCTGTTGATCAAAGGCACGATGGCCTCAGTGCCGATCAGGTGTTTAAACCTTTCATCGGCTGGATTAACCGCAATGGCCGCATCTCCCAGGATTGTTTCCGGACGAACTGTGGCGATGGTTATGCCACCACTTTCAAGCGGTATGGCATTGCCTTCCTTATCAGCCAATTGATACTGTAGAAAATAAAGCTTTCCTTGAACCTCTTTGAAGATGACCTCTTCATCACTCAAGGCCGTTTTTGCACGCGGATCCCAGTTGATCATGCGTTTTCCACGGTAGATATATCCTTTGCTGTACAAGTCATTGAATACATGGATCACAGACCGATAATAATCAGGGTCCATGGTAAAACTCGTCCTGTTCCAATCAAGTGAACAGCCTATTTTTTTCAGTTGCTGAAGAATGATTCCACCATATTTCTCCTTCCACTCCCACGCATACTCAAGAAATGCCTCACGACTCAGGCTGGATTTTTGGATTCCCCTCTCGCGCAACATGTGTACCACCTTGGCTTCGGTAGCAATGGAAGCATGATCTGTACCAGGAACCCAACAGGCATTTTTACCCATCATCCTGGCACGCCTGACCAATATGTCTTGGATTGTGTTGTTCAGGCAATGTCCCATGTGGAGAATGCCTGTTACATTGGGTGGAGGGATAACAACTGTATAGGGTTCCCTACCATCCGGCGTACTTTCAAAATATTTATGATCGAGCCAGTGCTGGTACCATTTTTGCTCTGCTGATTTAAAATCAAATGTTTTGGAGATCTCCATGAATTGCGAACGTTTAAGGTCCACAAAGGTAACAAGAAAGTTAGACCTTACATGAAGGATGTTGATTGATCAGCGCTGGATTGACCTGTCAGTTACCAAACCAGATAAGTAACCAATGCAATTAGTGCATAAATGGCCAAGACTACCAAAAAGACTTTAGCAGTTTTACCGCCTGGTGAGGATGTGAACATGTTCATGATTTTCTTTTTCATTGGTGATTTCAATTGAAATTGGCTTATCATGATATTGGATAGTAGCATCTCCTTAGGACGAAAAGAACTGACATTAAGATACAGAGTTTTCCAAAGATAATGTTAAAATTTTTGAAAATAATCAGATTTGAGTTGGCTCAAAGGCTGATTGCTGTTTGAAAATCGGCTGATACCAGTCATTTGCAAAGGAAAATTTAGCCTGTATCATTGCTGTAAATAAACCCATATTTAATTGACAATTAATCTTTTGTATGAAAAAATCAGCCAACCAAACCATTTACGCCATTTGGATTGACAGAAAACATGCCATGGTCATGAAAGCAACAACACAAGGCGAACCTNNATTCATTGAACTGAAATCTGGTGCGGGAAGAGAAAGATTTAATGGAGAAGAAAGCAATAAAACAGGCATGTTGGGTACAACCATAGACTGGCAAAAAAAAATGCAGGAAAAAGAAAACAACCAAGTGCAGCAATTCCTGAAAAAAGTAATTGATCAATTACAACATGCCAAAGAAATCCTTATCCTGGGTTCTGGTGACACCCGGTATGAATTGCAAAATGCCATTGAAAAGTGCAAAATGCTACAGGGTGTTCCGGTAAAAAACCGAGCATTCAGGAAAATCACCAAACGAGAGCTTGAACTGGAAATGGAAAAAGAGTTCAGCCTACACTTGGATTAAGTTTTCAACAGGGCAACTGCCTTCGGATTTATCTTGTTAATTTCGGATAATATTCGTGGGCAAGGCATGTATGCAATTGTAGATATAGAAACAACGGGAGGTAACGCAGGAACAGGAAGCATCACGGAGATTGCTATCTTGATCAGTGATGGCAACACCATCATGCACAGGTATACCACATTGGTTAACCCCATGCAGCCCATTCCCATTTTCATTGAAAAACTAACAGGCATCACCGATAAAATGGTCAGCAAAGCCCCCGTCTTTGGACAGGTGGCAAAGGATGTTTACGAACTGCTTCAAGACAAGGTTTTTGTTGCGCACAACGTCAACTTTGATTTTTCATTTATCGCACACCAGCTCTCACAGCATGGTTTCAAGCTGCATTCCAGGAAGCTTTGCACAGTAAGACTGAGCAGAAAAATTTTTGAAGGGCACCAGAGTTATAGCCTGGGGAATCTTTGCCGCTCGCTCGATATCCGCATTGAAGACCGGCACCGGGCCATGGGAGATGCAGAAGCCACAACCATCCTTTTTCACAAGCTGCTTGAACATGACAAGCAGAACCATATTGAAAGCATGCTCAGGAAAGGCAGTGGCGACAGTTACCTGCCCATGAATCTTTCCAGTAACGATCTTGACAGGATGCCCAATACTCCTGGTGTCTATTATTTTCATGACAGCAAAGGGAAAATTATTTATGTTGGAAAGGCAAAACGCTTGAAAAAGCGGGTCACCAGTCATTTTTCAAACAATGATGTCAGCAAGAAAAAACAAGACCTCATCAGGATGGTCAGCAAGATCAGTTTCCGTGAATGTGGCAATGAATTGATGATGGGCGTTTTCGAGAGCATTGAGATCAAAAGATTGTGGCCAGCCTTCAACAGGTCGCAGAAAAAATTTGAAAACAGGTTTGGAATTTGCAGTTATGAAGACATGAGAGGAGTCATAAGGCTGGGCATTGTCAAGAAGAAAAAACACATACAACTTCACACAACTTTTTCTATGCAAGTTGATGGGCACAGGCTCCTGAACAAGCTTGCAAAAGAACACAAGCTTTGTCCCAAGATGTGTTTTCTGCAAAAAGAACAGGTATCATGTGTAGGAAGAGAGGAAGAATTTTGTGAAGGCATTTGTGAACATGCAGAAGACATTGCATCCTACAATACCAAGGTAAAATCTGTCATCAATGAAATGATCCAATATTCCCCCACACTTGCAGTGTTTGGAGCTGGAAGGGANGGCAGTGAATTGACTTGCATCATGATTGGCAGAAACGATTTTCTTGCTTTGGGATATGTTCCAAAAGAAGCAATGAAGTTAAAAAAGGATAAGCTCCTAAAATTGCTGGAGCCTGCAGCTTCAAATGAATACATCCGATCATTGGTCATGAACCAAGCAGCCCTGTATCCGGAAATGAGTGTTCAATTCTAATAAAAAAGCGACTTCAAAAAAGAAAAACTATTGCTTTAGCTCCTCAACAGTAGCACCAATTCCCCTGTCGGTAATGGCATCGCACATGGGTTTCAATTCATCGTATGAGCCATGTTTCACGCCATATTTNCCTTTGTAGTGGATGAAGAGCGCGCANTGTTCTGCCTGCTCACGTTCGTGCTTGCANACTTCCATCAGCGTTTTGATNACATGATCNAANGTATTCACTTCGTCATTCCATACAATCAAGGCATAACCAGCACTGTCAAGTACTTCGGTTTCAAATTGTTCCTTGTAAAGAGGGTTGGATGACATGCTGCNGATGCAGTTTAAAATGTAAAGTGGTGGAACATACTGGACTCGAACCAGTGACCCCTACTCTGTCAAAGTAATGCTCTAAACCAACTGAGCTAATGTTCCTAACGGATTGCAAAGTTAAGGGAAAATCCGGAATCATCATGCCTCGCACAAGGCTGAAATTCTACTGCTTTTGCATCAGCCAAACAATTCCTTTACGGCCCTTCCCTTACCGTCAGGTGTTGTATAAAAAGGCCTTTCCTCTACCACATAATTGGTCTCTGGATGAATGCCCAGTGCATGGTAGATGGATTGATGAACCTGATCAATGACAATTGGATCTTTGATGGTTTTGCATGGTCTTTCATCTGCAGTCTGACCAAATACGTTGCCTTTTTTGATGCCTCCCCCAAACATGAGCATGGAAACTCCATCCGTGAAATGACGGTGCATGCCATAGAACTTGATATCATTGATGATGTCAGGTTGCTTGACCTGTTCCCTCACCTTCAACTCGGGTCTGCCTTCCACCATCATGTCCCGGCTGAATTCAGTGGCCAGGATAATCATGGTCCTGTCGAGATGCCCAGACTGTTCAAGGTCCTTGACGAGCTGTGCAATGGGCGCATCAATCTTCTTTTTCATATCGGTTAGTCGTGTGTGACCATTTTCATGGGTATCCCAATTCATGAATGGTTCATACTCTGTTGTCACGCTGATGAACCTGGCACCTTTTTGTGTAAGCCGTTTGGCCATCAGGCAACCCAAACCAAATTTTCCAGTATTGTAGATGTCATAGCTGGACTTGGGTTCCTTGTTCAGGTCAAATGCTGCAGCCTCTGGAGATTTCAGCAAACGGTAGGCCTGCTCCATGGAGCGCATCATGGATTCCTTGTGATAATCGGACCCATACTCTCCCATGGCGCCCTGTTTCATCAGGTCTCTATACAATTGATTCCTTTTTTCAAATCGGGTTTCAGACATGCCAACAGGTGGGCGAACCGATTCCAAACCTGCTGTAGGATCTGGAATCATGAAAGGACCAAATTCATTTCCCAAAAAACCAGCAGTATGAAAGGCCTTTAGTTCTTCTCCTTCACCAACAGTAAACCGCTGACCGATATCAATAAAGGCTGGAATAGCCGAGTTGATGGGGCCTAACTCCTTGGCAACCCAAGATCCAATATGAGGGGCTGATACAGATTGCGGGGGCCGGTAACAAGTATGCCAATGGTATTGGTGACGGGCATGAAGAATATGCCCCATGTCGGCCGCCACATAAGAACGAATAACAGTTCCCCTGTCCATGATGCTTCCGATAGACTCCAAACCCTCAGAAAAATGTACACCATCCAAGACTGTTGGTACAGACCGGAATGTACTGAGTACATCATCGGATTTCATCCCTGTGCTGTAGGGTGTAAATCGCTTGGGGTCAAATGTTTCTGTGTGGGCCATNCCCCCGCCCATCCAAAGCAAAATGACTGTATCCGCTGTTGATGACTTTCCAAAAGGTTTCATGCTACTCAAGAGTCCGGATAAAGGCATGGTTGCACCCAGGGCTGCGATGGTTGCAGCGCTGGTGGTTTTCAAAAATTTCCTTCTGTCCGAGAATTTGCTCATGGCAATGAAGTTAAAGTTAATCTATGATCTGAAATTCTGGCAACAACAAGGCTGCCCAGAAAAAGTCCTGAATGTCTTCCAGGGAAGGTGAACTACCCAAGATTTTCACGGCCACAGCTTTTTCCTTGCTACTGGGCTTACGCCCTAATGATTGCATATAAAAAGCAGAGAGCAATGATTCCCCATCGGGGTATCGGCCTTTCCACTTGATCGCTCCGCGTTTTAGCATGGCATTGAACCGTTGCCCATTGGTCAGTTCCAGCGCCTGAAGCAGGTTAGCCTGAGACTCACGTCCGGTGGTAACATTCTCCCTGCTGGGTCTTCCTAACGCAATCAGAAATGGATTGTTGGCCACAAAGGCTGCCCGGGCAAAATAACCACCTGGTGGAACAAAGCCAGGAGCATATTGGGGTTTGAACTTCATGATTGAATCTGGAAAAATAGGTTCAATGATGGCACCAACAATATCAGAAAACTGTTCTGCAGTAATGCGCTTTCTGAGAGAGCCCCTGAACGTATAATTTTGTAAAACAATATCATTAGGATCTTTTAGACCAACAGATTTGGTTTGGTATGTTTTAGAGGTGGCAATTGAATAAATCAAGGCTTTGATATCTCCTCCATTTTTTTGAAAATCAAATGCCATCCAATCCAACAAGTCTTGGCTCCAAGGCTGATTATCCATCTGGTCTACAGGCTCTACCAAACCCCTGCCCAACATTTGCTTCCAAATGCGGTTGACGATGGTGCGGTATAACCTTCCATTTTCAGGCTTGACCATGATTTCAGCCAGTTGTGCCATTTTTTCTTTTCTGGAGGCCATGCTGTCAATTTTACCCAAATCTTTCCACAACATCTGCGGGCGGATAAATTTTCCAGTAGGCTTGTCGCAACGGTTGATCTCCAAAGAACTGTCTGCAAAAATATTGGCAAATCCATACGCATCAGTCAGCTTCCAATCGCTGATGAAGCTGTTGTGGCATGATGCGCATTTAAGGTTCAAACCCAAAAATACCTGAGCGACATTTTGCGCTGCCTGCATCTCTGTGCGCTGACTGGCATTGATTTCTCCCCTCCACTTGATGCCTTCAATAAAGCCCTTGGACTCCTTTTCTGGACTCACCAGTTCTTTTACAAACTGTGGAAAGGGTTTATTTGTTTTAATAGCTGTATACAACCAATTGGTGATGTTAAACCTGCCCCCCGTGATGTATCCGGGACCGGTATAATCATTGCGCAGTGCATCATTCCAAAAACTCAACCAATGGGCAGCATAGTCATCCTCGCGATCAAGCAATTGTCTTACCAATTGCTCTCTTTTGTTAGTTTTTCTATNCGACAAAAAGGATTCCATTTCTTTGGGTGTTGGCAATAGCCCNATAAGATCCAGGTAAACCCTTCGGATATACGTTCTGTCATCAACCTGTGCAGGCCAGGAAAGTTTTTTTGTTTTAAGATAACTGTTGGTCCATTTGTCTATGGGATTTCCAAATGCTGCAGCATCAAGTGGTAATGCAGGATTTCGTGGTGCAAGGGCTGCATTTCTGAACGCTTTTTTGACCTGCTGACTGTCTGGCCAGGCGGCTCCTGTATTGATCCAACGGGCAATGACCCTGATTTCCTGCTCACTCAGTTTTTTCCCTTTTGAAGGCATAATGTCTTCATGGCCTTCGGGTAAGTTAACCCGCTTGTACAACTCACTGGAATTGGCATTGCCAGGAATAACAACAGGACCACTCTCGCCTCCTTTCATGATGAGATCAATATGATCAAGGCGCAGGTCGCCCTTCACCTTTTCCGGGCCATGGCAGTCATAGCAGTTGTGTGCCAGGATTGTCCTTACCTGAAGCTGCAGGTCTACTTGTTGGTCCAATGTTGGTTTGCCCAGATTTGCGAACAATGGTTCATTGCCAGTAACCTTTTCCGGTCCGGATTCTGCTTCTGCCCCTGGTTCTTGAGCCGAAGACAAGGACTTATTTTGCAAAATGGGTTTGGTTGTATTTCTTGAGATTTCTGTGGACCAGTAATTTGTGCCATGGGTCAAGGATGCGCCAAAATAAGTGGCCAGCAAAAGCAGCAAAACGTTGACAAGAAGAAGCATCCGGAATCCTGTAATGGCCCGTTTTGTGGGGTTTTGTAAGATGTCAGCATGCTGGAACAAGGCCAACCCACTCAAGCACAAAACACCCATTGCCAACCACTGGTGCTTGAGCAACAAAGCACTCGCATGGTCTCCTTCTGCTGTTAACATCAATCCGAAAACTGCTGAAAAAATCCCTGCAATGAGGCCAATGAATAAGCTCATTTGAATGGCCTGCCGGTATGCAGCTGTCTTTTTGAATATGATCAATATTTCTAGAAAGGCAGTAAAAAGAATCAAACCTATGGGTAAATGAACGGCAATCGGATGCAAACGGCCCAGCACCCTCCATGCGAGGGAGCTGGTAAAATCATTCCCTGATCCTGCAATCTCTATGGTATTGAACACTGCAAAAATTAAAATCCAGGACAAACACATGCCTACCCAGAAGAGCCGTTTGCTATAAATTGATTGTTTAGG
>Ga0063231_10000465_pt1 | contig 11386 bp, 8 predicted proteins | sample LauGreSu1BDMLBSD_2_FD_56231 | JGI IMG/M metagenome (GOLD analysis project Ga0063231, IMG submission 56231) | Freshwater lake microbial communities from Lake Michigan, USA - Su13.BD.MLB.SD v2 (version 2) | ecosystem: Environmental > Aquatic > Freshwater > Lake | place: Lake Michigan, USA...
GCTTCAACCACCATTCCTGAGACCACAAGAAAAATTGATTCTCTCTGGTGGGAAAAAGTTCCTTTGGCAAAAGACAGCAACCGTGTCAAGGTTGTGATCAGGGCAACAGACAGGCCAGGTCTTGGTGATTATATTCGATTTTTTACCAAGGTAGGTCAGCAGCCTTTTTTACCCGGATTCAACAGCGTGTTTGACGACCAGGTGATTGATGGGCAGCAATACACTATTCCTGTGGACAAAGGTTTTGACAAGAATACCCAGTTTTCAGATAGCACATCCTATTTTAAAAGGGGAGATACGGTGATGATCAAGGTTTGCAACATTGATAAGCAGACCTATGATTTTTGGAGAACCAGTGAATTCAATTTCCAGAGTGTTGGAAATCCGTTTTCCAGCCCTATTCGCATCCTGTCCAATATCAGCAACGATGCCCTGGGTTATTTCGGCGGATATGGATGTCAGTACAGAACACTCATCATCCCCCGGTAATCCCGAAAACGCTTTCTTTCATGACCCCGGATAAATAGTCGGGATTAATTGTCAAACTCTAGTCCTTTAACTTTATTTTTGCAGGCAGTAAATTTAACAACATGAGCACATCCACCATAGAGAAAGTAAGCTGTCTGATCATTGGCTCTGGCCCTGCTGGTTATACAGCTGCCATTTATGCTTCAAGGGCCAATTTGAATCCGGTATTGTACCAGGGAATTCAACCTGGTGGTCAGCTTACCATTACTACTGAGGTGGAAAACTATCCAGGTTATCCTGAAGGGATTCAGGGCCCTGAAATGATGGTTGATTTTGAAAAACAAGCCAAGCGCATGGGGGCAGATATCCGTTATGGACTGGCTACCAAGGTTGACTTTTCTTCACAGCCTTTCAAGGTTTGGATTGATGAGGAAAAAGAAATGCATGCAGATACTGTGGTGATTGCTACCGGTGCCTCTGCCAAATGGCTGGGTCTCGAAAGTGAGCAAAGGTTGAATGGTTATGGCGTGAGTGCCTGTGCAGTTTGTGATGGTTTCTTTTTCAGGGGCAAAGAGGTTGCCATTGTTGGTGCTGGTGATACTGCAGCTGAAGAGGCTCATTACCTCAGCAAACTGGCTACTACCGTACACATGTTCATCCGCAAAGACCAAATGCGCGCTTCAAAAGTGATGCAAGACAGGGTGATGAATACGCCAAATATCAAAATGTATTGGAATACTGATACCGACGAGATACTGGGTGATAAGAAAGTGGAGGCAGTGAGAATCCTCAACAACAAAACCGGTGAAAAGCAAGAAATTCCTATTTCAGGTTTCTTTGTTGCCATCGGCCATGAACCCAACTCCTCAATTTTCAAGGACTACCTAGACATGGATGAGGCTGGATACATCAAGACCATTCCAGGAAGTTCCAAGACCAATGTTGAAGGTGTTTTTGCTTGTGGGGATGTTCAGGACAAACACTACAGGCAAGCGATTACCGCTGCAGGCAGTGGTTGCATGGCAGCCATTGATGCAGAGCGTTTCCTGGCAGCCAAGGGACATTGATCAATCATGACTGCCAATTCATGGCTATAAACACTACTGCTCCGGCTAAATAGCCCAGCAAGGCCCAGAGACTTATTTTCTTGAGGTACCAAAAGAACTCAATTTTTGTAAGGCCCATTGCCGCAACTCCTGCAGCAGATCCAATGATCAGGATGCTGCCCCCAGTTCCCGTGCAATAAGCAATAAACAACCAAAACGGGTGATCTTTGGGAAATTCTGCCAGTGAATACATCCCTTGCGTAGCCGCTACCAGTGGAACATTGTCAATGATGGCAGATAGTATGCCTAGGCTGATGACAATCAGTTTTTGGTTGCCAATCAAGTCTGTCAATTTTCCTGCCAGATCAGTCAACACACCTGAAGATTGCAAGGCTGCAACACTGATCAAGATCCCAAGAAAAAACAGGATGCTGGGTGTATCAATTTTACGGATCGCGTAATTGACAGAAAGAACATCCTTGTCGATGGTATCTTTTCCGCTGTGAATGAATTCAGTAATCAACCACATGATGCCAAGGGAAAACAACATCCCCATAAAAGGCGGCAATCCGGTGAGGGTTTTGAAAGCAGGTACAAAAAGCAGTGACAAGAGTCCAATTACCAAGATCAAGTTGCGGGTTGACGATTTGACCCCATGATGAAGGTTGGTTGATTTTTCTTGCATGTCATCATTTCCCTTCAAAGCCATGCCCAATGCCAGTAAAGGGATAATGACAGAAATAAGACTGGGAACAAAGACTTGGGTGATGATGGTGGTTGCTGAAATCTGACCNCCAATCCAAAGCATGGTGGTTGTTACGTCTCCAATGGGTGAGAATGCTCCACCTGCATTGGCGGCAATCACAATCATCGCAGCAAAAATCAACCTGTCTTTGTTATCGTGAATGATTTTTGAAGCGAGAGAGATCAAAACGATTGTAGTGGTCAGGTTGTCCAGTACTGCAGACAGAAAAAATGCTATGATGGTTATTATCCAGAGCAATCGTTTTTTGTTTTTTGTCCTTATGCTGGAGGAAATGATGTCAAATCCATCATGTGCATCTATCAGTTCAACAATGGTCATGGCGCCGAGCAGAAAAAACAGGATGCCTGAAATCTCTCCCATGTGCTCCAGNAATGCCGAATGTACTAGATCATGGGANACGCCACTGAAAACATAGATTGTCCAACAGAGCACNCCAGTAATCAATGCGCTNGAGGCCTTGTTGAGCTTGATTTGGTGNTCAAANGCGATGGCCAGNTAGCCAATGATAAAGATGGTTATCATCATGTTATTGAATTGAAAGAAGGTCTGCAACAGATTTTGGTCTCAATGCCTCAAGCCATTTGAAGCCCCTCAGTTCCTTTTTGTCTTCCGGTATTTCTTTGATGGGGTAGGTAGTGCCTGTAACACCATTGATCCATGTCACCCTTTTCAATTCTTTTTTGATGAATTTCATGATGATGGCGTCTGCCATAGAATAGGTCATGCCAACATAAGAGCTGTCCTGGTCTTGCAAATAATAGAGGCTTTCGCTGTTGCCTTTGGTTTTGAACTGATCGATTTCACCATCTACAAATTGACCGATCATGTTGTTGCCCCTCAACTGGTTGAAAAGCCCTTCAGGCGTGCGGTTGATGGTAAATGCATTTTCGTTGGCCTGAAACCTGTCTGCTTTTTTATTTTTTGTAAAAAGATAAAGTGTATCTCCAGATATTTGACTTCCCTGTGCCCACAAAACAGGTTCAACATAAAAGCGAAAAACAGAATCAAGCCCAGAATAGTAAAGACTATCAGATTTTCCTTGCAGTGAATCTGAGAATATTTTAACATGGTGATAAGCCTTGAAAAACCTGATGGTATCNCTGTTGATTTTTAGAGCAGTGTCTTTTTTGAGTAACATGGTGATAAGCCTTGAAAAACCGGATGGTATCGCTGTTGATTTTTAGAGCAGTGTCTTTTTTGAGGTAGGCAGAGTAGAGGGAATCTGCTGCAATGAAAAGTGAATCATTGTCTTGCTTGAATACCATCATGGGGCGCTTCCAGGCATTGATGGTCTTGAATTCATTGTTAAATGCTGCAGTGCCTGCGAGCATGGAAATTCCCTGGGCNGANTCCCTGTAAAAAACATTNCCATCNGCNAGNCCAGAGGATGTTTTCTTGTCGTAATCAATTTTGTCTGCAATCACCGTTTGCACGCTGTCATCGATGATTGGTCTCTTGGTAAAGCTGGCCTTGCCGTTTTTAAGGTCGTAAAACCCTTCCCTGGTGCGGATCCTGGATCTGCCATCATTGATGGTGGTTGCTGCAACAAAGCTGGCAACTTCTGAGTTGAGGTTATACAACAAGGTGTCTGTTGTCATGGTGTATTCCGGATCAACCAGTTTAACTTTTTTCTGGAAATAAACTTCCTTGGTATCAGTATAATAAAATCCTTCTTTGCTTGTCAAAACGGATTCTCCGTTAACTACCTTGCCGCCATTGAGGTATGTGCCAATCTTGGCATTCACGTCGTATTCCAGGGCCTCTGTGGTCAGTACCCCTTTTCCATCGGTAAGTTTTACCTTTTTTTTCAGCTCTGCAATTCTTGTGTCTCCCTTGTATTTGAGGTATTGTGAATAGGTATGGACGCTGTCAGCATCATTGATGTGGATATTCCCGAAAGCCTCCAGTTGATTCAGTTTAACGTTCTGTGCNGCACTATCACAATAGAAAAGGGTATTGTCTTGCTTCATNACCACATTTCCNATCAATANATTAAGGTCTCCTGTAGAATCCTGTTTGACCCTCCTGAAGATATCNGCCTTGATGATTTGAATGAACCTGCTGCTGTCAATTGGCGGCGCAATGCTGTCAGTTGCTGTTTCTTGTGCCTGGGTTTGTTGTATCAGGCAGAAGAGAGAAAAAAAGAGGATGGCAGTTCCTTGTTTTTTCATCATCATTGTTTGGACAAGGAATCAGAAAGGGGAGCCATCAGCGGTGCAGTTTTGTCTTTTTTGCCAAATACTGAAACCTGAACATATCGTTTGGGATGCAGGCGCAGGTCTTGCAACAAAATATTGAGGCTGTTGCTGGTGCTGTTCAGGTTTTTGTACAGCTGTTCATCGGTGGCGAGTTTACCGAGGCTGCCTTTTCCCTCTTTGATGCCCAGCAGAATAGCATTAAGGGTTGTTGTGGCCTTTTCCAGAGAAGAAATGGTTTTGCTGATGTCGGCAGAAGCAAGATTGTTGGAGGCTCTGGTAAGGTTGTTGACTACAGCCGTAATGGAGTCGTTGTTTTGTTTCAGGTTCCCGGTGAAACCCTTGACATTTTCAAGTGTTTGAGCAAGACTTCCTTTTTNGGGTTCAAGCAATATGTTGAGTCTTGAAGTGGTAGAGGCCAACTCTTCTAATGTGCTGCCAATGTTTTGCTTGGCTTCTTCATCAAAAACATTGCCTATTTTTCTGATGGTAGAATCCAATGTGGCCAGGGTTCTGTTGACGTTTTCAACNGTNGGTTGNAGTGTTTCTTTCAGGTCTTCTACCATGCTTTTGCTTTCCATNCCTTTGAGGGTATCTCCTTCATTCAAAAAGGTTTTAGCATTGCCCAAGGTGATGACGATGGCAGTAGAACCAAGTGGGGTTGCAACAATTTTGGCATAAGAGTCTGTGGGAATATTGATTTCTTTGAGCAGTTGAAAAGCCACCACAACTTCTGAAAGGTTCATGTCTTTTTCTTCGAGCCCTTCAACTGCGCCAACCCTCAATCCATTGATTTTGATTCCATCGGCAACGTTCAATCCTTCAACCCTTTTGAAAGTGACGTACATGGTTGCTTTCTTGACAAATACATTTTTTCCTTTCAGAAAATTGAATCCCAGGATCAGCAATGTGATAGATACGGCAGTCAACGCACCAACCTTCGTCTCATTAGATATTTTCATCATAAATTAATTCATTTCGTTCACCCCTAAACCCTCATCTCTTTCCCCTTACTTACCATCCACCATCGCCTTGTACTTCAACACCGCATTGGCAATAGACCTCGTCATTTCAATTTGTCCGCTTTCGCTGTTCAAATAAGCCTCTTCATCTTTGTCTGTGATGAATCCGGTTTCGATCAATACAGCAGGCATGTTGGTGGCTTGTAGTACCCAGATTCCCATATGATTTCTTTGTAACACCCCCATGCTTTTCCTGCCCACTGCAACAAACTCATCTTCGATCATCGAGGCCAGTTTTACAGANTTTTTAAAAAACTTCTGAGACCAAAGACGTGCCTTGATCATTGCTTCCGGGCTGTTGACATCAGGAATGTCCATCACCTCAGCAGAGGACTCATATCTTTCATCCGCAATAATACCCTTGGCTTTCTCATCTGACCTGTCTGCAGCCCAAACATAGGTAGAAGTTCCATGTGCAGGGTTGGGAGAGGTGGCATAAATGGGCACTTTTCGGTAGTATTTTTTTCTTTTACTGCCTTTTCCTTTATAATAAGGCACTGATTTATAACCGGTAACGGTTTTCCGGGGTGGGGCGGCATTGACATGAATGCATACAAACAGGTCTCCATTTTCCTTGTTGGCGAAATTGGCTTTTTCTGTAACCGAGTGGTAAACGTCCGTGTTTCTCGTCATTACAATGCGTGTATCCGTCATCTCATTTCTGAGCAAGGTATCCAGCCGTTGTGCAATTTGAAGGGTAATCTGAGCCTCTGTTGAATATTCTCCGCGGGCACCGGGGTCTGTTCCGCCATGGCCTGCATCAATGATGATGGTTTTGATTTTCTGAGCGCGGGCAGGGGGTTGTGCTATTGAAACAAAGCCCAGCATCAATACGAATGCAAAGAACATTAAAAATGAAAGCAGCGATTTTGCCATATTTTAATTTCATTTTGTTTGGGAGGCCTTCCGGAATCTTCACAAAATCTTACAACATAAATTGACTAATTTTGCTTGCCACAACTATGCTACAGCCCCAAAGCAAATTTAGCTTAAAATATCTTTTTATCTTGATTTTATGCTCAGGGTTACTTCCTATTTTAACATTCTCAACGCATCGTTCTGCCAGCACATTTCATTTAATATTGTCCATAGCCACTGCAGATACCATTCCACCATCTGCAAAAAAGGATACAGCAACTAAACAGGCAAAAGTAGATACACTCAACCTTAAGCTTTCAGCAGATTCCATTACATCGCCCGTAGATCACAAGGCCGAGGATTCCATGGTTTTAGAGGTGGATGCCAGGAAAATGCTGCTTTACGGAAAAACAGAAATCAAATACGATGACCTCCAGGTCAATGCCCCATCAATTGTTTTTGACCAACAATCCCAGTACGTAACCGCAAAAATGGGCAGGGATACTGCGGGTGTCGTAACCGGAATGGCCAAGATGAAACAGGGAGAAACCATTACGGTGAGCGATAGCCTTAGGTTTAACTTTAAAAGTCAAAAAGGCCTTACCTATAGTTCTTTTTTTCAGCAGGATGAGCTCTACAATTTTGCTGAGAAAGTAAAAAAAATAGATCCTGAGACTTTTTTTGCCTCCAGAGGAAGGTTTACCACCTGCAACTTGGACACCCCCCATTTTGCCTTCCGTTTCAGCAAGGCCAAGTTTATCAACAAAAAACTGGTGGTTACTGGCCCCGTTCATCCTGAATTTGAAGATGTTCCGGTTCCCATTTACTTGCCTTTTGGAATTTTTCCCATGAAAAAAGGCAGACAATCCGGCATTATTCCCCCACAATTTACTGTTACTGAAGATTTTGGTGTTGGATTGGAAGGTTTGGGATATTATAAGGCTGTAAACGATTACCTGGATGCAAAGGTCTGGTTTGACCTTTATTCCTACGGTTCCTGGCGTGCTAATTTTTCTCCATCCTATAGAATGCGTTACCGCTACAGTGGAACCTTTAACATCAGCTTGCAGAATACCAAATTTGCTTTCAAAGGAGATCCTGATTACAGCAAAAACAAAAGTTTCTTCGTTACCTGGTCACACAGCATGGACAGCAAGGCCAGACCAGGCGTTTCTTTTAGCGCAAATGTAAATGCAGGCAGCAGCAAATACCTCAAGCTCGTGCCCAATGGGGCATTGGCCAATCCTGGGTTTACCGGCACCGTTCAGGGTGGTGGTAATTACATGCAGCCTATGAACTTTACCAACCAGTTGAGTTCCTCCATTTCCTACCAGAAAACCTGGCAAGGAACACCTTTCAATCTTGCTGTCAACCTTAATCATAACCAAAATACGGCTACTCGATTGGTCAACCTGAATCTTCCAGATGTAGCGCTCGTCATGAACACCATTTATCCATTGCAACCCAAGGATGCAGTGGGAGAATCAAAATGGTATGAAAAACTGGGTGTGGGGTACAGTGGCAGTTACAAGGGTCAAATCTCATTTTATGACACGGCATTCAGGTTCAAACAGTTGATAGATACTTTCCAATGGGGTGCTAGTCATGATATTCCGATCACCCTTTCATTGCCGCCAATGGGGCCTTTTCAAGTTGCGCCCAACATCTCTTTTAGAGAAAGGTGGTATGCCCAGAAGTTTTACCGTAAATGGAATCCTGTAACTGAAAAGTTAGATTCTACTATGGAGAAAGGCTTCAATGCCGCCAGGGAGATGTCTATGGGGCTTTCCTTCAGCACTGCAATTTTTGGAACGTATCAAGCAAAGAAAAAAGAAGCAAAGGTGCAAGCCATCCGGCATGTGATGCGCCCCCAGTTTGGCATGAACTACAAGCCAGACCTGATGAAGCCCTATTATTACCGTGAACAGGTGGACAAGCAAGGCAATCAGGTGTTGATGTCTGTTTTTGATGGCAGTATTTATGGACCATTTGGTTCAGAAGAGAGTGGTGGTATAGGGTTTGGTATTGACAACAACATTGAAATGAAAGTTCGTTCCAAAACCGACACTGGCGAGGCGGAACTCAAAAAAGTGAAGCTGCTGGATGGTTTTGGTATCTCCGGAGGGTATAATTTTCTGGCAGACAGCTTTAAGCTGTCAACCTTTAATATTTATGCCCGCAGCAATCTCTTTGAAAAAATCAATATCACTGCCAATGCCTCTTTGGATCCTTATAAGACCAATCCAGCGAATGGTTACAGGATAGACCAATATGCCTGGCAAGGAGGAAGCAAATTCAANTTAGGCTCTATTACCAGTGGAAGCATCAACATGTCTACCAGTTTTCAGAGCAAGAAAAAAGATGAAAAGGACAAAGCCGAGAAGGAAAAAATGAAAGGGGAGGATGATAACCTGACCAATGATCAGATGATGCAGCAGATGGATTATATCCGCCGAAACCCTGCAGAGTTCACTGATTTCAGCATTCCATGGACCCTGAGTTTTTCATATTCACTCAGTTTTACAAAACTTCTGCAGCCAGATTATCGCTTCAAGACTGAGCTCACTTCCAGTTTCAATTTCAATGGAGATTTCAGTCTTTCACCCAAATGGAAAATTGGAGCAAACGGATTTTATGATACCAAAACCATGAAGCTACAGTCACTTACAACGTTCATATCCCGTGATNTGCATTGCTGGCAAATGTCTATCAATGTAACGCCTGTAGGGCTTTATCGGTTTTTTAATATTTCCATCAGTCCAAAATCAGGGTTGCTNAGAGACCTGAAAATCAACCGTACCAGGTACTTCTACACGCAGTAGTTTTAACTGTGCTGNGAATAGTTAGTTTTTCATCGCAACNATGCCATTCCACATCAACTGGAANACATGTTCTTTCATCTCTGTTGCTGATACAAAATCTTTTGGGTCGATGGCGGGCAGAAACTGCATGCTGGCCTTGCCGGGCCAAAAAAAGAAACTTTTGTTGTGCGGAAGCATCTCCCTTGTTCCCTTGATCAAACAAGGGATGATTTTTTTACCTGTTTCGAATGACAGCCTGAATGCACCGTCGTGAAAGGATTTGAGGGGATTTTCAGTCTTGTTTCTGGTGCCCTCTGGATATATGCACATGTGCATGCCCTGCTCAAGTACTGATTTCATCGCTACGTAACTTTCCCTCCTGCTGCCATCATTTTTCCTGTCAAGCAGTACAGAACCTCTTTTGTAAATGATCCCAAAAACAGGAATTTTGGCCATTTCAATCTTGGCGATGGTTTTGTTGGCTCCCGGAATTCCTGGGCTGGTCAATGGCACATCCATGAGGGAATTGTGGTTGCAGACCACAATGTAATTCTCTCCTTTCTTGAATGCATCTCTTCCCTTTATCTTTAGTCTAACGCCGGTCAATGTAAAAAATATGGCCATCCAGCTCCTGCAAATCCTGATGAAAATACTTGTTCTTTTGGGTTCATCAAGCATCCCGCTGATCCAAACCGCTGGCATAAAAAACAGCATTGATACAATAAACACTATTCCGCCCCAAACCGTAAACAACCTTCCTAGTATATTTTTAATCATTTTGTTTTTCTTTGATCATCCAGTCAATCGGGTCCATTCCACATTGCATCAGGTATTCATTGGCTTTTGAAAAATGCTTACAGCCAAAAAAGCCTTTGTCAGCGGCAAAAGGTGAGGGGTGCATGGCCTTGAGTACCAGGTGATTTGATTCATCAATATGCGCTCCCTTTTCCTTTGCAAAGTTACCCCAAAGCATGAAAACCAGGTTTTTCTTTTGGGTATTAAGAATATGAATAACAGCATCTGTAAAAATTTGCCAACCGATTCCAGCATGGCTGTTCGGCATGCTTGCCCTCACCGTCAAGCTGGCATTCAGCAACAAAACTCCTTGTTGGGCCCATTGGGTAAGGTCTCCATAATGGCGAGGCATCTTGATACCAAGGTCAGCTTCAATTTCCTTGTAAATATTGACCAACGAAGGGGGAGGCTTGATGCCTTTTTGAACCGAAAAGCTCAGTCCGTGCGCCTGATTGGGTCCATGGTAAGGATCCTGGCCAATGATCACCACTTTCACATCTTTAAGGTCTGTGGTATTGAAGGCATTAAAAATGAGTGGTCCGGGAGGGTAAATGACCTGTTTGCTCGTGATCTCATTCTTGAGTAATTCAACAATTCCCAGGAAATATTCCTTTTTGAATTCGTTCGAAAGGGCTTTTTTCCAGCCTGGGGAAATTTTTACATCCATTGTTCACTTCACTTCTTGTCTGCAAGCTAAAAAAAATTATCTTTGCACTCCTTAAAGATATCCAGGTCCCGTAGCTCAGTTGGATAGAGCGGCAGCCTTCTAAGCTGTAGGTCATTGGTTCGAATCCAATCGGGATCACACTCTTTTTCTTTTTGTCTTACTGCTCCATTCTGATTTTGGAGTCCTCCTCCTTCAACAATTGTTTTTCCACAAATATGTGGATACCTCATTTTTTTATGGTGAACATTGGCACAATGCTGTAATATTGCGGCACTAAAATGTTAAATTATGATTAAAAGATTTCTTTTCTCCTTTCTGTTGGCACTGGGATGCAGTCTCTTCTCCTTTGCCCAACAAAAAGAAGTTTCAGGTACAGTCTCCAGCGATGATGGTACACCGCTTGCAGGAGCAACTGTCACCATCAAGGGTACTAAAGTTGCAACAAGTACCGGCGCAAATGGATCATTTAAAATTACTGTTCCCGGAAAATCAGACATAATTGTAGCAAGTTTCACCAATTATGTGTCAAAAGAAATTGCTATTGGAAATCTTTCCAACTTCAATATCATTTTGAAGCCTGCTACTGCAGAACTTGAAAATGTAGTGGTAACCGTTCTTGGCTTTCAAGAAAGGGCAGACAAATTCGGTACCGCCAGTTCAAAAATTGGTGCCCCAGAAGTTGTTCGTTCGGGGGAAACTGGTTTGTTGCAGGGAATGGCAGGTAAAGCATCTGGCGTTTCAATCACGAGGACAACCGGTGATCCTGGC
>Ga0063231_10000466_pt1 | contig 11354 bp, 10 predicted proteins | sample LauGreSu1BDMLBSD_2_FD_56231 | JGI IMG/M metagenome (GOLD analysis project Ga0063231, IMG submission 56231) | Freshwater lake microbial communities from Lake Michigan, USA - Su13.BD.MLB.SD v2 (version 2) | ecosystem: Environmental > Aquatic > Freshwater > Lake | place: Lake Michigan, USA...
CGACGACGTGTCTTCACCTGTGAGTGAGAAACATTGTTTCCGAAGCTGGGCCCCTTGCCACAGATATCGCATGTTGATGCCACAGCGGTACTCCTTTTAAATTCGACTAGTTCCGATGGGAACAGGGCGTAAGGGTACCCCGTGAGCGTGGTTTGATGCCAATTGCCGCGGAGGCTGAGCGGGTTCAGGCGTGAGTTAGGCAACATGAGGGGTAGCCCTCCCAATTTCCATAGTGGCCAGATGTGAAGGGGCGGAAGATTGCCTTAGAGCCGGTAGAGCGGTTCGGAATCGGAGAACGAGTTCCATGAACTCATTAGATCTAGCACGGTGGCAGTTCGCCATCACAACCGTTTATCACTTCATTTTCGTACCAATCACGATCGGAATGGCATTTGTAGTTGCAGGTCTTCAGACCGCATGGTTTCGCACCAACAAGGTCAAGTACCTTCGTGCGACAAAGTTTTTCGGCAAGTTGTTCTTAATCAACTTTGCTATTGGTGTCGTCACCGGAATCGTTCAGGAGTTCCAGTTTGGAATGAACTGGTCTTCCTACAGCCGATTTGTGGGAGATGTTTTCGGTGCGCCTCTTGCCATGGAAGGTTTGCTTGCATTCTTTCTTGAGAGCACATTTCTTGGTCTCTGGATCTTTGGCTGGGATCGACTGCCAAAGAAGATCCACCTTGCAACAATTTGGTTAGCCGCAACAGGAACATTGTTATCGGCATACTTTATTTTGGCGGCAAATGCATGGATGCAACATCCAGTCGGCTATGTCATCAACGAGGCTAAGGGCCGTGCTGAACTTGTTGATATCAAAGCGGTTCTTACTCAGAACACCGCACTTGCAACCTTCTTCCACACTATTCCATCAGCAGCATTTACGGCTGGCGCATTTGTTGCAGGTATCTCTGCGTACCTGATCATAAGCGCAAGGATTTAGAAATGGCGCGTGGAACTTTCAAGCTTGGTGCAATCACAATGTTGATTAGTTTTGTACTTGTTGCAGTTTCTGGAGATGTCACCGCTCGCATCATGACAGAGCAGCAACCAATGAAGATGGCAGCTGCCGAAGCGTTGTATGACACTCAAGCAAGCGCTCCCTTTTCATTGCTAACAATCGGAACCCTTGATGGTTCCAAATCTGTTTTCCAAATTGGAATTCCATCTGTCTTGTCATTCATGTCAACAGGTGATTTCAATGGTGTTGTAGAGGGCGTTAATGACCTTGAAGCAATGTATGACGAGAAGTACGGTCCAGGGGATTACACACCAAATGTTCCTCTTGCATANTGGTCATTCCGCCTCATGATTGGCTTTGGCGCGATCGCATCGCTATTTGTCTTCTTTGCGTTATGGCAGATGCGTCGTGGTGGAACTCCCAAAGGCAAGTGGTTTGGTCCAGCAATGTATTCCCTTCCATTCCTTCCAATCCTTGCCAACTCATTTGGATGGATCTTTACTGAAACCGCNCGTCAACCATGGGCGGTCTTTGGGTTGATTAGAACAGCTGATGGCGTTAGTGCAGTTGTTTCAGCTGGTGCAGTTTTATTCACGATGATTACCTTCACCATCTTGTACGGATTCCTAGCTTTCATTGAATTTGGTCTAATTCTGAAGGTGATCAAGAACGGCCCAGCGGAAGAGCTTGATTATGAAGATCCAAAGCTCGGCGGTTCAGAGGAAAAACAACTAGTGATGGCTTACTAAGAAAGGAGTATGGAAATGACATTTCAAACAACATGGTTTTTGCTCATTGCAGTTCTGTGGGTTGGATACTTCATCCTTGAAGGTTTCGACTTTGGCGTCGGCATGCTCCTTCGCTTTGTATCTCGTAATGAGGCAGATCGTCGCGCAGTTCTAACAACCTTAGGACCTGTGTGGGATGGCAACGAGGTGTGGCTACTTGTTGCAGGAGGCGCAACCTTTGCAGCGTTCCCTGAATGGTATGCAACTTTGTTCAGCGGTTTCTATCTGCCTCTTTTCTTGATTCTTGTTTCATTGATTGTTCGCGGTGTTGCATTTGAATACCGCAGCAAGTATGGAAAGGCTCAGTGGAGACAGCGTTGGGATCTTGCAATTCTTGTAAGCAGCACGATTCCTGCCTTGTTATGGGGAGTTGCTTTTGCAAATATCGTCCGCGGTGTACCTATCGAAAGAGCTGAAAGTGGATCACTTGAGTATGTTGGAGGTTTCTTCAATCTACTCAATCCTTACGCTCTTCTAGGCGGAGTTGTCACCCTTTCTGTGTTCCTTACACATGGAGCGGTGTTCCTCTCGCTGAAGACAACTGGAACTATTCGTGATCGTGCTCATGAGATTGCGAAAATTTCAGGGTTGGTTGCAGCTGTAGCAGCGGTTGGATTCCTCGTGTGGACGAATCTAATGCTTCCTGAGATTGATCCCATGGTTCTTGGTTTATCTACAGCGGTTGCGCTGCTATGGGTGGCGGGAATCCTTGCCAATCTCAAGCGTCGCGAAGGTTGGGCATTTATCTTCTCCGCCGCAACGATTGCAACTTTTGTCTCAACCTTATTCTTTGCCCTGTATCCACGGGTAATGCCAAGTTCACTTGGTGCACAATTTGATCTCACGATCTTTAACGCATCGAGTACTGATTACACACTCAAGGTTATGACAGTCGTTGCATTGGTAATGACCCCATTGGTCTTGGTGTATCAGGGTTGGACCTACTGGGTGTTCCGAAAGCGTGTCAGCGCATCACAGATTCCAAATGCCGAACATGGTGTTTTGGACTCAGTTAGCCATACGCTACATAAGTGAAATCGACTCATCTGCGGCTACTACTCCAACGGGGCGGTAGCCGCAGACTTTTCATCGTCTCATTTCTTTCAGCCTTTATCTGGGTTGGAATAATTGTTGCTAGTGCAATTGTTCTTGCCCGGGTAATCGTTGCTGTTATTAATAGAGACTCATCAGCATTTTCACTCATTCTGGTACTTGCCGCATTATGGATCTTTCGAGCGGTATTTCAATCATCCTTTGAAAGTTGGTGCTCACTTCAGGCAGTATCGATAAAGCAAGGGATTCGCTCAGAGGTTACATCGCATTTAGATTCCTATTCACATCTACCACCATCTGTTATAACAACACTCTTGGTCAAAGGTTTGAACTCCTTAGACGTCTACTTGGGCCGTTTTGTCCCACAGCTGTTTTTCGCATCAGTAGTTCCTCTGGTAGTTATTACAACCCTCTTCATTTTGGATCCCTTATCTTCTCTCATAGCTGTATTAACGCTTCCTTTAATTCCTCTATTTGGCGCCCTCATTGGCCGCTACACCGCTGATTCGGTATCGAAGAAGTGGCGCACATTGGGCTCTTTATCCTCTTACTTCGAGGACTCACTACGTGGCTTTATTACGCTTAAGATCTTTGGACGTCACACAACTCAGAGTTCGCGCATTGAAGAGATGGGTGACAAATACACCCGAGAAACAATGAAGGTGTTAACCGTTTCATTCTTATCAGCGCTGGCATTGGAGTTAGCAGCAACCATTTCTGTCGCTCTTATAGCGGTAACAATCGGCATTCGTCTGGTAAATGATTCTATTGATTTCACAAGTGCATTAGCTGTATTAATCCTTGCTCCCGAAGTGTATTTTCCAGTTCGCAACGCCGCCTCACTGTTTCATGCTTCAGCCGATGGGACTCAAGCATTGGAGCAACTCCAAGAAATTCAGGATAAAAAGCAAGCAATAGAACAATCCGTCGAATGTGATTTCTCTGAGGTCAATCAAATTTCATGGAAGCAATGGGGACTTGCAATTCCTGGACGTCAACTTTCTCTTCTGAATGAGCGCGCAGTCAAACGGGGTGAACTGCACTTTATTCTGGGCGAATCGGGTGCTGGTAAAAGTACCTTTGCGCTCAACCTTATCGGCATCACTCATGATGCAGAACTAGAGATTGAAACACCACAAGGAATTCATCTTCTAAAGCCAGAACTTAACGATGCATGGTTTAAACATTTGGGTTGGGTTCCGCAGTTTCCTCAACTTGCATTCGGCACGGTTCGCGATCAGTTCACTTTGATTTCAAAAGGTGCTAGCGATAGTGATATCGAGAAGATTCTTTTTGGCTGTGGTTTAGAGCTTCGCGACTTGCCTCTGGGACTTGATTCGACGGTGGGTGGCGCAGGCGAGGGAACTAATTCGGCATCTGGTGGACAAATCAGAAAAATTGCTGTTGCACGAGCGTTGTTTTCTAGGCCACAAGTATTGATCGCTGACGAACCAACCGCAGATCTTGATTCAAATAGTGCAGACACCGTAATGAAAGCGCTTCGTGATTACGCGACATCAGGTGCGGTTGTTATCTGCATTACNCATGATCTATCAATTGTTAGCCCTGATGATTCACGTCAAAACTTCGAAGCCGTGGCGCCGTCATGATGTTAATCGCATATCTATTGGGAGCTTTTGCATTTGTGGGCGGAATTGGGCTTACAGTTTCAAGTGGTTGGCTCATTACGATGGCATCTAGCCACCCACCAATTTTAACTTTAGGTGTTGCCATCGTGTTGGTACGTTTCTTCGGAATCTTTAGATCGGTAGCGCGCTACTTAGAAAGGATCATCAGCCACAGAGCGGTTTTTGATCGACTAACCTCGCTCCGGGTAGATATCTACTCAAATCTTGTTAAGAAGAGTATTGCTGCCTCATCAGTGATCAATTCTGGGAATGCAGTTAAGAGCTTGGTCGATGATATTGAACGCGCTCAGGAGTATCAGTTACGAATAAAACTCCCTGGCGTCTCAGCGGTTTTTGCTTTGCTTTTTGGAGTCCTGTTGGGCTGGTGGGTAAGGGCTGAATCTCTTTTGATCACCGTACCCGCAGCTATTGCATTGTTATTTATTGTCCCCGCTGCGATTTCTCGCACAACCGTAAAGGCTGCAAAGAGAATTGAAGATGAAGAGAATAAGTACATCAAGGTGGTGGAAGCGGCTACTCATGGTGTTATTGAGGCAAGAATTTATGGGTACCTAGAGCAAACTTTTTCGCCGGCGCGCAAGAGCGAATTAGAGATTAATAAGCAAGAGTCGGCTTTGATCAAGAGAAGCACCATATTTTCTGGGATTGCCAATCTTGTAATTGCTAGCTCCATAATTGGCAGTTCTTATTTGGCTTATTCGATTTCGAAAAGTTCAGATATACCGGCGGTACAGATTGCCATGCTGATCTTTCTACCTCTTGTTATGTTTGAAGCGATTACTATGTGGTATCCGAATCTCTTTGGTGCAGGAAAATTGATCGCTTCACAAGAGGCTGTAGATAAAATGCTTGAAGTCGATGAAGTTAGCTTGACTAAAGCTGAATTCAATGCAGAGGTCCAGCTCATTGAATGTAACGGGGTTCAGGTTTCTTGGGGAAGTGATTTCATGAATCCTATCTCATGCCAAGCTACAACCGGAGAAGTTTTACTTGTGAGAGGTAATTCTGGAGTTGGAAAATCAACTTTTGCTATGGGATTGCTTGGATTGTTGCCATATAAAGGTTCGATCGCCATCAATGGAGTTGAACTTTCTACAATTTCTAATCTAAGTCAGATCGTTGTCGGTACGGTACAAAAGTCTCACATTTTCAATACCTCAGTGAGAGAAAATTTGAAGATCGGAAATCCTGCGGCAACCGATCAAGAAATCATGGATGTCTTAAGTTCGTTAGATCTTGATTCGTTGATTCTGGAGATGCCTGACGGTCTGGACACAGTCTTGGGTGATTTTGGGCGGAGCTTGTCGGGTGGTGAAGCAAAGCGCTTGGCCATTGCAAGAGTCTTATTGGCCAAAGCTCACATTGTGGTTCTCGATGAGCCAACTGAGCATCTCAATGAACAGTTGGCCGAAAAAGTAACCGGCGCGATAGCAAAGTACTGTGAAAGCAAGATCGTCATTGTGATCACCCACTCAGAATGGAAAAACGCCGATAAAACGCTGATGGTTCAGCGATAACCTCATTTTGACCTTAGGCGCGAGAGAATGCCCACGTGGCCACATTAGAGAGCAAGGTATCTGCCGTAGTTGGCGACCGCACCGCAAAGGTGCTCTCTACAACCTTCGGAATTGCGACAGTTGGCGATCTCATGCGCCATTACCCGCGCCGGTACATGGTCCGTGGCGAGCTCACCGATATCTCCGAACTGCGTGAAGGGGATGAGACGACAATCCTTGCTCAGATTTACTCCACAACAAATCGACCTTTGCGTGGACGCAAGGGAAGCATTCTTGAAGTTGTTGTGACCGATGGAAGCGACAAGTTGTCCTTAACCTTCTTTAATCAAGCTTGGCGCGAGAAGGATTTAAAGGTTGGACGCCAAGGATTATTTGCTGGAAAGGTTGGCATCTTTAACAACAAGAAACAGCTTGCACACCCAGATTATGAATTAATTCCTGATGGATCAGATGTAGATACCGCTGTTGAAGGCTTTGCGGGAAAGTTTTTGCCGGTGTATCCAGCATCTTCAAAACTTCCCTCTTGGAAAATTTCTCAGTGCGCACAGCTAGCAATAGGTGCGCTAGATGACGTAGTTGATTTTCTTCCTGATGAGATTCGGGAACAGCATAAATATCCGACTTTGCACCAAGCGCTAGTCCAATTGCATCAGCCCGCGGATCTAGATCACGCTGAAATGGCTCGCGAACGCCTTACCTTTGATGAAGCCTTTCTACTGCAATCGCTTTTGGTAATGCGTCGCATCAATTAAAGAAGTTAAATTCCACATCAAGAAAAAGAGTATCAGGTGGACTATTAGATGCCTTTGATAAATCTTTGCCATTTGATTTAACTGCTGGACAGATAGCGGTCTGCAAAGAGATTGAAAGCGATTAGCACAGCCTCACCCCATGCATCGATTGCTTCAGGGAGAAGTAGGTTCAGGTAAAACAATTGTTGCGTTAAGGGCGATGCTTGCGGTGGTAGATAGTGGGGGACAGGCGGCGTTGCTTGCACCGACTGAAGTCTTAGCCGCTCAGCACCTAAGAACTATTCAGCGCCAACTTGGAGAACTTGCACAAGGTGGAATGTTGGGTGGTGCCGATATTGGAACTCAAGTCACTCTGATTACTGGATCTCAAACCGCTCAAGCTCGTCGCGAAGCTCTTGCGATGGCGGCAGATGGAACCGCTGGAATTGTTATCGGTACCCATGCATTGTTAGGTGAATCTGTTGTATTTAAAGATCTTGGGTTAATTGTTGTCGATGAGCAACACAGATTTGGTGTTGAGCAACGTGATGCGCTGAAGGAGAAGGCGGTACTTCCTCCGCACTTGCTAGTAATGACCGCAACACCTATTCCTCGTACAGTGGCCATGACAGTGTTTGGAGATTTAGATGTCTCAACACTTCGAGAACTTCCTCTTGGTCGACAACCAATCACAACCCATGTGGTTCCTGTAAAGGAAAAACCAAATTATTTAGAACGTGCTTGGACCCGCATACGAGAAGAGGTTTCTCAAGGTCATCAGGCATACATTGTTGCTCCGCGCATTTCAGCTGACCCAGAAGCTGATGCAGATGCTGATTTAGATTTTCTCTTTGGGGAAGAGTCAGATGAGATTGCATCGGTAGAAGAGCTTGCACCCATGTTGCATGCAGGTCCACTTCAAGGCTTGAAAATTGCCATTTTGCACGGTCGACTTTCATCTGATGAAAAAGATGTGACGATGCAGGCTTTTTCTAAGGGAGAGATCGATGTCTTGGTTTCAACTACTGTGATTGAAGTTGGCGTAGATGTTCCCAATGCAACGATTATGGTAATTATGGATGCCGATAGATTTGGTGTTTCACAGCTGCATCAGCTCAGAGGTCGCGTTGGTCGAGGAACTTCTCCAGGTTTATGTTTGTTGGTTTCTAGTTGCGAGGATTTAACCCCTGCCCGTGAAAGATTAAATGCGGTTGCGGCAACTTTGGATGGTTTTGAACTCTCACGAATCGACCTAGAACAAAGGCGCGAGGGAGATGTATTGGGTAGAAGCCAATCGGGAACGCAGTCCCATCTTCGTTTGTTGCGGGTTCTTCGCGATGAAGCCTTAATCGAGCAGGCCCGCGATGACGCTGAACAATTAATAGCGAAAGATAATGATTTGAAGCAGTATCCTGAACTCAGGAAAGAGCTTGCTCAGTTGCAGCGAGATCAAGCGGTCGATTACTTAGATAAGGGTTAATGCCTTGAGAATCATTGCAGGAGTAGCACGTGGACGAACTTTAGGTTCGGTCGCTGGCGCAACCCGTCCAACTTCAGATCGTGCCCGCGAAGGTCTTTTTTCATCACTGACCTCTGAGTTTGGAAGTTTCGAAGGCTTGCATGTTCTTGATCTCTTTGGTGGATCAGGTGCAATTGCGTTGGAATCTTTATCACGTGGCGCAACTTTGGTTCATGTAGTGGAAAAAGATGATGAGGCGCAGAGGACAATTGAAACAAATTATGAATTAGTTAAAAAATCTCATCCAGCAGGAAAGCTGCAGCTCTTTGGGATGAGCGCTGAAAGATTTCTAAAGGATCTGCCAAAGATTAAGTATCACCTTGTGTACATCGATCCTCCATATGATTTCAGCAATCAAGCTGTTGAAGATGTACTTTCTGCATTGCATGATGGTGAGTTTCTGAGCAGCGATGCTTTTATCGCCGTTGAACGAACTGCGCGAGGCGCGCAATTTATTTGGCCAGATGCCTTTTCACCTGCTCGTGAGCGAAATTATGGGCAGGCGACCATTTATTACGCTAATTACCAGCCGTAAGAATGGATTACTTGGCGCCATCTTGCTAGCGTTTACGCCATGAAGCGCGCTGTTTGCCCAGGATCCTTTGATCCCATCACCTATGGACATTTAGACATCATCGAGCGCGCAGCGCAGCAGTTTGATCATGTTGTTGTGGCTGTCCTTGAAAATAGAACTAAGTCCAGCTTATTTACCGTGCCTGAGCGAATTGCAATGATCACTGAGGTGACAGCAAAGTTTTCCAATGTTTCAGTTGACTCTTGGAGCGGCCTGTTAGTCGATTACTGCAAGAGCAACTCGATTCAAGCAATTGTAAAAGGCTTACGCGCAGTCTCTGATTTTGATTATGAACTTCAGATGGCCCAGGTCAATCTTCAAGGCTCAGGGGTTGAAACTATGTTTATGGCAACCGCACCTACACATTCATTCCTATCCTCTTCTTTAGTAAAAGAGTTAGCCCACTACAACGGAGATGTCTCAACGATGGTTCCACCATCGATCAATGAGGCGCTCAAGTTACGAATAGCAGGGAAGTAATCATGGACTCAGTAGATAAGTTAACCGCCGCAATCACTATGGTTGAAGAGGCGCGAAGCGTTCCTCTTTCAGCAAGCTGTGTTGTGCACCGCGCTGAAATGCTTGAAGTCCTAGATGAGGCACGTGAATCCCTTCCGGGTGATTTTGAATCTGCGCAAAAGATTATTGAAGCGCGTGATGCAATCATCGAAGAAGCTCGAGTAAGTGCTGAACAAATGATCGCTATTGCCCGCGAAGATGTTGCACAAATGGTTGAGCAGACATCTATTGTTCAAATTGCTCGTGATGAGGCTCGTAAAATTCTTGATGATGCTCGTGAAACAGCGGAGATTGAAAAGGCTGAGGTCGAAGAGTATATCGATGGGCGCCTTGCTACCCTTGAGGTAATTCTCAACAAAACCATGGATGCGGTATCGCGTGGTCGAGATCGCCTAGCTGGGGCAAATGATAAGGATGTTTTATCTCAACTTGCTGATGAAAATTAATTGTTGGTAGTTCATCATGAGTAAACAGGTAGATACATTTCAGCTCAACACCTACGAACTTCCTCGTCGTGCCGGCGAGATGAAGGAGTATGAGCTCGACATTGTTGTAAAGGAAAAGTTCGGAGTAGATCTGATCGCAGTTCCTGCGGGGGATTTCATCGAGGTTGATGCACGCCTCGAGTCGGTCACCGAAGGTATTTTGCTCAGCGCAGATGTTTATGCCGTTGCCAAGGGAGAGTGCATCCGCTGTCTAGATCCAGTTGAAATCATTATTGACCGAAAAATTCAGGAGCTCTATAACTACGAGCCAACCAATGAACGTGGAAAGCGGAAGAAGAAGCAGGAAGAGAGCCTCGAAGATTTAGATATCGAGGATGAGTTGATGATGGAGGGGGAGATCATGGATCTAGAAACCCCAATCCGTGATGCTGTAGTCCTATCGCTTCCCATTAACCCGCTGTGCAGCGAGGATTGCCTTGGTTTATGCCCAGAGTGCGGGGGTAAATGGGCCGAGCTTCCCGCCGACCACGCACATGAGGCCATAGATGCCCGTTGGGCCAGCCTTCAGGGGTTGAGCCTTGAGGATCCCGATTTCAAGATTTAGCCCTTTTGAGGGATACTTTCCCTCTGCAGCCACGCTGCTGCCAAATGATTGAGAAGAGGTTAGAACAGTGCCAGTACCAAAGCGAAAGATGTCGCGTTCAAAGACGCGCTCACGACGTAGCCAGTGGAAAACTACTGCAGCAGCTCTTTCAACATGTGGTCAATGCCAGCAACCAAAGTTGCAGCACACCGCTTGCCCAACTTGCGGTACATACAACCGTCGTCAGGTATTAGAGGTCTGATCTGAGCTCCATGCTCAGTGAGCAGCTGGGAGTAACACTCGAACCAGCTTTGCTTGAGTTGGCTTTTACTCACCGTTCATTTGCATATGAATCGGGGAGTAAGGAAACTAATGAACGTCTAGAGTTTCTCGGTGATTCAGTACTTGGATTAATTGTTACCGAAGAGCTTTACAAGCGTTATCCAGATTTTGATGAGAGTCGTTTATCTCCATTGCGTTCAGGTGTTGTCAACATGCGCGCGCTCGCAGATATCGCNCGTGGTTTACAACTTGGTCAGTACATCCGCCTTGGTAAAGGTGAAGAGGTAACTAATGGCCGCGATAAAAACTCCTTATTAGCAGATGCCCTCGAGGCGTTAATTGGCGCTATTTACTTGCAATTCGGTTTTGCAAAGTGCACCGAAATTGTTCGTGATTTGATAACACCAACAATGGATTCAGCGGTAGCTCGTGGCGCAGGACTTGATGGAAAAACCGCATTGCAGGAACTTGCCGCTTCTTTAGGTAAAGGGGCACCTGAATACATCGTTAGCGAAGAGGGCCCTGATCACGACAAGAACTTCACCGCGGTAGCGATGCTGGCTGGTGTTGCGCTGAGCGAAGGCACTGGAAAGAGCAAGCGAGAGGCGGAGCAGGTTGCTGCACGCGCCGCATATGAAGCGCTAAAAACCGCCAATCCGCAAGGCTAAATTCGTCAAAATCACGCTCAATAGGCGATAGGTTTACCGCGTGTATTTGAAGAGTATGACGCTCAAG
>Ga0063231_10000468_pt1 | contig 11345 bp, 9 predicted proteins | sample LauGreSu1BDMLBSD_2_FD_56231 | JGI IMG/M metagenome (GOLD analysis project Ga0063231, IMG submission 56231) | Freshwater lake microbial communities from Lake Michigan, USA - Su13.BD.MLB.SD v2 (version 2) | ecosystem: Environmental > Aquatic > Freshwater > Lake | place: Lake Michigan, USA...
AAATGCACAATTTTCCTCAAACTTGGGATGGCAACATGCACTAGAGTGCTGAGGTTTGAAGAATAATCTAACTTGACTTCATTTCTTCACAAATCACATTATTTAAGGGATATTTTGAGCGCTTCGGCCTAGGCCTCAGGTAAACCCTTAAAGTGAAATGATCCCATTCCCAAATAGCCCCTATCCTCATGACAAATCCTTTGCTCCAAAAGTGGTCTACACCTTTTGAAATGCCGCCCTTTGAAGACATCCAGGCAGCACATTTCCCCGAAGCTTTTAACCAAGCCTTAACCAATCACCAAGGCGAAATACAAGCCATTGCCTCTCAGACGCAAGCGCCAAGCTTTCAAAATACCCTGCTTGCACTCGAAGCCAGCGGCGAGTTGTTAAACCAGACCTCCGCCCTCTTCTTCAATTTAAGTGCATCACACACTTCGCCTGAAATTCAAGCCATCGAGCGAGACATCTCGCCGAAGCTTGCAGCCCATTCAGCGGCAATGTTTTTGAATGCAGCACTCTTTGAACGCATCAACAAACTCCATCAAGAAAGAACAAAACTTGGGCTAGATGCTGAGAGCATTCGCTTGATTGAAAGATACCACTTAGATTTTGTTCGGGCAGGCGCAAATCTGAAGGACAAAGACAGACAAACCTTTGCCCACTATTCAGAAAAGCTGGCAAGTTGTTTTACCCAATTTTCACAAAATGTTTTGGCAGATGAAGCAGCGTTCTGCATGGTACTCACGGAGGCCGATCAACTCAAAGGACTACCAGATTTCGTAAAGAGTGCAGCCAAGCAGTTGGCCAAAGAACGTGGCCTTGAACAACACAACGCCCATGCCTTCACACTTTCCAGGTCGTCCATCACGCCTTTCATGACCTTTTCAGAACGACGGGACTTGCGTCAAAGCATGTGGCTGGCATGGTGCAAACGTGGCGAAAACCCAGGCGCTCACAACAACGAAACTGTGATGAAAGAGATTTTAAAAATTCGATTGTCTCAAGCACGCCTTTTGGGTTACCAGAATTTTTCTGAATATGCTTTGGCCGACACCATGGCGGGCAGCGCAGCAAATGCCAGAGATTTACTCATGCGCGTATGGACGCCCGCAAGATCAAGAGCCATTCAAGAGCGAAAAGACTTGATGACGCTTTCTGGATTAAGTGATCTTGCCGCTTGGGATTGGCACTACTGGACAGAACGCGTTCGCAAAGAGAAATTTGATTTAAACGAAGCAGAGCTCAAACCCTACTTGCAACTGCACAAACTCATGGAAGCCATGTTTCATGTGGCAAACCGCTTGTTCGGTGTGAGTTTCAAACAGGTCAAGAACATTGCCAAGTACCACAACTCTGTCACGGGATGGGAAGTGACAAGTGCTGATGGCAAACATGTTGGCTTGTTTTTAAGCGATAACTTTGCGCGAAGCAGCAAACGATCTGGCGCATGGATGAGCACCTACCGAGATCCGATGAACCTCACGCAAGAAGTTAGACCCATCGTTGTGAACAACAACAACTTTTCACAGGGACCAGAAGGAAAACCAACGTTGCTCAGTTTGGACGATGCCAGAACCCTCTTTCATGAGTTTGGTCATGGCCTGCATGGCCTGCTGTCTCAGGTCAAATACCCTCGCCTTTCAGGAACCAGTGTACTCAGAGACTTTGTTGAATTTCCCTCTCAGGTTTTTGAAAATTGGCTCATGCAACCGCAAATATTGACAGAATTTGCTTTGCATGCAGAAACTGGAGAGCCCATGCCAAAGGCATTGATTGAAAAAATACTGGCTGCCCAGACGTTTAATCAAGGCTTCACAACCGTTGAGTACGTCTCATCGGCCTTAGTCGATTTAGCGCTGCATGAAACTGTCGACATTGAACACTTGAACTTTCAAGAGTTTGAGTCAAAGACGCTTCAAAGCATTCAAATGCCACCGGCCATTGGCATGCGACACAGGTTGCCACACTTCTCACATTTGTTTTCTTCCAACAGTTATGCCTCGGCCTACTATGTTTACATGTGGGCTGAAGTCTTGGATGCAGATGGTTTCGATGCATTCATAGAAGCTGGCGACATCTTCGCCAAAGATCCCGCACAAAAACTGTATGAGCACATTTACTCAGCTGGAAATCGACAGGACCCCATGCAGGCCTATGTTGCATTCAGAGGCAGAGAGCCAACGGTGGCACCGCTTTTGACGAAGCGTGGACTTAACTGATCTGTTCAAACAAAAAACCCCGCAGAAGCGGGGTTTTTTGAATCAAGCAAAAGTGATTAACGAACCACAGCAATTTGCTCGCGCTTGCCGGCTTTGTAAGTGAACAAAGTCAAGGCGCCATTTTTGATGTCGCCCTTTTCGTCAAACGCGATGTTGCCGGTCACACCTTTGTAGTTGATGGACTTCAAAGCTGGCAAGTACTTAGCGGGGTCTGAAGAACCTGCTGTCACCATAGCTTGAGCCATGACTTTGACAGCGTCATAGACGTAAGGTGCATAGACTTGAACTTCAGCGTTGTACTTGGCTTTAAAGTCGGCGCGGAATTTATCCATGCCAGCTTTTTGTTCGCCTTCAACGCCGCCTGCTTCAGCGCAGAAGACGTTTTCGTCTGCCATGCCTTCAGCAGCCAACTTGGCCAATTCAGCTGTACAGATACCATCACCACCCATGAATTTGGCGTTGATGCCAAGCTGCTTCATTTGCTTGAGCATAGGGCCTGCAACAGCGTCCATGCCACCGAAGAAAATGATGTCTGGCTTCTTGCCCTTGAGGGTGGTCAAGATAGCGTTGAAGTCAGAGGCTTTGTCTGTTGTGAACTCGTGTCCAACCAAATTGCCACCGGCTGCCTTAACAGCTTTTTCAAATTCTTCAGCCACACCTTGGCCATAAGCTGTACGGTCATCAATCACGGCAATGCTCTTGCCCTTGAGTGTTTCAACAGCGTACTTGCCCAATGTGCCGCCCAAGTGAACGTCATCAGCCACAACGCGGAAAGCACCGGCATAGCCTTGGCGTGTGTATTTAGGATTGGTGGCTGAAGGAGAAATTTGGGGAATGCCAGCAGCGTTGTAAAGCTGTGATGCAGGAATGGTGGTGCCTGAATTCAAGTGACCAATCACGCCCTGAACTTTGGCATCTACCAATTTTTGGGCAGCGGCAGTGCCTTGTTTTGGATCGGCAGCATCGTCTTCAGCCAACAATTCGAACTTGACAACTTTGTCACCAATTTTGATGCCGGCCGCATTCAATTCTTCAATGGCCATCTTGGCGCCATTTTCATTGTCCTTGCCCAAGTGGGCAATGGCACCGCTGGTAGGTCCAACGTGACCAATTTTGATGACTTGAGCGCCACCACCATCTTTTTTGCCACAGGCAGCGAGTGTCAAAACAACTGCGGCCACTGCAACCGCTGTGAGAGGGGTCTTAAGAGAAGACAATTTCATGAATAGCTCCGAAATAATGAGGTTTTGCTTCAATCAAGCAAGCCGTAACGATAACGCAAATTTGGAACACTTTAAAGGGACTTGATCGTTAACAGACCAAAAAAAAGGGCAAAAACCAAGGCTAAGTAGGTTTTGCCGAGGTCAAATCGAATCGATTGATCTGAAATCCGAGTTGTGAGTAATGTTTCCAGCGCTGCCGGGCGCTTGCTTTGTCACGTTCTTCCGGGCCAACCACTTCGATTAAACGCTCAATGCCCTCCAAATTGGGGGGGGGTGAATCGTTTAAATTGAGGAAAACATCCAGTTGTTGAAGAGCAGTCAAGTCCTCCCAGATGGAACCCAAGATGACGCTCGAATGTTCAACCATATTTGGAGAATCAGCCAGTAAGCAATGCGTCACAAAGTCAGATCCATTAAGATTCCATAACAATTGATTCAGCAAGTGCGACGTTTCTTGATCAGCCAAAACGCCGACCCTTCGGCCCTGGCCGCTGGCCTTGCGCAACAAGCGGCAAACATAAGGCAGTTTGTCAGGCGCATTGAAATGAAAATCAACTTGCGTCATGTGCATGCAATCTCAATCTTGACCAGATTCCAGAACTACTTCGTTGCAGGACCCGTCTTTTTCGCAGATGCTTTTGCAATCTTGGGTTGTTGGGCCAGCAAGTAAGACAGCAACAAACCAACAGGTCTGCCTGTAGCACCCTTGGAAGCCCCGCCTTTCCAAGCTGTGCCCGCAATGTCCAAATGAGCCCATGGGTATTTTTTTGCAAAGCGATGTAAAAATTTTGCAGCCTTGATAGCGCCACCTTCGCTGCCACCGACATTGGCGACATCCGCAAAATTACTTTTCAGTGCGTCAGCATACTCCTCATCGAGTGGCATTCTCCAGCAAAGATCCATGGCTTCATCTCCCGCTTGAAGGAGACTTTGGGCCAGTTTATCCTCGGTGGCAAACATGCCGCTTCGAACAGCCCCCAATGCAATGACACAAGCACCAGTGAGCGTCGCAATGTCAATGACCGCTTGAGGTTTAAATCGCTCTGCATAGGTGAGCGCATCACACAAAATCAAGCGTCCTTCAGCATCTGTGTTCAAAATTTCAATGGTTTGACCACTCATGCTGGTGACCACATCACCTGGCTTCACAGCCAGGCCATCTGGCATGTTTTCACAGGCAGGGATTAAGCCCACAACATTGATTTTGGGTTGGATGGTACTCAAGGATTTAAAAACGCCTAAGACACTGGCAGCGCCACCCATGTCAAATTTCATCTCGTCCATTTGACCTGGTGGCTTGAGAGAAATACCACCGGTATCAAAGGTAATGCCCTTACCCACCAGCACAGTGGGCGCCTCAGATTTAGCGCCCCCCTGGTATTTCAGCACAATGAAACGAAGCGGCTCGGCAGATCCTTGTGCAACGGACATGAAAGAGCCCATGCCCAACTTGGCAACCTCTTTGGGGCCTAGCACTTCGCATGACATTGCGCCAGATTTGGCCAGGGTCATGGCAGCCTTGGCCAACATGGTGGGCGTTGCATGATTGGCTGGTCGGTTGGCCCACTCTTTGGCAAACTCTATGCCTTGGATCATGCCAACAGTGGCTTTCAAGGCGTTTTGCAAGCTGAGATTAACGCTGGGCAAACCCACGCTAACTTGGCTTAAAGAGCGCGTGCTGGGTTTTGATTTGGTGGTGCCGTAAACATAGGTGCCATCAGCCAAAGCCAAAAGCAAGGCTTGCAGTGCCTGCGCACTGAGGGGTTCGGGCGATACGACAGTGAGCTTCTTGGTTTCGGCGGCTTTTAAACTGGCAGTCAGCCCAGACATGGCAGATTTCATGTCTGCGGCCGTGGCAGCTCCTACCCCCAAAAACACCACTTGGATGCAGAAATACCAGCCGCACCATAGGCGTGGAGAACTTTCCCTTTTTTGCTTGAAAAGTCCTTGGCTTTCATCGCTTTTTCGATCAGCAAGGAAAGTGGGTCTTTGGCGGCTTGAAAGTGCTCAGAAATGAGGACAATCAAGACGTCTGCAGGGGATTTTGCGGCGGCAGCCAAAGAAAGTGTTTTTAATTCAAAGTTCATAATTGAGGTTTTCCAATCCAACAATGTTATTCCATTCTTCCATTCAAAAAGATTTAGCCCGAAGTTTTGGTGCCGCCTTTGTGGTTTTTGCCACGATCGTGAAAATGATGTTGGCTATGCCTCAGTTGCGCAGAACGGATGGTGTCACATGAAAACTATTCGCCGATTAATTCACGGAGAAATCATTCGAGCGGTTAGTTTTGTTGCCATTGGCTTTCTGGCCTTGTTTGTTTTTTTTGACTTGGTCGATCAACTTCAAACACTGAGTCGAAACAAATTTCAAGGTTATCAACTTCAGCATGCGTTGATGTATGTGGCCTTGCTCATGCCAAGCCATTTGTATGAGTTGCTGCCTATTTCTGTTTTGATTGGCTCTATTTTTGTCATGGCTCGGTTTGCGCAGAGCTCTGAATTCACCATCCTCAGAACAGGCGGCTTGGGTCCTTGGCGCGCACTTCACACACTCTTTCAGTTGGGCCTTGTGTTTGTGACAGTCACCTTCCTCTTTGGTGACTACATTTCACCTTGGACAGACAAACAAGCACAGCTTTTGAAAGCGCATTACCAAGGACAAATTACTGTTGGCCAAACTGGTGCTTGGCTGCGAGAAAAGCAGACGCAATCACAATTTGCCGTCAACGTCAGATCTCTGAGCAGCGAAGGCCAGCCCGAGAATATTCGCATTCATGAATTTGACAACGAAGGTCGGCTCAAGTCGATGACCCTTGCGCCAAGCGCCCAGTTAATGGGTGACGGATCTTGGCTTTTGAAACCTGTCGATCGGCGAATATTTCACATTTCAAGCGGCGAAGATTCGAGAATCGAAATTTTGAATCTGCCCGAATGGTCATGGAAAACTGAAATCACCTCCGAGATGATTTCGGCTGCGCTCCTGAGTCCCGATCGAATGAAAACCATCGACTTGTTTCAATACATGCGGCATTTGGCTGCGAATGGTCAAAATGCACAACGCTATGAAATTCAATTTTGGCGAAAGGTTTTTTACCCACTGAGTTGCTGGGTCATGCTGACGCTTGCTTTGCCATTTGCTTATTTGCATTTCAGATCAGGCAACATCGCAGGCTATGTTTTTGGAGGGGTCATGGCTGGCATCAGTTTTTATTTGCTGAACAACGTTTTTGGCTTCATTGGCAATTTGCAAAATTGGCAGCCTTGGCTCACAGCCGCCGCGCCCGCACTGATTTACAGCGTGGTTTCACTGGCTACATTTTGGTGGTTGGTTTTACGTCAATAAAGGTTTTTTAATGACAGCCATGACTTACCCGCACGCCATCATTCTTTTTGCTCACGGCTCAAGAGACGCCTTATGGCGACGTCCCATTGAAGCTGTTGCCAATGAGATGAAGCTACTTTCACCTGACACACAAGTGGCATGCGCCTACCTTGAACTGACCGAGCCTGACTTGCCGACTACCGTCGCTGGCTTGGTTCAGACGGGCGTCAATGCCATTCGCATTGTTCCCATGTTTTTGGGGGTGGGCCGGCATGCCCGAGAAGATTTGCCCTTGTTGCTGCAAGATCTCATCATCCAATATCCCGGAGTGACGTTCGAATTAAGTCACGCCATCGGTGAAGAGCCTGAAATGACTCGCGCCATGGCGGCAATTGCCTTAAAGTCCAATCNTTAGATTCATAAGGCATAATAAACTCAATCTTNCTGGGTTTATTGATATGAACTTGCATCAATTTCGATTTGTACAAGAAGCCGCCCGCCGCAATCTCAACCTCACAGAAGCAGCCAAAGCGCTGCACACCTCTCAACCAGGGGTCTCCAAAGCCATCATTGAGTTAGAGCTTGAGTTGGGTATCGACATCTTTGCTCGACACGGCAAAAGGCTGAAGCGGATCACTGAGCCAGGACAACACGTTCTCAAAAGCATCGAAGTCATCATGCGTGAAATCGGTAACTTGAAGCGCATCGGCGAGCAGTACAGTGCGCAAGACAGCGGCACCCTGTCCATTGCAACCACCCATACCCAAGCACGTTATGTGCTGCCTGTTCCCGTTGCCAAATTGCGCGACCTGTATCCGCATGTCAACATCAGCTTGCACCAGGGCTCACCCGATCAGGTGGCCAAAATGCTACTGGATGACACCGCCGAAATAGGCATGGCCACAGAATCATTGGCAGCTTACGAGGAGCTAGTGACACTGCCTTGCTATGAATGGCAGCACATGCTGGTGGTTGCACCTGACCATCCTTTGGCCAAGAAAAAACACCTGCATTTGGAAGACATTGCCAAAGAACCCCTCATCACCTACCACCCCTCGTTCACGGGGCGAACACGCATTGATGCGCATTTGCCAGCAAAAAACTGCACCCTCGAATTGCACTCGAGGCCATTGACTCAGATGTGATCAAAACATACGTGCGCTTGGGTTTGGGTGTGGGCGTTGTGGCTGAAATGGCCGTTAAAGATGACCTTGCTGGCGATTTGGTTGCGCGTCCTTTGGGTGACCTCTTGGGCAAAAATGTATCGCGAGTCGCCTTTAAAAGAGGCGCCTACCTGCGCAACTTTGTTTATCAATTTGCTGAGTTACTAAGCGATCGGTTAACAACGGCCTTGGTGACAAAAGCCATGACAGGTCATGTCAATGACTACGAACTTTAATCCTTTTTAAAACGCCATCATGACGCTACAGTTGATTTCAAAACAACCCAAGTTGGGCACAACCATTTTTACCGTCATGTCTGGACTGGCAGCCGAAGTGGGCGCTGTCAATTTAGGACAAGGGTTTCCTGACTTTGAATGCGATCCTCAACTCACCCATGCAGTGACTAAGGCCATGCACGAAGGCCTCAATCAATACCCACCTATGCCTGGCGTCTTGCCCTTGCGTGAAGCTGTGTCGCAAAAAATTGAAAACCTCTATCACCGTCACTACGATGCACAAACCGAAATCACCATCACGGCAGGCGCTACGCAGGCTTTGCTCACCATCATGCTTGCTGTTGTGCATGCTGGTGATGAAGTGATTGTTTTGGAGCCATGCTACGACTGTTATGTGCCCAACGTCGAAATGGCCGGAGGTGTTGTGGTCAGGGTGCCCTTAACGCCAGGCACATTCAAACCCGATTTCGACAAAATTCAAGCTGCTATCACGTCCAAAACTCGCGCTATTTTGATCAATTCTCCGCACAACCCAAGTGGCATGGTGTGGCGGCACGAGGACATGCTGAAGCTGCAAGAAATTTTGGCGCCGACTCAGATTGTGCTGATCAGTGACGAGGTCTACGAACACATGGTTTATGAGCCGCTTCAACACCACAGTGCAAGCTCTTACAAAGGCTTGGCAGAGCGCGCCTTTGTGGTGTCAAGCTTTGGCAAAAGCTATCATGTGACGGGCTGGAAAGTGGGTACCGTTGTAGCGCCGGCGGCATTGACCGCTGAATTTCGCAAAGTCCACCAATTTGCTGTTTTTACCGTGAATACGCCCATGCAATTCGGATTGGCCAGCTACATGTCAGACCCTCAAGCCTATTTAGAATTGCCGCAGTTTTACCAACGCAAGCGTGATCTCTTCAGAGAGGGATTGTCAAAAACCAAATTTAAGCTGCTGCCAGGTGAAGGCACCTATTTTCAATGCGCCGATATTTCTAATCTGTCGGTGCCAGAAAAAGATTTGGGTGAGGCTGAATTTTGCAAATGGTTGACACGCGAAATTGGTGTTGCAGCCATACCCATGTCCGCCTTTTATGGCGACTCGTTTGACCAAAATGTCATCCGATTTTGTTTTGCAAAAAAAGACGCCACCTTGAATGCGGCCATCGAAAGATTGGCCAAACTTTAATCGTCATTTTCTGGCGCCAAGTTTGGAAACAGCACGGAGTTGAAGCCAAACTTCGTGAAATCACGCACACGTTGGGGGAACAAAATACCCACCAAGTGATCACACTCATGCTGAACCACTTTGGCGTGAAAGCCATCAGCCGTTCTTTCAATGGCTTGGCCATGCTGATCAAAACCAGAATAACGAATGTGCTGCCATCTGGGTACAACAGCTCTCAAACCAGGCACCGAAAGACAGCCTTCCCAATCGTGCTGCAGTTCATTGCCGATGGGCGTGATGACAGGATTGATAAGACGGTGTACGGGATGGGGGCTGCATCAGGGTAGCGTGAAATGATTTGTCCGGTTCCAAAAATGACCAGCTGAATGTCCCAGCCAATTTGAGGCGCAGCAAGCCCTGCACCACTGGCCGCGATCATGGTCTCTTTCATGTCCACAATGCCTTCCAGCAATTCGGGCGTGTTGAATTCGAGCACTGGTTTTGCAATTCGCATCAGGCGCTCATCACCCATCTTCAATATTTCACGAACCGTCATTTGGATCTCCTTTTAACAATGACAAAAGGCCAGCTTCGTCGAGAACCGGAACACCTAGTGCAAGTGCCTTTTCAAGTTTGCTTCCGGCCTCTGCACCTGCAACCACATAACTGGTTTTTTGACTCACAGAACCAGCCACTTTGGCACCGGCTTCTTCTAGCATGGCTTTGGCTTCATCACGACTTAAGGTCGGCAATGTGCCAGTGAGAACAATGGTTTGGCCGCTTAAGGGTTTGGGGACGCGCTCTGCAGGAGCGCCTTCTTCCCAACGAACGCCACAAGCTCTGAGTTGGGCCACAATTTCTTGGTGGTGCGATTGGGCAAAGAATGCAAGCACGCTTTGCGCCACGATGGGTCCTACGTCTGACACTTCTAAGAGTTGGTCTAATGGCGCATTCATGAAAGCATCCAAAGTACCAAAGTGGCGGGCGAATTCTTTGGCTGTGGCTTCACCGACATGCCGTATGCCCAAACCATAAATGAATCTAGGCAAGGTGGTGGACTTAGAAGCTTCAAGTGCTGCCAAAATATTGAGCGCAGATTTTTCTGCCATGCGATCCAGTTGAACCAGCGCACTTAAACCTAATTTATACAGATCTGGCAAGGTACTGACCACGCCGGCATCCACCAGTTGATCGATCAATTTTTCACCTAGACCATCTACCTCTACAGCCCTTCTTTGCGCAAAGTGCAGAAAAGCTTGCTTGCGTTGCGCACCACAAAAAAGGCCACCACTGCATCTGTAGTCAGCCTCATCCTCATCTCGCAAAGCTGCACTGCCACACACTGGGCAGACATGGGGCATGGTAAAAATTGGGGCCCCAAGCGGGCGCTGAGCAAGGACAACACTGACAACTTCAGGAATGACGTCACCTGCGCGCCGAACAATGACGGTATCACCCACCCGAACATCTTTGCGCCGAGCCTCATCTTCGTTGTGCAGGGTTGCGTTGGTGACGGTCACGCCACCCACAAAGACAGGGGCCAATTTGGCAACAGGTGTTAGTTTGCCGGTTCGACCTACCTGAATGTCAATGGCCTGAACTGTTGTGAGTTCTTCCTGCGCAGGGTACTTGTGAGCGACGGCCCAACGGGGCTCGCGCGTGACAAAGCCAAGTTTTTCTTGAAGCCCAAGGTCATTGACTTTGTAAACAACGCCATCAATGTCGTAAGGCAGCTTATCTCGCACTTGGGCAATTTGTGCGTGAAAATCAATCAATCCGCCGGCACCTCTGACACACTGAGTTTGTGCGGCGACTGGAAAGCCCCAAGCCTTGAGCGCTTGCAATAAATCATAGTGCCGCTGAAAAGGCGCTGCACCTAATGGCCATCCTGACACCTCACCTAAGCCATACGCAAAAAAACTCAGGGGCCGTTGCGCGGCGATGTTGGAATCCAATTGGCGTACAGCACCGGCTGCCGCATTTCTTGGGTTCACAAATGTTTTCTCACCCTTGTGACCTTCAGA
>Ga0063231_10000470_pt1 | contig 11327 bp, 11 predicted proteins | sample LauGreSu1BDMLBSD_2_FD_56231 | JGI IMG/M metagenome (GOLD analysis project Ga0063231, IMG submission 56231) | Freshwater lake microbial communities from Lake Michigan, USA - Su13.BD.MLB.SD v2 (version 2) | ecosystem: Environmental > Aquatic > Freshwater > Lake | place: Lake Michigan, USA...
TCACGACCACGAAACTGAATAGTTACCTTCACCTTGTCACCACCTAATAAAAACTTCTCGATATGAGAACGTTTAGTCTCATAATCGTGAGGTTCAATCTTTGGTCGAAGTCGCATCTCTTTCACAACAATGTGTGTCTGATTCTGTCTTGCTTCCCGAGCNTTCTGCGCNATTTCGTATTTATATTTTCCGAAATCCATTATTTTGCAGACCGGTGGGTTGGCATCTGGTGAAATTTCAACGAGATCTAAACCGATCTCCTCTGACAACTTAAGCGCTTTATCTATTGCTGTTACGCCAAGCTGTTCACCGTCGTAGCCAATCAACCGAACTTCAGGAACGCGAATTCGATCATTGATTCGTGGTTCTGTGCTGATAATTTCTCCTTGCTGTTTCGCTTAGATTGCTCCGGCATTACACAAGCGAAAGACAGCCGCACTTCATAAGAAGCAACCAGTTCACCGAGGCGAAGTAGGTGGGAGCGTATGCATCCACTTGATGTGTAAATACTACCTAATCAGTTAAAAAGAGTGAAATCGGTCATCTTTAGTGCGGAAAGATAGCTTTCACTGAGCATTATGAATATCTAACATTAGGCTAAGCCCATGAAAAAGCCCAAGAAAGTTACACAATCAATTACCTCAGTTCAATCCGGGCTTACCGCTGATCAATCTGCTCGCCAACGCAGATACTTTATTTCAATGATGATTCGTACGATTTGTTTTATTCTCACAGTTGTTCTGCCAAGTCCATACCGATGGATTGCTTTAACAGGGGCAGTAACTCTTCCTTATATCGCTGTTATTGCTGCAAATGCTGGAAGAGAAACTATTAAGAAGGATGCAGTATTCACGCCTAAACGGAAACGTTTAGATTAACTCACCTTGTAAGTTTTGCCTTTCAAATAAATCAAAATAAAGTCCCCGTTTTTCAACTAGTTGCTCATGTTTTCCTTGTTCAACGATCTCACCATTATCAATAACTAAGATTTGATCAGCATGTGCAATCGTTGAAAGTCGATGAGCTATCACGATACTCGTACGGCCAACTAGTGCTTCTTTAAGTGCTGCCTGTACCAGCGCCTCATTTTCTGAATCTAAATGCGCTGTTGCTTCATCTAAAATTACTAAACTTGGTTGCTTAAGTAGAAGCCGTGCAATTGCAAGTCGCTGCTTTTCTCCCCCAGATAATCGATGCCCTCTCTCACCAACCACGGTATCAACTCCGTTTGGAAGTGATTGAATGAAATCCCAAATGCGTGCTAATTTACAGGCTGCCTCTATCTCATTAGAAGTTGCATCAGATTTTGCGTATTTTAGATTTACCAATATTGAATCATGAAACATATGCGAATCTTGGGTTACGACTCCGATGCTATTACGAAGTGATTTGATCGTGTAATCACGAATATCAGTTCCATTAATTGAAATAACTCCTTGATTAACATCATAAAGTCTTGGAATTAAACTACTAATGGTGCTCTTGCCAGCACCAGATGGACCAACAATGCCAGTTAGGGTTCCAGAAGCCACTGTAAATGAAACTCCTTTCAAAACCTCCCCAGAAGAAACTATTTCGGGCTTTGCAGTGATTTCAAGTGATGCGAGTGAAATTTCTTCAGCTTTTGGATAACTAAATGAAACGTCCTTAAATCTTAAGTCCAGCTTAGTATCAGTTAAATTCTTTGCATCAACTCGATCAGTAACCATTGGTTTTAGATCTAAAACTTCAAATACTCTTTCAAATGAAACTAGAGCACTCATCACATCCACTCTGACATTTGATAGAGCTGTTAGTGGTCCATATAAGCGAGCAAGTAAAGCGGTTATAGCAAGTAAAGTTCCCACGGTTAGTTCACCACTAATTGCAAGGTGTCCGCCAATTCCATATGCAACGGCTGTAGCAACTGCTGCAACTGAGGTTAGAGCTATAAAAAAGATTCTATTAAGCATTGCTATAGAAATTCCAATATCAGCTACACGCCTTGCCTTTTCAGCAAACTCATTTTTCTCTTTTTTTGAATCGCCATAGAGTGAAACAAGCAAGGCTCCAGAAACATTAAAACGTTCAGTCATTGTTGCCGACATTCCAGCGTTTAGATCAAATGATTGCCTTGTATACCCTTGTAATTTGCGACCAACCCATTTTGTAGGGATTAAAAAAACTGGAAGTAGTACTAGTGATATGAGTGTGATCTGCCATGAAAGAGTAAACATAGCAAGAGCTACCAGAATTAAACTCAGTAGATTACTAATGACTCCAGAAAGAGTAGATGTAAATGCTTGTTGGGCTCCTATAACATCTGAATTAAGTCTTGAGATAAGCGCACCAGTTTGAGTTCTTGTGAAAAAAGCAATTGACTGTTTCTGCACATGCTCGAAGATTTGCTTTCGTAGATCATAAATTAACCCTTCACCAATTCGAGATGAGAACCATCGCCCTGCCATACTAAACAAAGCATCAGCAACTGCAATTACCCCGACTGCTATCGCAAGATTTGTTACTAATTCTGTGTTTTTCGGAATAACGCCTTCATCAATTAGTCGTCTTAGCAGTAGTGGTGTTGCAACAATCAAGAAGGCATCGATAACAACTGTGATTAGAAATAAAGTAAGTGATGCCTTATAAGGGACTGCAAAACGTGCGATTCTCTTTAATGTACCAGGTCGTAATTTTTGATTCTTAACTGATTGATCTGCAGTTAAAGATCTAAAGGACATCCAGGTGGAATGCATTGACATATGAAAACCCTAGCGAGTATTGCGAATTTATCTAAACGGTAAAGCCGATCGAGCGTAGTTGTTCACGGCCATCATCTGAAATCTTGTTCGGACCCCAAGGTGGTAGCCATACCCAATTAATTTTTACGTCAGAAGTTATGTCGGCTAATACCTGTCTTGTCTGATCCTCGATTACATCTTGTAAAGGGCAAGCAGCTGAAGTTAGCGTCATGTCTAATGTAGCAATATTATTTTCATCTAAACGCATGTCATATACCAACCCAAGATCAACAACATTAATTCCAAGCTCGGGATCAATTACATCTTTCATTGCCTCAGTAACATCATCAATTGTGGTGGCCATAGGTAAATCCTACGCTATCACTTGGGTGCTGGCATCTTTAAACGCCATCCAACCAAGTAAGGCACATTTAATTCTGGCTGGAAACTTTGATACACCAGCAAAAGCCACACCATCTTCCAACAATTGTTCATCACCAGATGACTTGCCCTTACTCTGCATCAGTTCAACAAATGCGTCTAAAATCACTACGGCCGATTTATAGTCTTTACCAATTAACAGATCACTCATCACTGAAGTGCTAGCCATAGATATCGAACAGCCGACACCATCCCAAGATATATCTTTAACAACCTGACCATCCATAATTAAATTTAATGTTACTTCATCACCACAACTAGGGTTATTGTGATGAACTTGAATATCTTTGGTTTCAGATAAACCTTTGTGCAATGGTTTTCGATAATGATCTAAAATTACCTCTTGATAAAGAGAATCTAATTCCATCAGTTGCCAACCTTAAAATACTCTTTAACTTTATGAATACTTGCCAATAAGTCATTTACATCTTCAGGGGTGTTATATAAATGAAATGAAGCTCTAGTAGTCCCAACCAAATTCAATCTTTTCATCAGCGGCCACGCACAGTGATGCCCAGTCCTAACCGCAATTCCATATTGATCTAGCACTTGACCAACATCATGTGGGTGAACACCATCTACGGTGAAGGAAACTACTCCACCTCGATCTTTCATATCTTTTGGTCCAATTACGTTAACGCCAGATATTTCTGAAATACCATCAAGTAGTTGTTTGGTTAGCTCTCGCTCATGCTCGGCAATATTGTTCATACCGACAACATTTAGATAGTCAACTGCAGCTGAGAGACCAACTGCTTGTGCCATATTTGGCACACCAGCTTCAAATTTTCTAGGTGCCTTCGCCCATGTTGCACTCTCCATTGTTACCGAATCAACCATTGAGCCACCAAAAAGTGCTGGTTCGATTTTTTCTAAAATCTCTGACTTGCCCCAAAGTATTCCTACACCTGTTGGTCCTAAAGTTTTATGACCAGAGAATGCAAGAAAATCAACTTCCAAATCTTTAACATCAATTGCAAAATGTGGAGCTGACTGACAAGCATCTAAAACAACAACTGCTCCAACTTCATGAGCTGCTTTAACAATTTCTCGCAAGGGAATAATTGTTCCAAAAACATTTGATTGATGAGTAATTGCAACTATTTTCGTTCGCTTATTTATAATTTGATCAATATTTGATAGATCTAATCTGCCATCGTCTGTAATTGAGAACCACACCAGTTTCGCGCCCGTGCGTTTAGCAAGTTGTTGCCAGGGAATTAGATTTGCATGGTGCTCCATCTGTGAAACGACTATTTCATCTCCATTTTTCACATTAAAACTGGAATCCGCATTCCCTAGTGAATAAGCAATCATATTCAGTGACTCAGTTGCACTCTTAGTGAAAATAACCTCATCAGTTTTAGCACCTATAAACTTCGCCAAATTTTCTCTAGCACCCTCATATGCCTCTGAAGCTTCTTCAGCTAGGAGATGTGCCCCTCGATGAACTGCAGAATTTATAGTTCGATAAAAATCGGATTCTGCCTTAATCACTGACTCAGGTTTTTGTGAGGTAGCGCCACTATCTAAGTAAATTAAACGATTTCCACCTCGCACCTTTCGGGTGAGAATGGGGAAATCTTTTTTGTACCTCGATAGATCAACACTCATTTGTTTACGCAGTTATGTACTCCGCGTAACCCTTCTCTTCAAGTTTGTCAGCCAACTCTGGTCCACCCTCTTCAACAATCTTTCCGTTCGCAAAAACATGTACGAAATCCGGTTTTATATATCGAAGGATTCTTGTGTAGTGGGTGATTAACATGACCCCAAGATCTGAACCATCTTTAACTCGATTAACTCCTTCAGAAACAATTCGCAGGGCATCAACATCAAGACCTGAATCTGTCTCATCGAGGATTGCAATCTTTGGCTTTAGTAACTCCATTTGTAAAATTTCATGGCGCTTCTTCTCACCACCGGAAAAGCCTTCATTTACATTTCGCTCAGAAAAAGCAGTATCAATATTTAATGAAGTCATCGCAGCTTTTACCTCACCCACCCAGGTACGAACCTTTGGTGCTTCACCCCTAATTGCAGTTACAGCGGTTCGAAGGAAATTTGAAACAGATACTCCAGGGACTTCAACGGGGTATTGCATTGCTAGGAACAAACCAGCCTTAGCACGTTCATCAACACTCATTTCAAGTACATCTGCGCCATCTAGAGTTACTGATCCACCTGTAATTAAATACTTTGGATGTCCAGCAATTGAGTAAGCCAAAGTTGATTTACCAGAACCATTTGGTCCCATAATTGCATGGGTTTCACCGCTACGTACAGTTAAATCCACACCCCTGAGAATTTCTTTATTACCAGCCTCAGTGATGACACTGACCTGTAAATTCTTTATCTCTAATACGCTCATTTCTCTCCTTTAGTTGATTACTACTTGATTGCCATTACGTTTTACCGAAAATGTTTTAAGAGGCGCAGTTGCCGGTGGAGTTAATGCTTCACCAGTTCTCAAATCAAACTCAGCACCATGTANCCAACACTCNATTTTTGTTCCCGAAATTTCACCTTCAGATAATGANGCCTCTGAGTGAGTACAGGTGTCTTCNACTGCATACACTTCATCACCAATTCTTGCGACACACACTGNTACTCCATTGTGATCAATTGCAANAGGTTTTCCTTCAATTAATGAATCAAAAGCTACTTCACTCATTACTCACCTACCTTTGCAAGTTCATCATCAATTCTCTGCATTAATCGCTCTTCTAGCTCCTCATTTTTTAACTTACTGACAATTTCGGCAAAGAAACCACGAATAACTAAACGCCGAGCAATATCAGATGGAATACCACGAGATTGCAAATAGAACAGTTGCTCATCATCGAATCGACCGGTTGTACTTGCATGGCCAGCCCCTACAATTTCACCAGTTTCAATTTCAAGATTTGGAACAGAATCAGCCCTAGCACCATCACTTAATAGTAGGTTTCGATTTAATTCGTATGTATCTGTGCCTTCAGCGCCTTTATGAATAAACACATCACCAATCCAAACAGTCCGTGCTTGATCACCAGCTAATGCACCTTTGTAGTTAACTCTAGATTTAGCATTAGCCACATTGTGATTAACATGAATTCGATGTTCAAGATGTTGTCCATCAGTTGCAAAGTAAATCCCATTTAGTTCAGCAGATGAACCAGGTCCTGTGAATTCAACGGTTGGGTTGAGCCTGACCACTGAACCACCAACTGAAATAACAAATGATGTAAATGCAGCATCCTTACTGATAATCGCATGGTGTTGGCCTAGATGAACTGCGCTGCGATCCCACTCCTGAAGAGAAATAAAATTCAGTGATGCTCCAGCCTCTAAGGTGATTTCAATTTCTTCACCAATCTCACCTTTACCAGTGTTCTCAATTATCACTGTCGATCGAGAATTAATTCCGGCTTGAATTACTAATTTACCTAATTCTGCAGAATCACTACATGATCTTTTTAAATGGATGGGCTGTGACAACTCAGAATCTTTTTCAATTCTAAGTAATGAAATTTGCTTTACATTTTCTCGGACTCTATTTGTGACAATATCAGTTGACAAATAAGCAGAAGGTAATTCAGAGGCTGCAACTACCTTTAAACTTACCCCGCTCGGAAGCGCTCCATTACTTGTTAGGGAAATATGATCCTTAACCAAACTTGAAAGATCATGTAGGCCAGCTAAGCGTTTTAGCGGTGTAAAACGCCATGCTTCTTCCCTGCCAGTTGGAGTTAAGTAATTAGTTGTTAATAAACTCATTAACCAACAGCGCCTTCCATTTGAAGCTCAATCAAACGGTTTAGTTCTAATGCATACTCCATTGGAAGCTCCTTAGCNATTGGTTCAATAAAGCCACGGACAATCATTGCCATTGCTTCATCCTCACCAAGGCCGCGAGACATTAAATAAAAGAGTTGATCATCACTGACTCTAGANACTGTTGCCTCATGTCCCATTGAAACATCATCCTCGCGCACATCTACATAAGGATATGTATCAGAACGAGAAATATTGTCGATCAGAAGTGCGTCACACTTAACCGTGCTCTTTGAATGATGAGCACCCTCTTCAACTTTAATTAAACCTCGGTATGAGGTTCGACCGCCACCTCGTGCTACAGATTTAGAAATGATTGTTGAAGATGTGTAAGGCGCAGCGTGAACCATCTTCGCTCCAGCATCTTGATGCTGTCCCTCACCTGCAAATGCAATAGAAAGAGTCTCCCCTTTAGAGTGTGGACCCATCAACATGACAGCTGGATACTTCATTGTCACTTTGGAGCCAATATTTCCATCAATCCATTCCATGGTTGCACCCTCAGCACAAGTTGCTCGCTTGGTCACTAAGTTGTAAACATTGTTAGACCAGTTTTGAATAGTTGTATATCGAACGCGGGCATTCTTTTTCACAATGATCTCAACAACTGCTGAGTGAAGTGAATCGGATGAATAAACCGGTGCTGTGCAACCTTCAACATAATGAACATATGAATCTTCATCAGCGATGATTAAGGTTCGCTCGAATTGACCCATGTTTTCAGTGTTAATTCGGAAGTAAGCTTGTAAAGGAATATCTACTTTCACTCCCTTTGGAACATATATAAATGATCCACCTGACCAAACAGAGGTATTAAGAGCTGCGAACTTGTTATCACCAACTGGAATAACAGTGCCGAAATACTCTTTGAAAATATCTTCATGTGTGCGAAGAGCGGTATCGGTATCAAGGAATAAAACTCCTTGTTTTTCAAGATCCTCGCGGATTGAGTGATAAACCACCTCAGACTCGTACTGTGCTGCAACGCCTGCGACTAAACGTTTTTTCTCAGCCTCTGGAATTCCAAGGCGGTCGTAGGTATTTTTAATGTCATCAGGTAGGTCTTCCCAAGAGGTTGCTTGCTTCTCAGTTGAACGAACAAAGTATTTAATAGTGTCGAAGAAAATACCACTTAAATCTGAACCCCAACTTGGCATTGGCTTCTTCTCGAATAGAGATAATCCTTTAAGCCTTAAATCTAGCATCCACTGTGGTTCATTCTTCTTCGAAGAAATATCGCGCACAACTTCTTCATTAAGACCACGACGACTATTTGATCCCGCATCTGTCTTATCTGACCAGCCGTACTCATACTTACCAATTCCATCTAACTCTGGGTGCGCGATCTGGGTCATTAGCGTGCTCCTTCTTTTACTTTGGTTTTTCTGGTTTGGGAAACATTGGAGGGAATAAAAGTTGTACAAACTCCATCACCATGGGCGATAGTTGCAAGTCTTTGCACATGAGTTCCTAGGATTGCCGAAAATGCTGCGGTCTCTGCTTCACATAGTTGAGGAAATTCAGAAGCCACGTGAGCGATTGGGCAATGATGCTGGCAAATTTCTTCACCATTTCCCATTTTATCTGTTGTGGCTGAGTAGCCCTCTTTAGTTAAAAGCTTTGCAAGCGCTTTAGATTTTTCTGTAAGAGATTTATTTGAAGTTTTTATCTGTTCACCTTTGCGCACAAATTCATTAGCTCGAGATTGTGCAAATTCATCTACTAAATGTGAACCATTTTTGCTAGCCATAAATTTAAGCGCAGCAACCGCTAAGTCGTCATAGGAGTGCTCAAACTTTTCTCGACCACTATCTGTCATTACAAAAACCTTTGAAGGTCTACCCCTGCCCCGAATTGCCCGGCCTTGATAAGGCTCTCGCGCTGTGAGCACACCCTCTGCGATTAAAGTTTCTAGGTGCCTGCGAATTCCAGTCGGAGTTATTGAAAGTTTTTCAGCAAGATCCACTGCGCTAGCAGGACCGCCTTCTAGAATGGTTCGGGCGACCTGATCGCGGGTCTTATCTGGCTCACTCTTTTTCACAACATAAGTGTTGCGTAATTCCTGCGCAAGCGCCAATCCCCGTGCAGTAATAAGGTGTGAATTGCGCCTTAGTGGCGGGTGAATCAAGCCAGGGCTAGAAAGAAAGCAATAGGCTTAAATCATGTTGGTAGCCAAAAACTCAATATCGGCAAAACCCTTCTGGCTCCTAGTTTTTTTGCAAGGCGCCCTCATTGTCACTGGCGGTGCGGTGCGTCTTACTGGATCGGGCTTGGGTTGTCCCACATGGCCTGAATGCACTCCTGGTTCTTACACACCAGTGCCCAATCAAGTTGAAGGACAACTGCATGCTTGGATTGAATTTGGCAACAGGCTACTAACTTTCGTTCTCCTATTTACTGCTCTTGCTGTGGTAATTATTGCTTTTAGAAGCTCTAAGAACGCGGTTACAAAAAAGAGAGTACGAGGTCTTGCCGCCTTGCAGGTGCTTGGGATTTTAGGACAGGGAGTTCTAGGAGGAATCACGGTATTAACCGGTTTACATCCAGGAACAGTCGCCGCGCATTTCTTGTTGTCAATCTTTCTCATCTCAGGAGCTATTTCACTTCGATATGAAATGATTGGAATAATCAAACAACCTCCAACTGGGTTAATCGCATCTTTAATCCCGATCCAAATATGGCTGACATTATTTGTGATAATTGCTGGAACGATTGTTACAGGTAGTGGACCGCATGCAGGTGATGCAGATGCAGANAGATTNGGACTCGACCCTAAAGCACTCTCCTGGCTTCATGCAGATCTTGTAATTGCTCTACTTGTACTCACCACAATTCTTTGGCTACTGATTAAGCAAACAAGTGCCAAATTACTTTCTCGAAAGATTCAGATATTTCTTCTAATAAGCATTTCCCAGGGTTTAATCGGGTATATTCAGTATGTAACAGGTTTACCGGAATTGGTTGTGGGTTTTCACCTTCTTGGCGCAGCCCTGGTTTGGGGAAGTGCCTGGAGTTTTGTTAAGGTTGCAGGATCTGGATTTAGACTGAAGGGCTTTAATTGAAAATAAATCAATGGCAAGAGTTAGATGATAAAGCGGTTGCAGTAGCTCGGGCGTTAGCAATGGATGCAGCCCAAAAAGTTGGAAATGGACATCCAGGAACTGCAATGTCCTTGGCCCCAGTTGCATACACACTCTTTCAAAGAATTATGCGACATGATCCCGCCAATCCGAACTGGTTAGCACGCGATCGATTCATTCTTTCTTGTGGACATTCCTCGTTAACACTTTATATTCAACTTTACTTATCTGGTTATGGCGTTGAACTTGAGGATCTAAAAAGTTTTCGTACATTTAATGCTAAAACCCCGGGACACCCTGAGTATGGACATACATTAGGAGTTGAAACAACTACAGGTCCGCTTGGTCAGGGCGTTGCCAATGGTGTTGGTATGGCAATGGCCGCTAGATATGAAAAAGGATTGCTAGATCCACAAAATACAACTGATATTTTTGATCATGATATCTGGGTTATGTGTTCTGACGGAGATCTACAAGAAGGAGTGAGCGCTGAGGCTTCATCATTGGCTGGAACGCAGCAACTGGGGAACTTGAAGGTAATTTACGATGATAATCGAATTTCAATTGAAGGTGATACACATATAACCTGCACAGAGGATATTGATGCCCGCTACCTTGCATATGGTTGGGAAGTAATTGTCGTAGCAAAGAAAGCTGATGGCGATATCGACCGTGAAAGTTTAGAGCGTGCGATGATATCGGCGGTTGCTCAAAAGAATAAACCAGTTTTAATACATATTCATACTGTAATTGCATGGCCTGCACCAAATGCTAAAGGCACTTCAAAAGCTCATGGCTCAGCCCTTGGTAATGATGAAATTAGTGCAACAAAGATTTTGTTAGGGTTAGACCCTTCCGAAACATTTATTGCTCCTACTGAAGTAATTAATCACGCTAGAGAGGTTAAACGGCGCGGAAGTGAAATGTATACCCAGTGGCTTACCAAATTCCAAGCCTGGGAAAAAACCAATAATCAATCAGCGGAGCTGCTGAAAAGATTGTTGAGTAAAAAACTTCCAGCAAATTTCGAAGATTCATTTCCAGCCTTTTCAAGTGAGAAGGAGATTTCAACCAGAGCAGCTTCTGGAAAAGTCATCCAAATGATTGCAAAAATATTGCCAGAATTTTGGGGCGGTTCAGCTGATTTAGCTGAAAGTAATAACACGACTATTGAAGGTAGTGCTTCATTTCTACCTGCAGCCAGTCAAATGGCGAATGCTGATCCATATGGGCGAGTAATACATTTTGGAATTCGCGAACATGCAATGGG
>Ga0063231_10000473_pt1 | contig 11293 bp, 8 predicted proteins | sample LauGreSu1BDMLBSD_2_FD_56231 | JGI IMG/M metagenome (GOLD analysis project Ga0063231, IMG submission 56231) | Freshwater lake microbial communities from Lake Michigan, USA - Su13.BD.MLB.SD v2 (version 2) | ecosystem: Environmental > Aquatic > Freshwater > Lake | place: Lake Michigan, USA...
TGCAGCAAGATTCATTTCTTCCTCAAGCGTCTGGATTAGACGACCCAACTCCTGTTGCGGCAACGAACGTAATTCGTTCACAACCTTTTCACGCTCCCGATCGCGCCTTCCGCTCTTCGCCGTTGACAACGAACCTTCAGATGGGCGGAGCACTGACAAAATATCGCCAACTGCTTTGCGAATCGTTTGGGGATTGATTCCGTGTTCCTTGTTATATGAAATTTGTCTCTCTCGGCGACGTTGCGTTTCACCGATAGCGCGGTCCATGGACGGCGTTCGCTTATCGGCATACATCACCACTTGCCCATTCACGTTTCGAGCAGCACGGCCGATCATCTGAATGAGCGAGGTTTCACTTCGCAGGAAGCCTTCCTTGTCTGCATCCAAAATGGCGACCAATGAAACTTCGGGCAGGTCGAGGCCTTCACGTAGCAAGTTAATTCCCACCAGGACGTCAAACTCTCCGAGTCGTAGAGCGCGAAGAATTTCAATCCGTTGAATCGTGTCAATATTTGAATGCAGATAGCGAACTTTCAAACCTTGTTCAAGTAGATACTCGCTTAAGTCCTCGGCCATCTTCTTCGTCAATGTTGTGATGAGCACTCGATCGCCAACTTCAACTCTGCCATTCACCATTTCGATGATGTCGTCAATTTGCCCCTTCGTTGGCCGCACAATCACTTCTGGATCAACCAAGCCAGTCGGTCGAACGATCTGTTCAACAACTTGTTGACTGGTTGCAATCTCAAATTTTGCTGGTGTTGCCGAAAGAAAAATGCACTGATTGATTCGCTGCATTGCCTCTTCAAATTGCAACGGGCGATTATCGGCAGCCGATGGCAACCGGAATCCGTGCTCGACAAGCGTTGCCTTACGACTTCGATCTCCGGCAAATTGTCCATGCAACTGAGGAATCGTCACGTGACTTTCATCCACAACGAGTAAATAGTCGTCAGGAAAGTAGTCGAGCAAAGTGAAAGGAGGCTCGCCAGGTGAACGTCCATCAATGTGCATGGAATAGTTTTCGATTCCGTTACAGAAACCAACTTCCGCGATCATCTCTAGGTCGTATTGCGTGCGCATCCTGAGACGCTGAGCCTCTAATAACTTTCCTTCGGTTTCGAACTGCTTGAGGCGAACCTGAAGCTCGTGCTCAATTCCAACTACAGCCTTACGCATGCGCTCATCACCGGCGACATAGTGAGTGGCTGGGAAAATGAGCACCTCGCTCATGTCATTCACCGTTTCACCCGTCAGTGCGTCAACGATGGTGATTCTTTCAACAGTGTCACCGAACATTTCGATGCGAGTGACCGTTTCGTCGTAAGCCGGTTGCACTTCGATGGTGTCGCCTCGAACACGGAAATTTCCTCGTCCAAGAGTCATGTCGTTGCGGTCGTATTGCAGGTCTACAAGTCTCCGCAGCAAACTTCTCTGGTCGTAATCAACGCCAACATGGAGTTCCAAGAGGTTTCCGCGGTACTCCTCTGGATTACCCATTCCGTAGATACAACTCACTGATGCAACAACAATGGTGTCGCGTCTCGTAAGTAAAGCTGCAGTTGCGGAATGTCGCAAGCGGTCGATCTCGTCGTTCACCGACGAGTCCTTCTCAATAAAGGTGTCACTCGATGCGATGTAGGCCTCGGGTTGGTAATAGTCGTAATAGCTAACGAAATACTCAACCCTGTTCTTCGGGAAGAACTCCTTCATTTCTTGCGCTAACTGTGCAGCAAGGCTTTTGTTTGGGGCAAGGATCAGCGTTGGTCGTTGCACCTGCTCAATAGTCCATGCAACTGTTGCCGACTTACCGGACCCAGTGATTCCAAGCAGTGTTTGAAACCTGTCTCCACGTTCAATGCCCGCTGACAATTGAGCGATTGCTTTAGGTTGATCTCCTGCAGGTTGATAGTCCGATACAACCTGAAAGCGTTGGTTATCAACAGTCACTATTTACTCTTTTGAGCAAGAGACCCAGCTCCTGGTTGCGCATTCGGCAAAGTCGCAAACCAGTCCCACACTTCATCGACTTGGGCATTAAGTGCATCTGGGCTACCGCTGTTATCGATCACCCGATCAGCAACCTTCAATCGATCTTCACGACTTGCCTGACTTGCCATACGTCGGCGCGCGTCATCTTCGTTCATGTTTCGGTACTGCACAAGCCGAGAGATCGCAACTTCCGGATCTACGTCAACAACCACCAGTCCCGACATACCTTCACGGGGATTTTCAACCAATAATGGCATGTCCAATACAACAACATTGTCTGTTTCCGTATTCGCTTCTATCTGACGAAGAATTTCCGCTGAGATAGCGGGATGCATGATTGCATTCAGGCGCTTCAAGAGATCTGCATCACCGAACACCAACTGCGCCACCTTTGCGCGGTCTAGTTCTCCGGTATCGAGCAAAATGTCGCCGAATTCATCGACCATTTTCTGAAGCGTCGCGGAACCCTTTTGTTGCAATTGCTTAGCAATGCCATCGCCATCAATGATGATTGCGCCTTTGCTAGCGAACAACGCAGACACAGAAGACTTCCCTGATCCAATTGCGCCAGTTAGCCCAATCAATTTCATACGTCTCCAATGAACATCTGAGTTGCGCTCGCCCCCTGACGAGCGCAACTACAGAAAACTAAGCGCTTGGAGCTTCTGGAGCTGCCGCAGGAACTTCCGCTGCAGCGTCAGCTGGAGCTTCAGTGGTTGCTGCGGTGTCGAAATACTCAGACCACGCTGCTTCGCGTGCGCTGTCATCGCCACCAACCCAGTTGCCCTGATCGTCTACTTGGAACTGGCCGCGATATTCCTCGGCGAGTTCTCCGCCTTCAGCGGCCTGCTTAATTGACAGGCTGATACGACGGCGAGCGAGATCGAGATCGATGATTTTGACCCACAACTCTTCGCCTGGTGTTACAACTTGTTCAGGTGCTTCAACGTGGTGTGCTGACATTTCGGAGATGTGCACGAGGCCTTCAATTCCGTCGCCAACTTGAACGAATCCACCAAATGGAACCAACTTGGTAACACGGCCGTAGACCAATTGACCAACCTGGTGACCGTTAGCAAATTCTTGCCAAGGATCTTGCTGAGTTGCCTTCAAGGAGAGGCTGATGCGCTCACGGTCCATGTCAACTTCGAGAACCTTCACAGTTACTTCGTCTCCGATGTTGACGACAGCTGTTGGGTTGTCAACATGCTTCCATGACAGTTCTGAAACGTGAATGAGTCCATCCATGCCGCCCAAGTCGACGAACGCTCCGAATGCGACAACGCTTGAAATGCGACCTGTGCGAACCTCGCCAACCTTGAGGTGGGTCAAGAATTCGTCACGTGCTCCACGTTGATTCTGCTCGAGCAGAGTACGACGCGAAAGCACAACGTTGTTGCGATTGCGGTCGAGTTCAAGGATTTTTGCCGTGATGCGCTGGCCAATGTATGGAGCCAAGTCGCGTACACGACGCAATTCAACAAGTGATGCAGGAAGGAATCCGCGAAGACCGATGTCAACGATGAGTCCACCCTTCACAACTTCAATAACCAAACCTTCAACGGTTCCGTCAGCGGCTTTAACCTTTTCAATGTCGCCCCAAGCACGCTCGTATTGCGCACGCTTCTTTGAAAGCAACAATCGGCCTTCTTTGTCTTCAAGAGTAAGAACGAGAGTTTCAATTTTCTCGCCCAACTTCACAATCTCGTTTGGATCAATGTCGTTACGAATTGACAATTCGCGAGCGAGGATGACGCCTTCGGTCTTGTAACCGATCTCGACAAGCACTTCGTCACGGGTAATGCGTACAACTGTTCCAGTAACAAGTTGTCCGTCTTTGAGTTCAACAAGAGTTCCGCTNATCGCGTCTGCAAATGACTGCGAAAGGTCACGCTCAGTAATTTGGCGTGGTGTGTAATTTCCTTCTGAGTCGAAGGTTCCCATTGGTGGGGATTGCATTGTTTGTAGATCTGACATAGTTACGTACTTTCGGTGGATAGGAGAGATGGTCCCTCTTGCGAGAGGCCCTACCGGCGGTAGGACAGGGTGTTCACGCTATCAGCGCTTGCCCTATCTGGACTTGGCGATGACCAGGAATTCGGGCAGTTCGGTGCTGCATTCTGCAGCGGAATAATGCCCTGGTTCCACGCTCGACATGCTCACCATGTCGAACCCGGCCAAGTCAAACACCAGGCGTAACTCCCGGGGCGTATAGCAACCGGTCCATAAATCGACACTTTTTACTTCCCCGCTGTCGTTGCGAATGTCGGTGGTTTCGTGACTCACACCTCTGCGTGCATCGAATTCCGCATCGCCATGGTGCTTAACCGAAAAGTACGCATTGAATGCCGACAACATGACGACACCATTGGGTTTCAAACACTTGCGAATGCCCTTCAATATCTCTACATCCTGTCGATCATCGACCATCAGGCCAAAGGCCCCTTGGCACAAGCAAATGGCGAAATCGAATTGTGCATGCAACGACTGTTCGTTCTGAAGTGAACGTGCATCTAGACGAATGAAATCTGCGTCAGACAAAGATTCATCAGAGGCATGTCGCCGAGCAATCTCGATGAAGTCTTGACTTACATCAATTCCGCAAACGCGCATTCCCCTGCGTGCAAGTTCAAGACTGTGGCGTCCAGGCCCGCAACCCACATCAATGAATGAGCTTCCAACTACCGCACCAGTGGACTCGAGGATGAAATCAACTTCTTGGACCGTTCCTTTTGTGAAGGAATACCTCAAGTATGCGGTTTTCATGTGACTCGCTAAATCTTCGAACCAGTGTTCTCGATCAGTCATGTGCTTAAGCCTTAGCCGAAGCCCAGCTATCTCCCCAAGCAGCATTCACTTCAAGTGGAACTTTCAATGATGCGGCATTCTTCATCTCGTAGAGAACGAGCTCATTTACTTTGTCTCGCTCCGCAACTGGGCACTCAACAATTACTTCATCATGTACTTGCAAGATGACCGTGCTTTGCAACTTCGCTTTAGCTATTGCTGCGTCAATACGAACAAGGGCAATCTTGAAAATGTCCGCAGCAAGACCTTGAATGCCAGCGTTCATTGCTTGGCGCTCACCTGCTTGACGGATTCGGAAATTGGGATTGTTCAGTTCCGGAATCTGTCGACGACGACCAAACAAGGTTTCGGTGTAGCCCTTGGTTCGGGCTTCCTCAATGGTGTCGTCCATGTATTGCTTTACATTCGGAAAAGCAGCAAAGTACGCATCGAGAATCTCGCTCGCTTCACCAACGCCTACTCCGAGACGCTGACTCAATCCGAATGCTTCCATTCCATATGCAAGACCGTACGAAATCATTTTGGCTTGCGAACGCATGTCGGAAGTGACGGTTGCGGGATCAACAGCAAAAACACGAGCTGCAGTAGCACTGTGAATGTCGATACCGCGCGTAAACGCATCGATCAAGCCTGGGTCATCGGCCAGGTGGGCAATGCAGCGAAGTTCAATTTGGTTGTAGTCGGCAACCATGAATACACAACCTTCGCGCGGCACAAAAGCCGTGCGGAATACCTTGCCCTCATCGGACCTAATGGGAATGTTGTGCAGGTTCGGGGCGTCGCTGCTCAATCGTCCCGTACGGGCAACGGTTTGGTTAAACGTTGCGTGAATACGACCATCTGGCTGTATTGCATCAAGCAATCCTTGACCATATGTTCCGCGCAGCTTTTCAAACTCTCTGTATTCCAAAAGTTGGTCAATGAATTCTGGCCACTGATCTCGAATCTTTTCAAGCGTTGCAGCATCGGTGCTGAAACCAGTCTTCGTCTTCTTACCAGGCGAAAGCTTCTTGTCCTCATACAAAATCTGTCGGAGTTGTGTCGGAGAATTGAGATTGAACGACTTTCCTGCCAAATCGTGCAACACCACTGTCAATCTCTTTGTTTCCCGTACGAGATGCTCATTGATCGTTGTTAACTGTTTCTTATCGACAAGTACGCCAACATGTTCCATCTTTGCCAACACCCGTATCAGCGGAAGTTCTACATCGTTAAACAATTCGCCAACACCCTGCGCTCCAATTTCGCGAGCCAACGCTGGTATCACGCGTGATACCGCTACAGCAATGTTGGACGCATCAGCCGAAGCATTCGAAACCTGCGCATCGAAGCTCAATTGACCATCGTTTGAGGCGCTATCCAAACGTGCGCCAATTCGATCTTCGGTATATCGAGCCAGCACTTCGTGCGCTTCTAACTTTGACTGCGCTGGTTCAAGCAAGTATGCGGCAATCGCGGTATCGAACCCAATCTTTGGAATATCTACATTACGTTCCAGAAACCAACGCAACATAGGCTTCACGTGGTGACCAGAAATACATGATGNTGCAGAGAAGCGCGCAAGAACTGCCTTGTCCTCTGCAATAAGCGCCGATATCCACACGACACGATTCTGAACTTGATCAACTACGACCGCTATGCCATCAAGTGCTCGTTGTTCTTCATTGAGCCATCCAGCAGCAAGCACTATGCCGTAATCACCATCTGCCGCGTCTATGGCTGCAATTGCCTCTGCAGCAGTCTTTGCAAATGTTGTCAGCACTTCTAGAGCGACGGAAGCCTGTTCGAAAACATGTTCTGTTGACTGCTCTGGTATTTCGGAAATGAATCGTGCGAATGCATCTTTGGTGCGAGCGAGCATTGACTTGAATTCCAGTGTCTCAAACCACTTCTGCAGCGCTGGAATATTTGGCTTTGGCGCAGACTCCAACACGTTGATTCCAATGGGTGCATCGCGCCTCAGAACCATGATCTTTGCGTTTCGTGTCACGCGCTCACGACTTGCGTGCAGTGATTCCTTCAGTTTTGGCGTTTGCGAATCTGCTGCATCAAAAATTGAATCGAGAGATCCGTACTGGTTAATCAGTTTCGCGGCCGTCTTCTCGCCTACTCCTGGCACGCCTTCCAAGTTGTCACTGGGATCGCCACGCAATGCCGCGTAGTCGGGATATTGACTAGGCGTCACGCCGGTGCGTTCGAAAATTCCCGCTTCGTCGTACAACGCGTAATCGCTGACACCACGCTTGTTGTATAGAACACGAATAAGCGGATCTTTGACCAGCTGGTAGCTATCACGATCTCCCGTGACCACGATCAACTCAGCGCCTTGATCTTCGGCATGAGTTGCAATGGTTGCGATCAGGTCGTCGCCTTCAAACCCGGCAGCGTCGATAACTGGTATTCCGAACGACACGAGCAGCTCTTTGATGATGTCTAACTGCTGATACAAAATGTCGGGCTGTTGCTCACGTTGCGCCTTGTATTCAGGAACCGCCTCGTGTCTGAATGTCTTCTCTCGCCTGTCGAACACCACGATGACGCCATCTGGTTTGTGATCTTTAACCAGGGTGTTGAGCATGGTGCAAAAGCCGTACACCGAATTTGTTACTTGACCACTCGCGGTAGCCATATCTGTCGGCAAGGCAAAGAAGGCGCGATACGCCAACGAGTTGCCATCAAGCGCCATCAATTTCATAGCGTTATGAATATCACGAGTGAGGAGTGAGTTCGCCGTCAATCACGCGTTGAGCGACATCTTTCATTCGGGAACGCGTTGACATGGCCCCTTTTTGGATGAAATCGAAGGCTGCTTGCTCAGTCATGGAAAAGGAATCGATGAGTACTCCTTTGGCGCGGTCGAGCACTTTTCGAAGTTGGAGCTGTTCGTCAAGTGCGTCTCGTTCACCACTGAGCATTTTCATTTCGGTGAATCGACCGATTGCCAATTCGATAGCGGGAACTAAATCGGTTTTCTGAAAGGGCTTTACTAAATATGCCAATGCACCCGCATCGCGCGCCTGCTCAATCACTTCGCGTTGACTAAATGCTGTCAGCATTACGACGGGACAAATCTTTTCATCTGACACCACACGAGCGGCAGCAAGACCATCAAGTCCCGGCATCTTGATATCAAAGATTGCGACATCTGGCTTGTGTTCGCGAACAAGTTCGATGGCGGAGTCACCTCGACCGGTATCGGCAACAACGACATAGCCCTCTTCTTGCAACGTCTCAACAAGATCTAACCGGATAATGGCTTCATCTTCTGCGACAACAATTCGTATTGGGTTTGACATTAGTTATTCCCCAATTTGTCGAGCAGGTCATCCTGGTTTTCCTTCTGCTCCGCAATTGCGCGAACAAGATAACTTCGTTGTTCTTGCAAAGCGTCTACATGCTTTTGCGCATCGCGAAATTCGTGGAGAGCAAGTGGTGTTTCGGAAACCAGGCTGCGCATTTCTTTATCGTTAGCGTCTTCGCTCAACGCAGTCAACTGCTCATCTAGCAAGGTGAGTTCAATCTGAAGTTGCTTCAGGTTCTCAGAATTTCGGCGAAGCCGTTTTTCAATGAGCCTCTGGGCTACTCCGCGAATGTTCACATCAGCGAGTGTAGGAGTGTCCATGTTGGTGCCCGAGGTGGGAGTTGAACCCACACACCCTTTCGAATAACGGATTTTGAGTCCGTCGCGTCTGCCATTCCGCCACTCGGGCTTGAGTGAAGTGGGAAACAGCGTACCGAGCCCTTGGAAGTTCTACGCTTGTCCCCGACATGCTTGCGTTCACCTTTCCAGGTCAGGGTTCACAGCGCCCTGGTATGGGCCAACCCTGGGTTGGTCACGACAGCTGGGAACTCGTCACAGAGGCTTCAGATATTTCTGGCCGCGATGTGGGTCGCCTCCTCTTGGATGCCGATGCCGAAGAACTCAAAGACACGCGCAACGCCCAACTCACCACATTCGTTTCCTCGCTTATGGTGCTCGATGCCGTTGAGCGGCTCGGTATCGAACCCAGCCTGTGCGCCGGACACAGCCTCGGCGAATACACGGCGCTCGCAGCAACGGGCGCCCTTGGCTTCGATGAAGGTATTCGTCTCGTTGTCGCCCGAGCTGATGCAATGCACGATGCAGGAATTGAATCGCCTGGAACAATGGCGGCCGTTCTTGGACTTGATGACGACGAAGTAGAAACGGCATGTCGTCTTGCAGACAGTGACGTCTGGGTTGCAAACTTCAATGCACCAGGACAAATTGTTATTGCTGGTTCAGTGGAAGGCGTTGCTAAAGCAAGCGATCAAGCAAAAACACTCGGCGCAAAACGTGTAATGGCCCTTCCTGTGTCTGGTGCATTTCATACGCCATATATGACGAGCGCGCGCGAACGTTTGCGCGAAGCAATAGCGCTTGCCAAACCTCGCAACATCGATGTTCCCGTAGTGAGCAATGTGGATGCTCGGGCACATGACAACGGTGAAGAATGGTCGACCTTATTGTCCGCTCAGCTTTCGTCGCCAGTGCGTTGGAAGCATTGTTTACTCACCATGGCCGAAGCCGGAATTGTTGGGTTCATTGAATTGGGGCCGGGTGGCGTGCTCACTGGAATGGCGAAGCGAACGATCGAAGGATCGAAGTCGATCAGTGTCGCTACACCAGATGATCTCGACAAATTGATCGAATGGATCGACGCACTGCAACCGACAGCAACACTGCCACCGGGATCAGTTCACGAAGGCGAGCATCTCTTTGCAGTGGAGCGCATGGTCGTGTCTCCATCTGCGGGCATCTTCCAAAAAGTAACTTCAATTGCGAACAAGACTCACATCGAAGTTGGTCAAATCATCGGTCACGTTGGGGAAACAGAAGTACGTACGCCGTTCGCGGGAATTGTGCAGAATTTTATTGCAGTCGATGGAGAACGCGTCACGGCACACCAACCAATCGCCTGGTTGCGAACTCACTAAGGTTCATTCGCATGCCAACTATTCCCGCTCACGCCATTGGCGGCGTCATCACCGGTTGGGGTACAGCTCTGCCTTCGAAGGTCGTCACAAACGATGACCTTTCCAAGACNATGGAAACATCCGATGAATGGATTCGCGAGCGCACCGGCATTCATCGCCGACATATTGGCGGCAGCACTGCAGAGCTATCAGTTGAAAGTGGTCGAACCGCAATGCTTATGGCTGGTGTTTCGCCAGATCAAATTGATGCGTTAGTGCTGTCAACCACTACGCCAGACCGCCAAGTTCCTGCAACCTCTGCAACAGTTCAGAACCTGCTCGGATTGAAGTGTGGAGCCTTCGACATCAATGCCGCTTGCTCCGGTTTTGTTTATGGACTCGTTGTTGCTCACGGGCTCATCGCCATGGGATCAAAGAAGGTCCTCCTCATTGGCACCGACACGCTTTCGCGAATCACCGATTGGACTGATCGCAACACAGCAATTTTGTTTGCGGACGGATCTGGCGCTGCAGTCATTGAAGCAACATCTGGCCCGAGCGAATTGCTTGGCTGGGACTTAGACGCAGACGGTTCAGCAGAAGAATTGTTGTTTGCCGAAATTGGCGGAAACATTCATATGGATGGCAAAGAAGTGTTTCGCCGTGCGGTGCGCATCATGGTGGATTCAGCGCAGAAGTCCATGCACATTGCTGGAGTAACCGCCGACGACATTGCGCTCATCGTTCCTCACCAGGCGAACACACGAATCATCAGCGCAGCGTGCGACCGACTCGGCATTCCAATGGAACGCACCAGCACGGTTCTGCATGAAACTGGCAACACCTCTTCGGCTTCGATTCCACTTGCGCTGTTCGATGCCGCAAACGGTGGAGCAATGAGTGGCCGTACATTGCGCGAAGGCGATTTAGTTTTGGTTGTTGGATTCGGAGCGGGAATGACAGCTGCAAGTGCTGTGTTGCGATGGAACGGGAAAGGACTTCGAGCATGACCAATGAATCAACAACTCCACGAGTGGTTTTAATAACCGGTGGTTCGCGCGGTATTGGGCTTGCTTGTGCACGCCATTTCGCGGCTCTCGGAGACAACGTTGCGGTCACATACAATTCCTCACCACCACCCGGAGAGTTCTTTGCGGTGAAGTGCGATGTCACCAACTCCGAAGACGTGGATAATGCATTCAAGGCAATCGAAGAGAAATTCGGTCCGGTTCAAGTTCTGGTTTCAAATGCAGGCATAACGCGAGATGGACTGCTTTTGCGCATGGGCGAAGATGACTTCGCTTCCGTAATTGACGCCAATCTCACCGCTGCGTATCGAGTCTGCAAACGTGCAACTCAAGGAATGCTGCGCGCGCGTTCTGGTCGCATCATCTTGATGTCAAGTGTTGTTGCTCTTCTCGGTTCTGCTGGTCAGGCCAATTACTCGGCAAGCAAAGCCGGCCTTGTCGGACTCGCCCGTTCACTTGCTCGTGAATTGGGATCCCGTTCAATCACGGTCAACGTTGTTGCACCTGGCCCAATCGACACTGACATGACT
>Ga0063231_10000475_pt1 | contig 11277 bp, 9 predicted proteins | sample LauGreSu1BDMLBSD_2_FD_56231 | JGI IMG/M metagenome (GOLD analysis project Ga0063231, IMG submission 56231) | Freshwater lake microbial communities from Lake Michigan, USA - Su13.BD.MLB.SD v2 (version 2) | ecosystem: Environmental > Aquatic > Freshwater > Lake | place: Lake Michigan, USA...
CTCCTAGATTCATAGTTCTACTTGCACTAGCTACGGTTCTTACCGCAGCACCTGCAAGTGCGGTGCTGTCGCCGGCCTCAATCCCAGCCGCCTTTGAGGAACTCCTAAAACAGCCATCCCTTTCTAACCCTGCAATGATTTTGATTGATGGAACAACCGGTGAGGTTGTTTATGAAAAGAACGCCTTTTCACAGCGCAAACCTGCATCAGTGATGAAGATCTTTGCTGGAGCTGTTGCAATCAAATATTTGGATATGCAATCTCGGTTCACAACGAATATCTCACTTGGAGTAAATGAAAAAACTTTAGTAATCCAGGGAAGCAATGATCCTTGGATTAGCTTGAGTCATAGTGTTGCTGAAAAAATGGATCGAGCATCGCTACCGTATTTAGCTTTCAACACTTTAAGTGCAGTTAAAAAGAGCAATAAAGGCTCACTCAAGGGAATCACAATTTTGTATTCAAAGTTGTATTCCCAAGATGTTTCAAATCTCAAAGCTTTTTGGGCTAAGCGTGGATTCAAACCTGTGATGAAGGCAGTGAGTAGTGATGAGACGTTACTCAATGCCGGTGAGTTCATAGTTGGTGATGAGTCACCAGAAATATTCAAGATACTGGACTACACAATTATGTGGAGTGAAAATAACCTTTCTGAAAGATTGGCTCGATTATCTGCACGGGCTGCCGGAAATTCATTTAGTGATAAAGGCGTTGCCCAAGTTTTTGAGGCTTTGCTTGTTGAGTATGGAATTGATCCCAGCAAGCTAGTCGCTAAAGATGCCAGCGGGTTGTCGAAAGAAAACCGCATAACCGCCAGCATGATGGGCCAGCTTCTCTATCAACTTCGTAAAGACCCAAAATACTCACTTCTTTATGAATCCCTGCCTGTTGGTGGAGTTTCTGGAACTTTACGATCACGATTTCTAACTACAGCGCCAGGTGCGGTGGGATTAGTTCGAGCAAAGACAGGAACGCTGAACGGAACTGTGACTTTGGCCGGTTATGTTGAATCAACTGATCGTGAGTATGTCTTTGTTACTTTGGCTGATGATATTTCAAGAGGTGCAAAATCAAGTGCTAAAGCACGGGCAGCCATAGATAGATTGTTAGGCAGAATCGCTGCACCAAATATTCCAGCAGTGATTTCTGAAACGCCGACTACCCCTTAATTATTTATTATCAAAAATCTTGACTGATCCACCATAACAAGCAACCCATGTGCGTGAGGTTGGAGAGTCATAAGTAATACCAATTGGTTCATTACACACTTTTATATTTTGTAAAATTTTCATGTCACTTGTGCGCACTTTTGACATGGTGTCACTTACAAAATTGACTACAAAGAGCGCGGTTCCATCACTTGAGATGGCAAGGCTTCGTGCAGCTTTTCCTGTTTTGACTGACTTGCCAGCTTTGTTATTTACAAGATCCCATGATGCAACTTTGCCAGATAAATTCATCGTCACATACATCATGGAATTATCNGGAGATAGGACAATTGCTCGNGGGTTGCTTCCAATTGGAATATAGGAGACGGAGAAATCNTCTAAGTTAATTACATGAATACGGCTACCACCCATTTCGGCGACGTAAGCAAACTTGGAATCATTGCTCACCGCAATACCCCGCGGATATCGCCCAATTTTGATCGTCTTTACAACTTTTTGTGNGGCTACGGATATGACGTTGAGGTCATAAGAACACCAGTTCGANACGAGCACAAACTTGTTATCAGGAGTTGTTTCAACAACTTTAGGGACTGAACCAACCGGATAAACATTATCTATTTGATAGCTAGCCAGATTGATTCGGTAGAGAAAGCTTGAATCGTATCTGGATGCAGGTGAGCAAGTGTCGTGGCCTTCACGGTTAAAACCTTTGCCATACATCGCGTAATTAGTTACATAGAGGTATTTACCATCTGCTGAAAAAGCGCCCTCAACAGGTGCTCCTCTATAGGTGGATGTGTACTTTGAATAGCCAAATTTGGAGAGCTGAACAGAGTCTGAAANCGTTTTAATGAGTTCAAAAGTATTTGCGTCATAAATAGTGACACTGTGTCTGTACATCATGTTATGTGCGCTTACTAAGCCATTGCCGGAAGATCGCACTGACTTTGGTGAGATGTCACCAGTAATGGTCTTCACAAGAGACATCTTTGTATCAGCAGATACAACTTCACTCTGTGCCGGTGTTGCTGTGACACAGAGTGATGCTATTAACAAAACTGCTAGATAGTTACGGCGCATGCCCTAACTGTAATGGCTATGACTTAGTCGTCATCGCCTTCGTCGTGATCTTCATCGTCTTCTTCGTCTTCTTCGTCATCTTCGTCGTCATCGCCCCCACCCATTGGCTTTTTTGCCAGGGGATTAGCAACTCCAGCTGGAGTTTTGGGTGCGATAGGTGTTACGACGGATGAAGTGCCGGAAGGTGAATTATTAATTGATGCAGGGACCGATTCGGATTGTGTAGATATTTGAGTTGATTCCACAACTGCAGGAGCAAGAGTTTCAGTCGCACTCGCAGGGGTTTGTTCTTGTGGTTGAGCAAAAATTGCCCCAACTCCAATAATCGCTGCCACAGCAACCAGGGCCATGATCGGCAATCCCTTTGAAATCTTGCGAATAGATGCTGAATTATCTGCATCTGCTAATTGGAACCATTCAGGCTTCTTGTCCGGTGTCATGGTGTGGTCCTTTCGTTAAAGAGAAAGTAGTCCTTTTGCCTGAGAGGAAACTGGGAAGAATGCACGAGGATGCTGAGTTAATCTAAGGCAGTGAGCACAGTTATGCGGGGCTACCTCGATCTGATGAAGCTTCGGGTGGTTGAACTGCTCCTAGTCTCGACATTGCCTGCCATGGTCTTGGCCGCAAAAGGCCTTCCATCATTCTCACTGGCTGCAGCCACAATCTTTGCAGGAACATTAGCTGCAGGAAGTGCCAATGCCTTCAATATGGTTATTGAAAGTGACATCGACAAATTAATGGCACGAACCTCAAAGCGACCTATTGTCACTGGAGTAATTAGTAAAACAAGTGCAACTATTTTTGCAACAATAATTGGAATTATCTCATTATTAATTTTTTGGATATTTACAACCACATTAGCCGCACTGCTAGCTCTTATCGCTATTGCTTTCTATGTTTTTGTTTACACAATGGCCCTAAAACGACGAACCTCACAAAACATTGTTTGGGGCGGAGCGGCGGGATGTATGCCTGTCCTCATTGGTTGGGCTGCAGTAACTAACTCTCTTTCTCTAACGGCACTTGCATTTTTCATGGTGATTTTCTTTTGGACACCTCCGCACTTTTGGTCGCTAGCGATTAAGTACAAAGATGACTACTCAGCTGCAGGTATTCCAATGCTTCCAGTTGTTGCAACTAAAGCTCGCGTGCACAAAGAAATGTGGTTCCACACAATAATGATGATCGCCTGTTCTATTTGGCTAATTATTTCTGCGGAACTTGCGATGTGGTCAATGGTTGTCACAGTGCTACTAGGTCTTGTATTTGCCCGTGAACTTCTTGCTTTAAAGGAAGGCTCTGAGAATTACTCAAAGACAGCTGCGAAGATTTTTCAGTGGTCGATAACGTATTTGAGCTTGTTGTCAGTAGTGCTTGTTGTTGCTCAGTTAAGTGCTTGAGTTAAATCCTTTATCAAGTCAGTTGAATGTTCTAAACCAACAGATAGTCGTAGTACTGATTCTGTAATTCCCATCTCTGCCTGAACTTCAGGACCTAGACGGCGATGCGTGGTTGAGGCAGGGTGAGTAATTAATGACTTGCTATCGCCTAAGTTATTTGAAATATCAATGACTCTGAGCTTATTCATAAAGGCGAAAACAGCCTCCTGATTACCTGCAAATTCAATNCCAATGGTTGTTCCGCCACCTGACATCTGTTTCTTAGCNAACTCATATGCAGGATGAGATTTAAGTCCTGGGAAGCGAACAGATTTGATTTCCTTACGGCTCTCAAGAAATTCAGCAACGGCTTGAGCATTCTCGCTCATGCGCTGAACACGCATCTCCATAGTTTCTAAAGATTTTACTAATACCCAAGCATTGAATGCACTGAGTGCAGGGCCGGTATGTCGAACAAAAGGGAGAACTTTCTCAAATATGTATTCACGTGAGCCAAGTAAAGCACCGGCTAACACACGACCTTGACCATCAATATGTTTTGTTGCTGAATACATAACAACGTCAGCACCTAGTTGAAGTGGCTTTTGCAGAATTGGCGATGCCATGACGTTATCAACAATTACTGTTGCACCTACTTTATGAGCAAGATCGCTCACCATTCTAATATCTACGATTTCAAGTAATGGATTACTTGGAGTTTCAATGAAGACTGCCTTAGTTGGTTTACTCAAAGCTTTTGCCCACACAGCAGGGTCATTGCCTTTTACAAGTTCAAAAGTAACGCCCCACTTTGGCAACATTTCAGTAATAACCACGTGACAAGAAGAAAACATTGCAGCAGATGCAACAACATGATCACCTTGTTCAACTATGCAAGCAAGTGATGCAAACATTGCAGACATTCCAGAGCCGGTAGCTACGCAATATTCAGCGCCTTCAATTGCCGCTAGACGTTGCTCGAACATCGCAATTGTTGGGTTATGAAAACGGCTATAAAGGAAGTGATCGGTTTCTTCAGCAAAAGAAGAAAAGGCTTCTTCAGCTGAGGAATAAGTAAAACCACTATTTAAATAGAGAGCTTCAGAAGTTTCACCAAAACCCGAGCGCGCAAGACCTGTGCGCACGGAATGAGTTTGTGGGTGGAGTTCCCACTGTGGCTCTTCGCGCTCATTGAGGGGTTGTAGCCCCCATGGTCGTTTGCTCATGGGTTAATTGTGGCAGAGTTATGCCCATGTCCAACACGGCGATTTCGGTAAGTGATTTAAGCAAGAAATATGGAGATCAAGTGGCGGTCTCCCATGCCACATTCGAAGTTCCCCTTGGAACTATCTGCGGCTTTGTCGGGCCTAATGGCTCGGGTAAAACAACGACGATGCGGATGCTCTTAGGGCTCATTACTCCAACAGGTGGCACCGGTGAAATCTTGGGTGAATCAATTAAGCATCCAGAGAAGTATTTGCCCCGAGTTGGAGCAATGATTGAAGGACCTGCCTTCTATCCGGCGTTAAGTGGAAAAGAAAATTTAAATGTTCTAGCAACTCTGGGCGGATTCTCAACAGATCGTGTCCAAGGATTGTTAGAACAAGTTGGTTTGGGTGATCGCGGGAAATCTAAATTCAAGACATATTCACTTGGAATGAAGCAGCGATTAGGTATTGCAGCAGCATTATTGCCCAATCCAAAGTTGTTGATGCTAGATGAACCAACAAACGGATTAGATCCTGAAGGAATTCAAGAAGTACGCGCGCTACTTCGCTCTCTAGCTAATGATGGAACTTCAGTCTTTGTTTCATCTCACTTACTTTCTGAACTTGAATTGATAAGTGATTACCTAGTCATGCTTCGCAAGGGTGAAGTTGTTTTCACTGGGAAAATGAGTGATTTAATGCTGAGCCAACAGCCAGTGATTATCGCTAAAGGTGNAAATGAGAATGATTTAACTTTGTTNTTAGCAATTGCGCAGCAAGCAGGACACCATGCAACTATTCGAGATGGAGCCGTTCATGTTCAGGGTCCAGCTGATTGGGCTATTGAATTTAATCGCGCAGCCTTTAATGCTGGAATTACTCTGTCCCAGCTCACACCACAGTTACCAAACCTTGAAGAAACCTTCTTTGAAATGACAGGTGACAAATAATGTGGAATGTAGCTTTTGCAGAACTACGCAAACTCCGTCGCCCTACTTTGTTTTTTGGCACCATGGGGGCAGTTGTATTCTTCAGCGCACTCTTTTCATCACTCTTATTTCTACTCATTGATTCGCCACAAGGAAACTCTGATCGTGGACGCACAGTTGGTCGCGAAGTACTGGGACTTGCAACGGGTGGGGTTCAGGGATTTAGCAATGTAGGTGGATTTTTAGGAATCATCGCCCTCTGTGTCTTTGCCGCGCAAACTGCCCAGGAATATACCTATGGCACTCTTCGTAATTTATTAGTTCGACAACCTGGACGTCTGCGCATATTGCTTGGCAAATTCGTTGCGATGAAGTTATTTGCATTGCTCATGATTGTTTTATCAGCCATTGTGAGTATCGGTGCTTCTGTGATTTTGGCCCCAGGGGCCGAAGTTTCAACTGATCTTTGGTTTGGCGCAGATGGTCGCCATGCAATCTTTACAACCTTTATAAACGTCACAATTTCAGTCATTGGCTTTGGAACCATTGGAATGGTGCTTGGTTTGCTACTCCGATCACCTATCAGTGCAATTTCATTTGGTGTTTTATGGTTACTGATCGTTGAAAACTTATTAATCGCAGTTAAAAACTCTTGGGAAAAGTGGCTGCCAGGTGCGCAGTTGAATGCAATCGCAACTGGCGGAGGTCCAACTGGACGTTCAGANGGAATCGAATTTTCACAGGCACTTCTAGTTGGTGGAATCTATGTTGCCATTGGGGCAACGGTTGCATCATTCCTATTTGTCCGCCGTGATGTAGCTAATTAGAGACACCAGCACCTAAACACACGTTTTTCTAAAGAACACCATTTATTATTAAGGCCTTCCCCCGGAGGTCTTAACTTGAAAAAATACCGAGCGATTTCACTCGCTCTTGCCCTTGGTCTGACGCTCACAACAGCGCCGGCTCTGGCAAAGACCCCCAAACCAACATTGGCTGAAATCGAGGCTGCAAAGAAAGTCGAAGCTGCAAAGAAAAAAGCTGCTGACGCCCAGGCAGCAAAATTAGCTAAAGCCAATCAGAGTCTTAGAACTTTAACCGCTAAAGCAAATGCAGCAACTGCTCTCTATGTGAAAGCTCAAAGAGAGTTGGCGGTGGCCGTGGCAGCTGCGCGCGCTGCAGCTCAATATGCAGCAGAAACTGCCGCCTCAGTTTCAGAAGCACATCGAGTTATTGGACGTCTTGCAACAAATGCTTACATTATGGGTGGAAGCATGACCGACATTGAACCGTTACTTAGTTCGAATGGACCACAGGATTTAATNGATCAATTAAGCACATTAAGTAACTTAGGAACAAAGAATTCAATTGCACTCGATCGCTTTAAAGCAGCAGAAGTCATTGCGCGAGCGGCAAAAAAAGCTGCAGATGAGGCAAAGGCTGTGCAGCAAACAGCAACCGAAAAGGTAGAAGCTGCAAAGAAAGTTGCAGATGATGCAAAGGCTGAACAGGCAAAAGAAGTTGCAAAATTGCAAAAGGTGCAAGATGCCTTAATGAAAGAGTTGATGAGTGCAAGAAAAGTTAGAACAACTCTAGAACAGCAGCGACAGCTGGCATTGCTTGAAGAATCTCAAGCTAATCAAGCGACACAAACTGTTGGGCAAAAAAATGTGTGGCCAAATATTGGCTTCAAGGGGCGTTCGACAATTAGAACTACACAAGCGGAGCGAGATAAAGCAGTGGCATTTGCTAAGACTCAAGTTCTTGCGCGAAAGCCATATGTTTGGGGCTCAGAGGGGCCAAATACTTTTGACTGCTCTGGTTTGGTTTATGCCGCATATAAATATGCTGGTTTGGGATGGCCTAACTGGGATCGCCTTAACTCGGCGCTGTATTCGGGCTATACAAAGCATGTTTCACTCAATGAGTTGGTGCCAGGTGATCTTTTGTTCTATTCCTACAAGGGAACAATTTCAACAATCCACCACATCTCTATTTACGCTGGAAACGGCATGATGTGGGAGGCCAACTCCAAGGGTAAGGGCCTTTTGTACTCAAATATCTACAGCATTAAGGGCTTAATGCCATTTGGTGGTCGGGTCTAGTCTTAAGGCATGAGTTCACAGCTGCCAGCTATTCGCAGTGCAGTTCGCCCCTTCCTAGAAAAAATGGAAGCCGGTGATCGAATTGTTGTTGCAGTATCAGGTGGTGCAGATTCATTAGCTCTTGCGTATGCACTTTCTATGGAAGTCAAGAAACTAGCAATTCAACTTTCTGCAGTAACAATTGATCATCAACTACAGAGTAAATCTGGTGAGCAAGCAAACCAAGTTGTTGAACAAATGAAGCAAATCAATCTTGAATGCAGTGTTGTGAAAGTTAATGTTGAAATCACAGAAGGTTTAGAAGCATCTGCACGCAAGGCGCGATATGTTGCTTTAGATGAGTTGCAGGCCGATGCAGTTTTCTTGGGTCACACTCACAATGATCAGGCTGAGAGTGTGTTGCTTGGACTTGCNCGAGGTTCNGGCACACGGTCACTTTCAGGTATGGCAGAAGTAAATGGAAAATACATCAGACCTTTTCTTGCAATTACCCGTGAACAAACNGAAAGCGCTTGCAGTGAAATTGGCTTAACGCCATGGAATGATCCACACAATAAGGAATCACAATTTGCCAGAGTGCGCGTGCGCACGCAGGCACTTCCAGTTTTAGAAGAAACAATTGGTCCAGGAATTTCAGATGCATTAGTTCGTAGCTCGCACTTACTCAGAGATGATGCAGATGCACTTGATCAATGGGCAGAAGAAGAGATTGTTGGATTAGATCTACATGATTTAGATTGTTCCTACTTGCAGGGCCTACCTAGAGCCATCCGATCTCGAATTATCCGCCGAGCCATCTATGCCACTGGCGCCCCATCAGGATCTCTCACAGCCGAGCATGTGGGCGCAGTTGAGGCCCTGATTTGTGCGTGGAATGGCCAAGGTCCCGCTCATTTACCCGGCGGTGTGAAGGTTGAGCGTTTTTCGGGCAGACTTTCGCTCTCACGCCACCAACCATAGGGAGCACCGTGGATTTAGCAGCAATCTCAGGCGATATCGAACGCGTCATCGTCACCGAAGAAGCTTTGCAAGCACGCATTAAAGAACTTGCTGCACAGGTTGATAAAGATTACGAAGGAAAAGATCTTCTACTTGTCGGTGTATTAAAAGGGGCAGTGATGGCTGTTGCCGACCTTTCACGTGCACTGCAACGTCACGTTGAAATGGATTGGATGGCTGTTTCTTCATATGGCTCTGGAACCAAATCAAGTGGAGTCGTTCGAATCTTGAAGGATTTAGATCGCGACATCACTGGCCGAAATGTTTTAATCGTTGAAGATATTGTTGATTCAGGTTTAACACTTTCTTGGCTTAAATCAAATCTTGAATCACGTGGAGTAGGAAGCGTTGAGATTCTTTCAATCTTGAGAAAACCTGAAGCTGCAAAAGTTCATGTGGATGTTAAGTATGTGGGATTTGAAATTCCACCTGATTTCGTAATTGGTTATGGACTTGATTTTGATGAGAAATATCGCAACCTTCCATTTATTGCTGTGCTTGCCAAGCACATGTATTCATAAGAAGTTATTCCCCACGAAACGAGACAATTAAGTTATGACTGACGCTAAGAAATCAAAGAAGAAGAGCCCTGTAAAAAAGAGCTTTTCAGGTAAAGCACCTTCTAAGAAACCAACAACTCGTTCTGGCCGCATACTTCGTGGTCCATTGTTTTGGATTCTTGTTGCAATATTTGGTGTTTCAGTCTTTGGTCAAATTAGTGCTGCAGGAAATCGCTATACCCAAATCGAAACTTCACAAGCACTTGATGCAATTGCACGCTCTTCAGTGGAGTCAGCAGTCATTGTTGATAAAGATCAAAAGATTCGCTTAATACTTAAGCCAGGTTCGCCAATAAAGGGTGCAACAAAGGTGGAAGCCTCATATGTGGCACGCCAAGAACCCACGATTATCGATGCTTTAACGGGTAATCCACCTTCAAAAGGCTGGAATGTAAAGGTCCCATCACAGTCGTTGCTGGTCTCATTCTTGATGTCAATCGTTCCTTTCTTACTCATCGGATTCCTTTTCTTCTGGATGATGAGCCAGGCTCAAGGTGGAAACAAGGTATTCCAGTTTGGAAGATCAAGAGCAAAACTTCAAAGTAACGATGTCCCAAAAACAACATTTAAAGATGTAGCTGGCGCCGAAGAAGCAATTGCTGAACTTGATGAGATCAAGGATTTTCTGGCTAACCCAGATAAGTACGGTGCATTAGGTGCAAAAATTCCAAAGGGTGTTCTGCTCTTTGGTCCTCCAGGAACAGGTAAGACACTTCTTGCGCGCGCAGTCGCGGGTGAAGCAAATGTTCCTTTCTATTCAATTTCTGGCTCTGATTTCGTAGAAATGTTTGTTGGCGTTGGAGCCGCACGTGTTCGTGATCTGTTCAATCAAGCCAAAGAGAACGCGCCTGCAATTGTTTTTGTAGATGAAATTGATGCTGTTGGTCGCCAACGTGGTGCAGGTATGGGTGGCGGTCATGATGAGCGCGAACAAACTCTTAACCAGTTACTAGTTGAGATGGATGGCTTTGAAGAAAATACTAAAGTCATTTTGATTGCTGCAACTAACCGACCAGATGTTTTGGATCCAGCTCTGCTTCGTCCAGGACGCTTTGACCGCCAAATTGCTGTTGATCGACCAGATCTTAAAGGTCGTGAAGCAATTCTTGCCGTGCACGCAAAGGGCAAACCATTAAGTGATGAAGTAAAGCTTTTGGATTACGCACGTCGCACACCAGGATTTACTGGAGCAGATCTTGCTAACGTTCTAAACGAAGCAGCTTTGCTTACAGCGCGTGAAGAAAAGAAGTTAATTACTAACAAAGAACTCGATGAGTCAATTGACCGCGTCATGGCTGGACCACAGCGTAAATCACGGATTATGAGTGATTCTGAGCGCCGAGTAACGGCTTATCACGAGGCAGGCCATGCACTTGTTGCACATGCCTTGCCACATACAGATCCAGTTCACAAAATTACAATCATGCCTCGCGGTCGCGCTCTTGGTTACACCATGGTGCTACCTGATGAAGATAAGTACTCAACTACTCGAAATGAACTACTCGATCAATTGGCATATTCATTAGGTGGCCGCGCTGCAGAAGAGTTGATCTTCCACGATCCATCAACTGGTGCTTCAAATGATATTGAAAAGGCTACCGCGCTTGCCCGTAACATGGTCACGCAATATGGAATGACTGAAGCAATTGGTGCAATCAAACTTGGTGGTGGAAGTACTGAGCCGTTCATGGGTCGTGACTATGGACATCAACGTGACTATTCAGAAAACATTGCAGCCGTTGTTGACCGAGAAGTTCGTACACTTATTGAAAATGCTCATCAAGAAGCATTTGATATTTTGGTTGCAAATCGCAAGATTCTCGATGAAATGGTCTTAGAGCTCCTTGA
>Ga0063231_10000477_pt1 | contig 11255 bp, 11 predicted proteins | sample LauGreSu1BDMLBSD_2_FD_56231 | JGI IMG/M metagenome (GOLD analysis project Ga0063231, IMG submission 56231) | Freshwater lake microbial communities from Lake Michigan, USA - Su13.BD.MLB.SD v2 (version 2) | ecosystem: Environmental > Aquatic > Freshwater > Lake | place: Lake Michigan, USA...
GACCTTCAAAGGTCATGATGGTGTCGTAGGCAATAGAGCCACAAATGATGCTAGCCATAAATACTTTCTGTCATGGATTGGTGGGAGATTGAGTGGGATATGCTACACGCAGGCGATAGCCTGCGGCATTCGAGGGAACTTGAAGGGGGATTGATAGGTTAAATACCTCTCCCGCTGATGCGCCGGTTAATAAAAAATCAGGATGTGTGCTTTGCCAGGTCTTCGGAAGCCACTCTTCAGGAGAGAGCAGTATGCGGACAATGGTTTTCTCATCCGCATCGGTCAAAATGAGTTCGAGTCCAGGAATGGCGATGGGGAGAGCTAAGCGGTTTTGTAACTCGATTTGTAACATCGATTGCGCGGCTGGCAAGCCAGGATCACGGTTGTTTATTTCTGCAATGCCTAGATTGGCCGATATAAAGCGCCATGCTTTGAAATCAGCAATAGCCTTACGATCACATGGAATCCATTCACATAAAAAGTTATCGATCGTTTGAACGGCTCTGAAAGCAGATAACCCGATTGAGTTAGGACTGCCATCCATGCTTGGGGCAAGCGCATGAAGCATAGGCATTCGCCAGAACGCTGTAGCAAATGGATAAGCGATCAAAAGTACTGCTAGTCCAGCCAATAATTGTTTTTTGATAGAAAGAGGCTTTTTTATGAGGCCCGATTTTGTAACGATATGCTTCAATCCTAAGCCAGACAATTTTTTTGGTTCGTCATGAATCGATCGTGGGGAGCTAAACGCCATATTTTGAGCTTTAGGGCTCAATTTACCGATTAGGCATACCCAACCCTCATCGATACCCCAGACAGAGAGTTGAAGGCTGTTCTGATAGCTTGTAATCACCTCATCAACTTGACGCTCTAATATTCCAGACAGAACGAGCTGACCGCCTGGTTTAAGACGTGCAATAAGAGCTGGTGCGAGTACTTGCAAAGGGTTAGCCAAGATATTTGCGATCACTACATCAAATACTTGATTGCCAACGGCATTCTCGATATCGTCCGGCAATTGAAATTGAATCCGCGTTTGGTTTTGTTGAGCATTTGTTCTGGCTGATTCAATCGCCTGTGGATCAATGTCTGTACCGAATACTTCCCCAAAACCAAGTTTGTATGCTGCGATCGCTAGGATTCCGGAGCCACAACCATAGTCTAAGAGGCTCTGACTGTTTAGTGCAGATTCTTGGCTACATTGCTCCAGCCACTCTAGACAGAGTCGGGTGGTGGGATGGCTACCAGTTCCAAATGCGAGGCCAGGATCAACTGCCAAACAAATGGCATCCGGATCATTAGGCGTTTGGTGCCAGGACGGAACAATCCAGATTCGCTTACCCACGTGGATAGGCTCAAATTGACTTTGAGTTAAACGAACCCAATCCTGATCTGCAATGATGACTTCTTGAGGCGGGTTTACTGAAAACCCAGCTTCCTTGAGTTCGGCAACTAAATCATTAAGGGGTAGATCCAGATCTTTACTAAAGAGAGCTTTGACACTCGAAAGATCCCATGCTTGTACCTCTGGTGAAAGGCCGGGTTCTCCGTAGAGGGGATTTTCATCATATCCGCCGGCAGCCGCATCTTCCACCGAAACTGAAAGAGCGCCAATTTCCATTAGGGCATCACCTAAGGGTTCAGCAATTTCAGCACCTACCGTAAATTGGAGTTCGCGATACGGCATCTAAATTAGAGAATCAAAACAAGTAATTATTTCTTGCCGCGAGTAGCTGACTGCTCCTCAAGACGTTGCTCAAGATAATGAATGCTCGTGCCGCCTTCCACAAATTTTGAGTCGAGCATCAGTTCCCGATGAAGCGGTACATTCGTCTGAATACCATCAATCACCATCTCTGAGAGTGCAATACGCATTCTACGAATAGCTTGTTCTCGAGTCGCCCCATAGGCAATCAATTTCCCAATCATCGAATCGTAGTTAGGTGGCACCATGTAGCCGCTGTAGGCATGAGAATCAACTCGGATTCCAGGGCCGCCTGGCATGTGCCAGGACTGAATCCGCCCTGGGCTTGGCGTGAACTTGAAGGGGTCTTCAGCATTTAAACGACATTCGATAGCATGCCCTCTAAAGATAACATCGCGTTGGCGAAAACTAAGTTTTTGCCCAGCCGCAATCTTAATTTGCTCCTGCACAATATCAATACCCGTAATCATTTCAGTAACTGGATGCTCAACCTGAACGCGCGTGTTCATCTCAATAAAAAAGAACTCGCCGTTTTCATATAAGAACTCAAACGTACCAGCACCCCGATAGGCAATTTTTTTACAAGCGTCAGCACAGCGCTCACCAATCTTAGCAATTAGTTTTCGATCAATACCTGGTGCTGGAGCCTCTTCGATAACTTTTTGGTGGCGACGTTGCATGGAGCAATCACGCTCACCAAGCCAAAGGGCATTGCCGTGTGTATCAGCTAACACTTGGATCTCGACGTGGCGTGGCTTTTCCAAGAACTTTTCCATATAAACCTCTGGATTACCAAAAGCTCGTCCCGCCTCTTCGCGGGTCATATTTACGGCACTTAAAAGAGCTGCCTCGGTATGAACTACGCGCATCCCACGACCACCACCACCACCGGCTGCTTTAATGATGACGGGGTAGCCAACGCGTTTAGCAGTCGCAATAATTTCTTTGGGGTTATCGGTGGGTAATGCCCCTGCCGAACCGGGCACACAGGGAACCCCGGCCTTGATCATGGCATTCTTAGCAGAAACCTTATCGCCCATCAGACGAATGGATTCGGGGCGAGGACCGATAAATGCAAAACCCGATTTTTCAACACGCTCTGCAAAGTCTGCGTTCTCTGATAGAAAGCCATAGCCTGGATGAATTGCTTCGGCATCAGTTACCTCTGCAGCAGAAATGATGGCCGGCATATTAAGGTAGCTCTGACCNGAGGGGGCTGGCCCGATGCAAACCGCCTCATCGGCAAGCTTTACATATTTAGCCTCTTTATCGGCAGTGGAGTAAACCACCACGGTCTTGATACCAAGCTCACGACAGGCGCGCTGGATGCGTAGGGCAATTTCGCCGCGATTNGCGATNAGGATTTTGTCAAACATGATTTGGGCTTTGGTGTGGATTAGGCGATGATAAAAAGAGGTTGATCNAANTCAACACCTTGACCGTTTTCACATAGAACTTGTTTAACGATGCCCGCTTTCTCAGATTCAATTTCATTAAGGAGCTTCATTGCTTCAATGATGCACAAGGTTTGCCCAACCGTTACGGTGTCGCCTACATTGACAAAAGCAGGTGCCTCGGGGTTTGGTGANCGATAGAAGGTTCCAACCATCGGCGATTTTTGGGTAAAGCCTTCTGTCGCCACGCTGGGTGCAGTAGCAACAGCGATAGGGGCGGGGGAGGAGGGTTCTAGCGGTATCGGTGCCGCCATGACAACGGTGCTGGGGCTAGAGCCAGCATAAGTACTTGCAGTTGGGCCGCCCCGTGTATTCACAATACGAACTTTATCCTCACCCTCGCTAACTTCTAGCTCTGAAATCCCTGAATCTGAGACTAGATCGATTAATGTCTTTAGTTTTCTTAAGTCCATGNCAAACCTCGTATTGAAGGATGTTTATGTGGAAGATAGTTTGTGTTGAATCGTATTGAGGGCAAGTTCATATCCATGAGCCCCTAAGCCGCAAATAACACCCATGGCTAAATCGGAAAAGTAGGAATGCTTGCGGAACTCTTCGCGCTGATGGATATTGGATAAATGAACCTCAATAAAAGGAATAGCAACACCAGCAAGGGCATCCCTTAGGGCAACACTGGTGTGAGTAAAGCCGCCTGGATTAATGATGATGAAACTAACCCCATCTTTTTTTGCCTTTTGAACGCGATCAATGAGTTCGCCCTCATGGTTGCTCTGATAAGTCTCTAAGGAAATATCAGCCTGCTTTGCTAAGTCAGCCAGTTTTTTATGAATGTCGTCGAGGGTAATCGTGCCGTAGACCTCTGGCTCCCTCATGCCTAATAGATTTAAATTAGGCCCCTGGATTACAAGAACCGATCGATTAACAGAATTTTTTTGCATAGATCGCTACAGTTATTGAAAAATACCACCAAATTTAGGTAGGAACTAAGGTAAATCGTGAAAGATGAAGTATACCCNTAAGGTCTGNNGATTCCCAGAAAAAAGCAGTTTTAGGTGGAAATAAGGCATAAATGGCTTAAAAAGACCAACCGAAATTTGAGCTAAGATTCATGATCTTTCGTTAAATAACGTCTTTTATCATCTTTCTAAGCTCATCTTCAGATATCTTGCCTAATTTACGGCTTTTTATCTCACCTTTGGGGTTGATGACTACAGTAAATGGTAGGGCCCCAGAGGGGTTGCCAAGCATTTTATTGATCTCATTCCCGCCAAGCCCCCCTAAAACAATAGGATAGGAAATGATCGTTGTTTCTATAAATTGACGAATATTAGAGGGTGAATCGATGCCGATACCGACAATTAGCATATTTTTAGGGTCATATTCCCCTTGAATTTTGTCTAAAGCAGGCATTTCTTCGACGCAGGGTGGGCACCATGAAGCCCAAAAATTGACGACTAGGACCTTATTTTTCCAATCCACTGTTGAAATTGGCTTTTGGTCTGGCGAAAACCATTCTCGTTCAAAAAGTGCCTTGACAGCCTCATGCGAGGCCGAGCCAACGCTTGTTCTCCAGTTAGCTATGAGGGCGCCAGCAGCAGCTGCAATGATGGCGATACTGCCACCGAGTAAAAATTGACGACGGTTCATGGAGCTCCTTGGCTAAAATCCTCGCATGCATATACATATCTTGGGCATTTGCGGAACCTTTATGGGTGGGATAGCGGCAATTGCCCGTCAAGCAGGTCATCAAGTGACCGGTTGCGACGCCAATGTTTATCCTCCCATGAGTACTCAGCTTGAGGCCCAAGGAATAGAACTGATCGAAGGATACTCTCCCGATCAATTACAACAATTTAAATCGAAACCAGATTTATTTCTAATTGGCAATGTGGTGTCGCGTGGTAATCCTCTGTTAGAGGAGATCCTAAACCAAGGACTGCCTTACACCTCTGGTCCGCAGTGGTTGGGGGAGCATGTTTTAAGGGGTCAACACGTCATGGCGGTTGCTGGTACTCATGGCAAAACCACAACAACTGCGATGCTCACGTGGATATTGGAATTTAATCAACAAAGCCCAGGTTACTTAATTGGTGGGGTCCCTTTAAATTTCACGGTATCGGCTCGCCTTGGGAAGGGCGCTTACTTTGTGATTGAGGCTGATGAGTATGACACCGCCTTTTTTGATAAACGCAGCAAGTTTGTTCACTATCGACCACATACTGCAATTCTGAACAACCTAGATTTGATCACGCTGATATTTTTCCAGATATCACGGCTATTGAGACCCAATTTCATCATCTCGTTCGAACTATTCCTCAAAAAGGTTTGGTGATTACAAATGCTATGGAGCAATCGCTAGAGCGGGTGATTGAGCGTGGCTGCTGGAGCCCATTAGAGCGTTTTGGAGAAAAGATAGGCGATTGGTCAATGGTAGACCTGCTGAATGCAGAAGGGAAGCCAGGTGCTGATTTTGCAGTTCTACAGAGAGGGCAAAAATGCGCTGAGGTCCATTGGGCAAGCATCTCTGGGGTGATGGGCAAGCACAACCAAATGAACGCTCTAGCTGCTATAGCAGCGGCAAACCATATTGGTGTTCATCCGGAAGATGCTGCGAAGGCGCTGGCTGAGTTTAAGAATGTGAAACGGCGTCTTGAGTTAATTGGTATTAAGAATCATATTCATGTTTATGATGATTTTGCTCATCACCCCACAGCGATTGCAACGACACTCGATGGTCTTCGAAAGCGGGTCGGTAATGAACGTATCCTAGCGGTATTGGAGCCTCGTTCTAATACGATGAAGTTAGGGGTTATGAAATCACAACTGCCGGAGAGCTTGCGCGCTGCTGATTTGGTCTTTGCATATGGCGCAATTAGTGGCAAGGATGCTCTGGGCTGGGACTTGCAAGAGGCTATCGCTCCTTTAGCGGAGCGCGGTAAAAGTTTTCAGGATCTAGGTCGCCTCGTAGAGAGTATTTGTACATCTGCAAAACCGGGCGATCATATTTTGGTAATGAGTAATGGTGGCTTTGGTGGTGTGCATCAAAAAATATTGCAGCGCTTGTCTGAAGTAGAAATCAGAAACAGTAAAAAGGAGTAGTGATGCGATTACGCAATAAAGTGGCTTTAATTACGGGCGGTGCCAATGGCATTGGTTTTGCTACCGCCAAGCGCTTTGATGAAGAAGGTGCGAAGGTCATACTGACGGACCTTAATGCGAATGCGGTCAAAGAAGCGGCATCTCAACTGAAGCAGGCCGAGCCCCATGTCATGAACGTTACCGATCGCGCCAGTATTCAAGCGGTGGTCGATGAGGTGATTGCCAAGCATCAGCATATCGATATATTGATTAACAATGCGGGCATTACTCAAGATGCCCGCTTGGTCAAAATGACCGAGCAGCAATTTGATGAGGTGATTGATGTCAATTTAAAGGGCGTATTTAACTGTACGCAAATTATTGTTCCCCACATGCTTGAGGCAAAAAAAGGCTCGATTATCAACGCTTCAAGCGTAGTAGGTTTATATGGCAATTTTGGGCAGACCAATTACTCAGCCTCTAAATTCGGCGTAATTGGATTTACCAAGACTTGGGCAAGAGAGTTTGGTCAGAAGGGCATTCGCGTCAATGCAGTTTGCCCAGGTTTTATCGCCACAGAGATGGTGAAGGCAATGCCAGAAGATATTTTGCAAGGGATTGAGAAGCGGTCTTGGATGTCGCGCCTGGGATCCCCCGAAGAGATAGCCAATGTGTACCTCTTTTTAGCGAGTGACGAGTCAAGTTATGTCAATGGCGTGACCATTGAAGCCAGCGGCGGGATTTCTCTCTAATGCATCTTCTGTATGAGGAGGGTGGCGATATACGTGCGGCTACCGTTTTATCTTCCTCGGGCTCTGGTGATACGCAGTCTTGGCAGGTTAGTGCACTATCGGGCAAGCATCTTAAGATTAAGGCAAAAGAGGTATGGCTAGAATTTGAAAAGCCCGACGCACAAACGCTCATTAGCAACGCCAATCAATTGGCCCAAACGATTGATTTACAGTTGTTATGGGATTGCGCACCGGATGAAGAGTTCTTGTTTTCAACGATAGCTAAAGAATACTTCGGAGATGCGGTATCAACCGAACAACTCGTCGCCTTGGCCATTGCATTACAAGGAGCCCCCGTCTATTTTCGTCGCAAGGGCCGCGGAAAATTTATGCGGGCTCCGCTTGAGCAACTCCAGGCCGGTTTGGCTGCGATTGAGCGCAAGCGAAAAGAATTAGAACAGCAAGCGTTGTGGCAGTCAGACCTTGTGGCAGGCCAAATGCCTGAGGTATTACGACCGCAGGTGAATACATTGCTATTCTCGCCTGATAAAAACAGCCTTGCGTATAAAGCCTTTAGTGGAGCTTGTGAACAGACCGGCGAGCATCCAGCCCGGTTAATGATGCGTTGTGGGGCATTGGATTCCCCCCTGACTTATCACCATGGACAGTTCTTGCGCCAGCATTTTCCGGGCGGGGTTGGATTTTCGGCAGACTTCAGTATTGCACCGGATGCATGGAAAACATGTATCGAAGGCTTGCCCACTGCCCAAGTGCGGGCGTTCTCAATTGACGATTCAAGTACTACGGAGATTGATGACGCTTTATCTCTAACGCCTATTGAACACGGGCATTATCGATTGGGTATACATATCGCTGCACCAGGTCTATTGATACAGAAGGATGATCCATTTGATCAAGTGGCCCGCCAGCGAATGTCTACCGCCTACTTTCCGGGCAATAAGATCACCATGCTCCCAGAAAGCTTTATCCATTATTTTTCTTTAGACCAAGGAAAAGTTTGTCCAGCAGTTTCTCTTTATGTAGAAATCAGTGCTCAGGGAGAGTTATTAGATCAATTACCTGAAACCAAGATAGAGTTAGTTCCCATCGAGACCAATTTGCGTTTAGATGATCTGGAGGAGAGTGTCAATGAAGAGTCTTTGATGGATCCCGCCGCAGGCCTACCCTATCAAAAAGAGTTATCCATCCTTTGGAACTTGGCCAAGTTTTTACATAGCAAGCGTCAAGAGCAACGTGAAAAAAATGGCTTGCGGGTTGAGCAACTCGGTATTAGTGATCCCAATGCCTTAGTACGAGACTTTAATTTCCATATTAGCGCTGATCAAAGTGTCGTAGAAATAGAGCCACGCTTACGCGGTTCTATTTTGGATTCGATCGTTGCAGAATGCATGATTTTGTGTAATCGCATTTGGGGACAGCAGTTAGCAGAGCACGGCCTGCCCGCTCTATTTAGAACCCAAAAGGGTTGGGGCCCTCAGCGTACACGTATGCAAACAACTCCGGGACCTCATGAGGGCTTGGGCCTTGATTTCTATGCATGGTGCACATCCCCCTTGCGACGCTATTCTGATTTATTGAATCAATGGCAATTAATAGCACTCGTCCGAAATGGAGTAACCGCAAAGATGGTGGCACCATTCTCGCCCAAAGATGCGACCTTGATGGGGATTGCTGCTGACTTTGAGAACGTTTATCAACACTATGGCGAGCACCAAGATCGAATTGAAAAATACTGGTGCTTACGATGGCTTTCCCAGCAAGGCTTGCCCAAGTTAATACATGCCCGTCATCTTAAAGAAGGAATGTCCCGCCTTGAGCCTATCCCCTTGCATTTACCGATTCCTGAGCTGGCCAATCAAGCGAGGATGGCTCGGGCTAAGATTGAGGTTATGGATATCGATCTATTGCAATTGACCGCTGCCGCTCGTTTGGTCGAGATTGAAAGCCCTCCCGACCTAGGCGAGCCCGCAGCCTCTAATGAAATTGCAATGGGCTCTTCAGAGTGAACCTCACTATGAACCTGGCCCGTCCGCCTATCCTTATCCGCCCCTTGTGGATTGCCTTAGCTCTTTCTCTGTTAGTCCACGTCTTACTTTTGGGTCATCGCTGGTTTGAGGCGCAGGAACAGGATCGTCGCCTAAGTACACCATTAAGCGTTGTCCTAGTAAATGCTAGTACTAAATCGCCACCTCAAAACGCACAGAAGCTTGCCCAAGCAGATCTCGATGGGGGTGGTTTGACCATTAATCAAGATGCCAGCGCAATGCATCGCGCGCGTTTGGGCGCAGATGCAAAATTGGAAGCACTTGAGAAACGTCAAAAGCAGTTGCTGTCTAAATTAGAGGCTGATAAAAAACAGGCTTCCGGTAAACGAAGTGGGGAAGAGGCTAAACAGATTACAGAAATGAATGCTCTAGAGGCTGAGTTAGCAAAACGTCTTAGCCCCGAGGGGCGATTACCGCGGCGGGCAGTGTTAAGCGCTAGTAGTACAAAGACCGTGGCCTTTGCGTATTACTACGATGCTATGCGCCAAAAGATTGAGGCCTATGGCAATACTTTCTTTCCGAGAGTGCAGGGGCGTCCTATCTATGGAAGCTTAGTTTTAACAGTCAGTGTCGATGCTGAAGGCTATATTGCTACAAATAGTAAGGGACGCGAAGGTATTGAGGTAAGCCGTTCATCAGGAATTCGGGAGTTAGACCGTCAAGCGATTGCGATTGTGCGAGCGGCCGCACCATATGGCCCCTTTCCTCCAGAGATGCGTCGGCAGCTCGACATTTTGGATTGGGTCTCTACTTTTGAGTTCACACGCGACACCAAAGAGCAATCTGGAAACCGTTTTGAATTAAAGAATGGCATGAATCAATGAGTGCTTATCCATTTCTGTTGCGATTAGAGCCCGAGCTTTTTAAAGATAGGGATGTGTATGCTGTCTTTGGCAATCCCATTGCGCACAGTAAATCCCCTTTAATTCATGAGCAATTTGCTCGTAATAGTGGACAACGTATCAGTTATGTCCGTATACAGCCCGAGCTCGATCAATTCGCCAAGATGCTTGCTGCTTTTTTTCAAATGGGCGGTAAGGGCGCCAATGTAACAGTCCCTTTCAAGCTCGATGCTTTCGTCCAATGTCAGCAATTAAGTCCACGCGCCAAATTAGCGGGTGCTGTAAATACCTTATGGCTTGAGAATGGTCAATTGATTGGTGACAATACGGATGGAATCGGCTTGGTCCGTGATTTGCAGTCACAGGGTATTGGGCTAAATAACAAACGTGTATTGATAGTAGGCGCCGGTGGCGCCAGTCGCGGCATCATTGGCCCTATTCTGCAAGAAGCGCCAAATAGTCTGGTGGTGGTAAATCGGACCATTCATAAGGCCGAAGAATTAGTTGCTACATTTAAAAATCTTGCCAATTCCTTGGCGGTGGATTTAGAGGCCTGGCCACTCTTAAAACTAGAGCAAGATAATGTGCCTTTGTTTGATTTGGTTATTAATGCAAGCGCAGCCGGCTTAGAACAGCAAAGCCCATTGAGCGATTTGGCCGCAAAGCATGTATTCCAGTCCAGTTGTTTTGCCTATGATTTACTTTACGGCAAGATCACGCCTTTCATGCATCAGGCTCTGCAGAACGGCTGTCGGGTTAGTGATGGTCTTGGAATGTTGGTGGAGCAAGCAGCAGAAGCATTTATTCTTTGGCGCAAGCTGAATATAGAGTCGCTAGGAACACGCTCAGTCCTTTCGAGCCTGCGACAAGCCTAGGCCCCATGAGGTGGCTGACCTATTTCTTAAAATGCATTGCTTGGGGATTTGTTGCGATCCAATTATATTTTGTAGTGCAAATTACATTATGGATCTTTATTAATCCAAGTAGCACCGCTTTTCAGAGGGCAGAGCATTGGCGACTATGTCATCTTAGTTTCACTTGCCCGATTCAACATCGTTGGGTTCCTTATGCACAAATTAGCAATGATCTCAAGCGCGCAATTTTAGTGAGCGAGGACGATATCTTCTTTATACATCCAGGCGTTCGAATTGAGGATATGCAAAAAGCTTGGGAGAGAAATCAAAAAGCAGGCAGTAAGGTCGTGCGCGGCGGGTCCACGATTACTCAACAATTGGCTAAGAACTTATTTCTCTCCTCAGAGAAGAATTACTTCCGCAAGACTCAAGAGCTAATCATTACGGGATTATTGGAGCTTATTTTGTCAAAACAACGAATCTTAGAAATCTACATGAACTCGGTCGAGTGGGGCGAGGGTATTTTTGGAGTTGGCGCTGCTACCCAACATTACTTTGTGAGCA
>Ga0063231_10000478_pt1 | contig 11229 bp, 9 predicted proteins | sample LauGreSu1BDMLBSD_2_FD_56231 | JGI IMG/M metagenome (GOLD analysis project Ga0063231, IMG submission 56231) | Freshwater lake microbial communities from Lake Michigan, USA - Su13.BD.MLB.SD v2 (version 2) | ecosystem: Environmental > Aquatic > Freshwater > Lake | place: Lake Michigan, USA...
AAGGTGTTTGTCGATGGCAATGGCCGCCTCGGCTATTGAGGGCCAGCTGGGTTTGACTTGCGTGGCATTGAAAGCCTCTAACTCTTTTTTCAGGAGAGCCACTCGCTCAGGCTCCTTCGCAGCCAAATTGGTTTGCTCAGTGGGATCGGCCGCTAAGTTGTAGAGCCAATCTTTTCTGGGGTTTTGCGTGACTTGCAATTTCCAATCGCCTTTTCGAATCACACGATAAGAATCAGTTCTCCAGAACAAAGATCTTTCGGGGCCCTTTTCAGTAGGCTTGGCCAATTGAGGCAAGAGATTGATGCCGTCCATCGGTCGATCGGTAGGGAGCTTGGTGCCGGTAGCTGCTGCCACAGTTGAAAAAATGTCCATGTGGTTAACAGGCAGTTGCGGCTTCACTCCCTTTGGAATACCAGCAGGCCAACGCATGAACATGGGAACACGGATGCCGCCCTCAAAGAACGTGGCCTTCCAGCCCCGGTATGGTTTGTTCAATCCATCGAGACCCACGTAATGCGCCCCGCCGTTGTCACTGGTAAAAATGACCAGTGTATTGTCGTCTAAGCCCTTGTCTTTGAGTGTTTGCATCAAGCGGCCAATGTTGCGATCTAGGTTGCGAACCATGGCCGCATACACACGCAGTGTGTGGTCTTCGATGTGCGACAGTGCCGCGTAGTCTTCTTTGGTAGCTTGCAAAGGCGTGTGAGGTGCGGTGTAGGCTAGGTAAAGAAAGAAAGGCTGATTGCGATTGGCCTCAATGGCTTTTTCGGCTTCGTCAGTGAGGTAATCGGTGACATAACGTTTGGGCTTGAAAAGTTCGCTGTTGTTAAAGCGCATGCCAAAACTACCAGCAGCCCATTGAAATCTATCAATGATGTCAAACGATTGCTGAGCGTTCACCACATTGGGATCGTTCTCTGGCAAGTAAAGAGAGCTGGCATGGGGAAAAGACAAAGACTCTTCAAAGCCATGCTCGTAAGCTCTAAATTGAGGTGCATCGCCCAAATGCCACTTGCCCACATGCAGGGTTCGATAGCCTTGCCCCTTGAGCAACTTGGCCATTGTGATTTCGGAGCGTGGCAGTCCCATGGTTTCGTATGGGATCAGATCTTTTTCTCGATCGGCGTGATAGATGGCGTCGTGAAGTTGGTTGGGGCCTTTGTAGTGGCCAATGACTTTCATGAACTGCTTTGGCGTTGGGGTGAACTCAAAACCAAATCGAGTGGGATAACGGCCGGTCATCATGGCAGCACGTGAAGGCGCACACGTGGCATTGCCGGAGTAGCTGGTTTCAAAATTGGCGCCTTGCAGCGCCAAACTGTTGATGTGGGGGGTTGGAACAGAGCCCTTTGCCAAGCCACCACCGTTCAAGGTGATGTCGTTGTAGCCTAGGTCGTCGACCACAATCAGGATGACGTTGGGTGGTTTGACGCCAGAACTGTTTTCTGGAACTGTCGACTTACCAGATGGAATGGTCCAGGTCACTTCCCTGTTGGGTGCATGCTCTTCCCTGACAAAGACTTTCACGAACCACAAAAGGACCTCTGCTTGACCGCCTTTGGCGTACAGTGCGCCCACCGCCAAGGCAAACGCAGCAATGACCAACCCGAAAGCAATGACAATTTTTTTCAGCATCAACAGTACAAGCTTATGGTTTTGATAATTGGCATGTTAATGCTTTGAACTTGTTGCCCCAGATCATAAAAAACCCTTTTAAAACAAGGCTGTCAAAGAAACATACATGAATGTATGGAAAATATAGCAAAATAAGCCATCATCGAGAAGCCCTCCAAAACCCTCGGTTCCCCCTGAAAGAGCCTCATGTCCGAACTTGCAGTTAGAAAATTATTGGTTGACCTCACAACGCCCTTTGAACAGCGCTGGTGTGGTGGTGATGCATTCAAGTCAGCCTTCTTCAATGCGCTCTCTATGAGCTTCCCTGTTGGCGAGCAGTTTTTCATCGACTCCGTGCGCGAAGGTGCCAAACAAATGGACCCCGCCATGCGCGAGAAGTTTGCCGCTGAAGTTCAAGGCTTCATTGGCCAAGAGGCCACGCACCGCCGCATTCATGCTTTGTTCAATGGCCACATTGAGCTTCAAGGCTTTAAAAATATCATTGCGGAGCGTTCTGCCAAACGCATCAAAGCCAACGCCAATCAAAATGTGCGTCAGCAATTGGCCGCCACTGCAGCCACCGAACACTTCACTGACATCTTTGCCGATTGGTTGCTCAGCCACTCTGAAATTTTTGAAGGCACCGAGCCTCGCCTCAGAACCATGTGGCAATGGCACGCTGCTGAAGAAGCCGAGCACCGCTGCACGGCCTTTGACGTCTACAGAGCCTTGGGTGGCAACGAAAAATGGCGCATTCGCATTTTTCATTATGTGACTTACACCTTCCTCACCGACGTCATGCTGCAAACCATGCACAACCTGTGGCGCGATGGCAGCCTGTTCAAACCCAGCACCTGGAAAAGCGGCTACCAGCTCTTACTCAGCAAGAATGGTTTGTTGAGAAGTAACTTTGGTCACTGGAAGGCCTACAAAAAGGCTGACTTCCACCCTGCACAGCAAAGCGCTTTGCTGTCAGAGCAATGGCTGCAAAACAATACCAGCGCTTACAGCTTGGTGGGCCGAGGCAGCTGATGGGGCATTGAAAACCAGATCAATCTAATGCGCAAATTGATCTGGGCTCATGGCTAAAGGTACAGCGCCACTCAAAGTCATCCTTATTCGAGCTTGATGTTGGCCGCTTTAATGACTTGCGCCCATTTGTCAATTTCTGCTTTTTGAAAGCTCAATACCTGCTCTGGCGTCATGACAGAAGGTTGCATACCTAGGCCCTTGATGCGATCTTGCATTTCGGGTGTTTGGATGATCTTGAGAATTTCAGCATGCAATTTATCGACAATGGCTTTGGGCGTTCCAGCGGGCGCAAACAAGGCCTGCCATGACACCACTTCAAAACCTTGGGTACCTGGCCAGCCAGATTCGGCCACTGTAGGCACATCAGTGAAGGCGTCCGTCAAGCGTCTGGCCGAAGTAACTGCCAGTGCTCGCAACTTGCCGCTTTGAATGTGGGCGCCCGCCACCACCGTGGTGTCGAACATGAAATCGACTTGTCCGCTCATCACATCTTGAATGGCCGGTGCACTGCCTTTGTAAGGCACATGGGTGAACTTCACATCACCTCTGAAAGCCAATAGTTCTTGAGCCAAATGTTGTGATGTGCCGTTGCCTGCAGAAGCACCCGACAACTTTCCAGGATTGGCTTTGGCTGCGGTCATCAAATCGCGCAGCGTTTTGTAGGGACTGTTGGCTGCGACCACCAAGACCACAGGGTTGGTGCCATACAAATACACCGGTGTGAATGATTTGATGGGGTCATAAGCCAGCTTGGGATACAAGCTGATGTTGATGGCATGCGAGCTGATGGTGCCGCCCAGTAGGTGATGGCCATCGGCGGGGGCACGCGCTGCAATTTCTGAACCTACGCTACCGCCTGCTCCGCCCTTGTTTTCAATGACCAAGGTGGTGCCCAAAGCAGCACCCAATTTTTGGGATACCAAGCGCGCCAAGATATCGGTGGTGCCACCTGCTGGAAATGCGACCAAATAATTGATGGGCTTTGAAGGCCACGCAGCCTGGCTGAACGCAGTTGTAGTGAGCAAGCCTGAAGCCAGTGCAACAGAGGTTTGTAAAAATTGACGACGTTGGGTCATGAGAGTCTCCTTTTTTAAGTTTCAAGTGATGGGTGCGGGGTTGAATAAGACCATGGCGTTGTGCAGTTTCCAATGCTCAGCCCAAGTTTGGCGGCCACTGGCNACATCCAACAGCAGCTTGAACAATTCCCAGCCGCCTTCTTCAATCGAAATTTCGCCATCGGCAACTNGGCCCGCATTCAGATCCATCAAATCATGCCATCGCCGGGCCAAATCTGTTCTGGTGGCCACTTTCACCACAGGGCAAGCTTGCAAGCCATAAGGCGTGCCGCGTCCGGTGGTGAACACATGCAAGTTCATGCCAGCGGCCAATTGCAAAGTGCCACAAATGAAATCGCTGGCCGGTGTAGCCGCAAATACCAAACCCTTTTGAGTTGACTTGAGCTTTTCACCCGGCGCCAAAACATGTTGGATGGGCATGGAGCCGCTCTTCACAATAGAGCCCATGGCTTTTTCAACAATGTTGGACAAGCCGCCCGCCTTGTTGCCTGGCGTGGTGTTGGCGCTTCGATCGACTTTGCCACGTTCTAAGTAGCGGTCGTACCAGTCGAGTTCACGCACGATGCTGTGTGCCACTTCAGGGGTGGCAGCGCGATGCGTGAGCTGCTCAACGGCATCGCGCACTTCTGTGTTTTCACTGAACATGATGGTGGCGCCAGCACGGACCAGCAAATCGGCGGCATAACCCACAATGGGATTGGCAGTGACGCCAGAGAACGCATCGCTACCGCCGCACTGCACACCGACCACCAATTCACTGGCGGGCAAGGTTTCGCGTCGTCTGGCATTCAAGCGCGCCAAATGTGGCTTGGCGCCATCGACGATATGTTGCAACATGGACATGAAGCCAACGTGCTGATCGTCTTGCAAACAAATGGTGTCGGGTCCATCAGCATTTGTCCGCTCGTCTACCAATGGAAAACTACCAGGCGGCAACAAACGTTGAGGCGGTAATTTTTCACAACCGAGACTGATCACAAACACTTCGTTGCCAAAGTTAGGATTGAGGCTGATGTTGCGCAGGGTGCGAATGGGAATGACGGCATCGGGCGCATCAATGGCCACACCACAACCATAGGTGTGTTCTATGCCTACCACGTCGTCCACGTTGGGATAAAGCGGTAACAACTCTTCTTTGATTTTTTGTACTGCCAAGGACACCACACCTGCAACGCATTGCACAGTGGTAGTGACCGCCAAGATGTTGCGAGTGCCCACTGAGCCATCGGCATTGCGATAGCCCTCAAAAGTAAATCCTGTTAAGGGTTCAATCGATGGCTTTGGCGCAGTGGCCATGGGTAAATTTTGAAAGTCGCGCGCTGCAGGCATCTCAAGCAGACGTTCATGCACCCAACTGCCTGCAGGGATATTGTCTTTGGCAACGCCCACACTCACGTTGTATCTCAGAACCGCTTGACCTGCAGCAATATCAATCAAGGCCACTTTGTGTCCTTGAGGCACCGCATTCAGTAGGACCAGTGCGTCAGAACTCATTCCCCTTCGAACACGATCGCCCGGCTTCAAGCCACCTGCTGCGACCACGATGGCCACATTGTCAGCAGGGTGCATCACAATGCTTGGATGAATTTCAGGGTTCACGAGAGCAATGATAGCTTCACACCCGCCATAGAATGACACAAGCAAACCCTAACAAACCCTATGAATGCCGACCGCCACACCCCTAGCATTGTCAAACTGCAAGTCATTCCCGTTGCTGGCCGCGACAGCATGTTGCTCAACTTAAGCGGTGCGCACGGCCCCTACTTCACCCGCAACATCCTGATCTTGACCGACTCCAGCGGCAACACTGGCATTGGCGAAGTGCCGGGAGGTGAAAAAATTCGCCAAACACTAGAGGACTCAAGAGCTTGGGTAGAAGGTCAAAGCATTGGCAACGCCAAGAACTTGCTCAACAGCCTGCAACAAAAATTTGCCGATCGCGATGCAGGCGGTCGCGGCAATCAAACCTTTGATTTGCGCGTAGCCATTCATGCCGTCACCGCCATCGAAAGTGCCCTGCTCGATTTGTTGGGTCAACATTTGGGGGTGCCAGTGGCCGCCTTGTTAGGTGAAGGACAACAACGCTCACAAGTTCAAGTCTTGGGTTATTTGTTCTACATTGCCGATCGACTTCAAACCGATCTGCCTTACCACTCAGAGCCTGAAGCCAACAACGATTGGCAACGCCTGCGCCACGAGGCGGCCCTCACGCCTGAGGCCATTGTGCGTTTGGCGAAAGCTGCGCAAGACCGCTATGGTTTTCAAGACTTCAAGCTCAAAGGCGGCGCTATTCGCGCAGAGGAAGAAGTTGAAGCCATTGTGGCCTTGCATGAAACCTTTCCTGAAGCACGCATCACGCTAGACCCCAATGGCGGCTGGCTGCTGAAGGACGCCATTCGATTGCTGCGCGATCATCGCAACACCATGGCCTACGCCGAAGATCCATGTGGTGCAGAAGGCGTATTCTCTGGGCGTGAGGTCATGGCCGAATTCAAGCGCGCCACTGGCTTGCCCACCGCCACCAACATGGTGGCCACCGACTGGCGCGAAATGGCCCACAGCATTCAACTTCAAGCTGTTGACATTCCGCTGGCCGACCCACACTTCTGGACGCTTCAAGGCTCGGTGCGTGTTGCACAGTTGTGCCAAATGTACGACCTCACATGGGGCTCACATTCCAACAACCACTTTGATGTGTCTTTGGCCATGTTCACACACTGCGCGGCGGCAGCACCCGGAAAAGTAACCGCCATTGACACCCATTGGATTTGGCAAGACGGCCAATATCTCACTCAAGAACCATTGCAAATCAAGGGCGGCATGATCGATGTGCCCACGGCCCCTGGCTTGGGCGTCAAGCTGAACATGCAGGCCGTCGAAGCCGCACACCAGCTTTATTTGCAGCACGGCTTGGGTGCGCGCAACGATGCCATGGCCATGCAATATCTCATTCCTGGCTGGACCTTCAATCCGAAGATGCCCGCCATGGTTCGATAATTTCAAGTTAACTTCAATTTTTAGACATCGCCCACCATGCAAGCCATTCACAATAAATTCAAACAAGCCATTCTCAGTGGACAAAAACAAATTGGCCTCTGGTCACATTTGTGCAGCCCCATCAGCATTGAAATTTTGGCAGACTGCGGCTACGACTGGCTGCTGCTTGACATGGAGCATTCCCCCAACGACTTGAGTGAAATCTTGGCTCAACTTCAAGCCATGAAAGGCGGAACCGCCACCCCCATCGTGCGCCCCCCTTGGAATGACATGGTAACTTTCAAACGATTGCTCGATATTGGTGTACAAAACTTGTTGGTGCCCTACATTCAAACCGCAGAAGAAGCCCGCAACGCAGTGGCCTACACCCGCTATCCACCGCATGGCGTTCGCGGCTATGCGGGCGCTCCCAGAGCCAGCAANTACGGTCGCATCAAAGACTACGCGCACCACAATGCCGAAGAGTTGTGCTTATTGCTTCAAGTGGAAACGCTACAAGGCTTGGANAATTTAGAAGCCATTGCCAATGTCGATGGCGTTGATGGTGTGTTCATTGGCCCAGGCGATTTGTCTGCGGCTCTGGGTCACTTGGCCAACCCCAAGCACCCCGATGTGTTGAAAGCAATTGACGATGCCATTGCCCGCATCAAAGCCTGCGGCAAAGCGCCTGGCATTCTCACAGGCGATGAGGCATTGGCGCAACATTGCGTGGCACAGGGCTGTTTGTTTGTGGCTGTAGGCGCAGATCAAAATGTCTTGCGTGACAGCGCCACAGCACTTGCACAACGCTTCAAAAGCTAAAACCATCTTGAAGCCTCTTCAATTTGTTGCCATTGGAGAATGCATGTTGGAAGTGCAGGCCAATGGCTTTGGGCCATCGGTTCTTTCGTACGGTGGCGACACCTTCAATACAGCTGTGTATTTGCGGCGTTGCTCATCACCCGACAAAATTGAAGTGAGCTACACCAGCGGCCTGGGCACAGATCACCTCAGCCAAATACTGCGCAATGAGTGGGAAAAACTAGGTCTCAACTTAAGTACCGTGGAATACATTGAAGGCAGATTGCCAGGCATGTATTTGATTGAAACCGATTCAAACGGCGAACGCACTTTTCATTTTTGGCGAGAAAACAGTGCAGCCCGAGCCTACTTTCAAGCGTCTGTCACGGCCCTTGAAAAAAATTTGAATCGATTTGATTGTCTTTACTTTAGTGGTATTTCACTGGCTATTTTGGATGCCGCTTCGCGCACCCGAATGTTTGCATTGTTAAAGCAGGCTCAGCTCAATGGCTGTCGAGTCGTGTTTGACAACAACTTTAGGCCCAAGCTCTGGCCTGATCGCAAACTGGCACATGAGATTTATCTTCAAGCTTTTGCAACGTGCCATACCGCCTTGATCACTTTGGACGATCATCAAGCTGTGTTTGAAAGCAACTCCTTAGAAGAAGCCTTGGTGCATGCAAAAAGTTTGACCATCCCTGAGCTTGTCATCAAACGCGGGGCTGAACATACCTTGGTGAGGCCAGAGAAAACCAAGGAATGGCTGAGCATTCCCACCCTCAGCGTTCAACAGGTCATTGACACAACCGCTGCGGGCGATGCCTTTGCGGCAGCCTATTTAAGCCGACGCCTGTGCGGCGCCAGCGCCCAAAGAGCAGCCGAGTTTGGCAATGCCGTCGCCTCAAGAGTCATTCAATACCGAGGTGCACTGATCCCAGAAGACGCCCTACAAGACCTCATTTCCAGTCCGGTTTATTGATAAATATCAACAAAATCAATAAGTTATATATTTAGCACTCCCCATAAGAGAGTGCTAAAATTCCTACCATTATGGAAAGGAGTTCTGGTATGACAAACCTCGCTGGATCCCTCGACACTGCGGTCACCCTGAAAAACCCATGGGCCGTCGTGCCTTCGTTGGGTCACCTCGATGCTTACATTTCTGCGGTCAACCGCATGCCCATGCTCACCCCAGAGCAAGAGCAAGAGTTTGCACGCAAACTGAAAAACGAAAATGACCTTGAGTCAGCCAGTAAGTTGGTGCTCTCGCATCTGCGCGTGGTGGTTTCTGTAGCACGCCAATACTTGGGCTATGGCCTGCCCCATGCCGACCTTATTCAAGAAGGCAACATCGGCTTGATGAAAGCCGTCAAACGCTACGATCCCGATCAAGGCGTGCGCTTGGTGAGCTACGCCATGCACTGGATCAAGGCCGAAATTCACGAGTACATCTTGAAGAACTGGCGCATGGTCAAAGTGGCCACCACCANNNCATANAGCGCAAATTGTTTTTCAACTTGCGCTCNATGAANCAAGGCCTCAAAGCCGAAGCCGATGAAGCCACTGGTACGCACCGCGACACCCTCACCTCTTCTCAAATTGACAGCATGGCCAAAGACCTCCATGTCAAACGCGAAGAAGTGATGGAAATGGAAACGCGCATGTCTGGCGGCGATGTGCTGCTCGACCCCTCGCCCTCAGACGATGGCGAAGTAGCCTATGGCCCCATTGCTTATTTGGCCGATGCGCACCACGAACCCACCGCCATGATTGAAGCCCACCAGCGCGACATGATGGCCAGCGATGGCATTGCCACCGCATTGGCTTCGCTTGACGAACGGAGCCGCAGAATTGTGGAAGAGCGTTGGCTCAAAGTGAACGACGATGGCTCGGGCGGCTTAACCCTTCACGACTTGGCCGATGAGTTTGGCGTAAGCGCTGAGCGCATTCGCCAAATTGAAGTGGCGGCCATGAAGAAAATGAAAGCGGCGTTAACGGAATACGCTGAGGCTTAATTTGCCTTATTTCAAAAGCAACTTGAAGTCATCTGCCAGCGCCTGTGCGCCCATGCCATAACGGTTGAACAAGCGCACTCTGCCTTGCGTGTCAAAGGTGTAGCTGCCCGCAGAATGGTCCATGGTGTAGCTGGTAGGAGTTTTGCCTTCCACCCGCTTGAAGTAAATTTTGAACTCTTTGGCAATGGCAGGAAGTTGCTCCTGCGTTGGTCTCAAGGCCACAAAGCTGGCGTCAAAATTCTCAACATAAGCCTTTAACAATTCGGTGGTGTCGCGTTCAGGGTCAACCGTGACAAACACGGCTATGAGTTTGTCGCCATCAGGCCCTAGCAAACGCTTCACTTCAGCCAACTCTTGCATGGTGGTAGGACACACATCAGGGCATTGGGTATAGCCAAAGAACACCACCACCAACTTACCTGAAAAGTCTTGCAGCTTGCGCACCTGGCCATTTTGATCGGGCAAGTTCAATTCTTTGGCGTAATCGGCACCGGTGATATCAACGCCTTTGAATGCAGGCTTTGGCTCTGAGCAAGCAGCCAAACCCAGCAACGAGGCAACAAGGGTTAAGACCGACAAGCATCTCAACCATGGCGCAAAAAAACTTTTACTTTTAAGCATGACAAAGTTTGAGTAAATTAAAACAAATAGTGATCGATCAACAAAGCCGCAAACAACACGCTCAAATGAATGAGCGAAAACTTGAAGGTTTTGCGCGCCAGCTCGTCTGAGTAATTGCGCCACAAAGCCCAGGCATAGCCAATGAACATGACACTTAAAACCACTGCCGCTGCAAGGTAGAGCCAAGAGCTCATGCCATAGGCAAAGGGCATTAGGCATGAGGCCATGAGCACAAAGGTGTAAAGCAAAATTTGAAGCCGAGTGAATTCATTGCCATGCGTCACGGGCAACATGGGCAGGCCCGACTTGCGATAGTCTTCCACGCGATACAAGGCCAGCGCCCAAAAATGCGGCGGCGTCCACAAGAAAATAATCAAGAAAAGAATGAGTGCTTCAGGGCCAACATTGTTGGTCATAGCAGCCCAACCCAACACGGGCGGCATGGCGCCAGATGCGCCCCCAATCACAATGTTTTGCGGTGTGAGCGGTTTCAAAATGACGGTGTAAATGATGGCGTAGCCCACAAACGTGGCAAAGGTGAGCCACATGGTGAGAGGATTGACTGCAAAGTACAAAATAACCGAGCCAATGCTGCACAGCACGCCTGAAAACAACAAGGCTTGCATGTCGCTCAACTGGCCTTTGGCGGTGGGGCGCCATGCCGTGCGCTTCATTTGAGCGTCGATGCTTTTTTCAATCAAGCAATTGAAAGCAGCGGCAGCACCAGCCACCAACCAAATGCCCACACAGGCCACAAAGCCCAACCACACTTCGGCCCAAGTGGGCACACCTGGCACCGCCAAGACCATGCCAATGAGAGCGCAAAACACAATGAGTTGCACCACGCGGGGCTTCATGAGCGCGTAGTACTGGCGCCAAGGTGAGCCAGCTTGTAATTCGGCAGCGGTGCTCATGCGGCAGGCCTTCTTGTCAAAATAATCATGTTCATTGTCAGTGCGTTTTGCTTCGGCTCAGCATGTAGGTGAGTGTCATCATGATGGCACCAGCACCCCCCGTGTGGGCCACGGCGGCCAACAAGGGCCAGTCGAGCACCACGTTGGACAGGCCGGTAATGAGCTGAAGTGTTAAGAATA
>Ga0063231_10000479_pt1 | contig 11218 bp, 9 predicted proteins | sample LauGreSu1BDMLBSD_2_FD_56231 | JGI IMG/M metagenome (GOLD analysis project Ga0063231, IMG submission 56231) | Freshwater lake microbial communities from Lake Michigan, USA - Su13.BD.MLB.SD v2 (version 2) | ecosystem: Environmental > Aquatic > Freshwater > Lake | place: Lake Michigan, USA...
TAGTTGGCGTAATCGCTTTTCTGATCTCCCTATCTGGTCTGGTGCTAATAATTACCAATATCAATGTGAGCGGAACACCGGTGCGAGTTAAGAAACCAGGCTGGGGAAGCAATTTAGAGCAGAGATGGGATCGGCGAAATAACGATAACTAGCTGCTAGAGCTGCCCTCTGACCACCCCAACGGGTGGTTTTTTTATGCCCAAAATCGCCCAACAGGCTCCAACTACTAACGGCAGTACCCCTTTTGGAGGGATTGGGTAGGAAAGTGGGTGGGTAGGGTTGAAAGTGGGGAAAAAGGGAGTAAAGTGGTGACCTGAGCTATTACTTAAGCGTGGGGAGGTCAAGTGATGTTCCTTGGCACCCATGAACCAAAACTTGATGAAAAAGGCAGATTAATTCTGCCTGCCAGGTTCAGAGAAGATTTAGCGCAAGGTTTAGTTATAACTAAGGGTCAAGAAAATTGTCTTTATGTTTTTCCTTCTGCAGAGTTTGCGTTAATAACTGAAAGATTACGGTCAGCACCTGTTACACAAAAAAATTCTCGAGATTATTTAAGAGTGATGTTTGCTGGCGCCCATGATGAGGTGCCAGATAACCAAGGTCGAATCAATATTCCAGTAGGACTTCGAAGTTATGCAAGCTTAGAAAAAAACTGTGTAGTCATTGGTGCTAATACCCGCCTTGAAATTTGGGATGCAACTGCATGGAGTAAGTATTTAACAGATCGAGAAAAAACTTTCGCTGATGTTTCTGAGGAGGTACTGCCTGGATTGTTTTAAATCCAACTAAATATCTATTTAGGCCACCGCCACTTTAAGCATTCGCGGCGCCACTTCCCCGGTGCCGCGCGTTATTGACTAAAGCTCCGTCAAGTGGCGGTGACCTAAGTAGATATCTAGGAGTAATAAAAGTAGTAATAAGAAATTCTGAACGGTACTTATAAGGGAAAGAGGGGGAGGCAATGAGTTCAAATGTTACGCACATTCCAGTCGCATTAGAAGAGTGCATAAAATTGCTAGCCCCTGCAATCACAAACAAAAAGAATCCAGTTTTAATCGATGCTACTTTGGGATTAGGCGGACATGCCAAGGTATTTCTAGAACGTTTTGAAAATTTAAAGCTAATCGGTATAGATAGAGATTTGGGCGCATTAGAGATTGCAAAATCAAATCTAGCCCAGTACGTGAATCAGGTGTGCCTTATTCATAACACATATGATCAAATTCAACTTGCTCTTAGCGAGGCCAATGTAGAAAAAGCCGATGCCATCCTTTTTGATTTAGGTGTTTCATCTATGCAGCTAGATCAGGTAGATCGGGGATTTTCATACTCCCAAGAGGCACCACTAGATATGCGAATGGATCAAAGCAGCCCAACTAGTGCAGCGATAATTTTAAATACCTATTCCCATGGACAGCTGGCCAAATTGCTACAAAACTATGGCGAAGAAAAGTTTGCAAGCAAAATTGCCGAAAACATAATTAAGGCTAGAGATAAAAATGCGCTAAATACCACTAAAGACTTAGCTGAGATTGTTAAGGACTCAATCCCAGCACCAGCTCGTCGCACCGGTGGAAACCCTGCAAAGCGAACCTTTCAAGCACTTCGCATTGAGGTTAATCAAGAGCTAGCCATATTAGAGCGGGCTATCCCAGCAGCGCTATCCGCCCTCACTATTGGTGGCCGCCTAGTTGTTATGTCCTATCAATCACTTGAGGATCGAATAGTTAAAAACCACTTTACGCAGGTTAGTAAATCTAAAACTCCACTGCAGTTACCAGTTGAGTTGCCAGATTCAGCAGCTAGTTACAAGTTGCTTATAAGTGGCAGTCAAGGTGCTGATGAGGATGAACAGGGTCTTAATCCGCGCTCGCAATCTATGAGACTTAGAGCAATTGAGCGGGTGGCTGCCTAATGGCGATATTTGATTTAGCACCTGCGATTGAGATCTCACGCAAAATAGTTAGAGAAAAAACAAATCAAGTAGTGCTGCGATTAGTTCCAGATACTAAAACCGGGCAGGTGGCAGCAGATCGAACCTTTGGCTTGTTCCTAGTAGGTATATTCACAATCGGTCTTCTTGCTTTACTTGTGATAAATACAGCGCTCGCTGAAGATGCATTTGTTCTTCAAGATTTGAAACAACAGGCTCAGATAATTACCGATCAACGCGAAGCTATATTGCGCGAATTAGCTTCCCAATCATCTCCAGATAAATTAGCTCAAAATGCAATTGAGCTTGGAATGATCGCTTCAAATAAGATGCATTTTTTAGATTTATCGGTGGCTAAATAATGAATCATCAACAATTAGTTCAAGATCGAATTCGGAAAATTGTAGCAATTGCAATTGTTATATTCTTACTATTTGGCCTCAGATTAATTGAGATCCAAGCTATTCGTGCAAAAGGCTATGTTGAGCGAGCAGATAATGAATTAAGTAAATCAGCCACCTTGCTAGCACCTAGAGGAGCAATTTACGATATTAATGGGGTCGAGCTTGCTCGAAGTATTTCAGCAATAAATATTGCAGTTGATCAAACTGTCGTTAATGATCCAGTTAATGCAGCAATGGTAGTTGCACCAATTCTGGGAATGAATCCAGCGGAGTTGTTGCCAAGTCTTTCAGGTGAAAAACGATATGTCTTAATTGCTAAAGATGTGCAGCCATCTGTTTGGCGAGAGGTGAATGAAGCCATTGTTTCTTATAATACAAGGGTAGTTAAAACGAAAAGTGATCTAAATAAACGTATAGGTGGCTTTGTTCCAGAACGTAGTTACATCCGAGATTATCCAAGTGGAAAATTAACAGCATCACTTATTGGAGTTGTAAATGATCAAGGTATTGGATCAGGTGGACTTGAAAGNAGTTTNAACAGCATCNTATCTGGCACAAATGGTAGGTATGTATATGCGAATGGTCGCGGAAATATCATTCCTGGTTCTGAAGAAATAAGAGTTGAAGCCAAATCAGGTACAAGTATTCGCCTAACTATTGATCGTGATGTTCAATGGGTAGCCCAAAATGCGATTAGCCAAGCGGTTGCATCCTCAAAAGCAAAATCAGGCACTGTCATTGTGATGGATCCAAAAACTGGTGAAATTCTTGCGCAAGCAAGTGCTCCAACCTTTGATCCAAATGTGCCGAGCTCAATTACCGTAGATAAATTAAATAATCCATCAGTGCAAGAGGTTTATGAACCAGGATCAACTGGCAAAGTAATCACCGTTGCAGCTGCAATGGAAGAGGGTTTAATTACACCCGAGACTGTATTTTCAATTCCATATTCAATGAAGGTCTCTGATGGAGTATTTAGAGATCATGAAAAGCACCCTACACAAAGGCTAACTACTACTGGATTACTAGCGGTTTCTAGCAACACTGGTTCAATTAAAATTGGTCAAAAGTTAGGTAAAGATAATCTGTATAAGTATTTAACTAAGTTTGGAATTGGTCAAAGTACTAACTCGAAGTTACCCGGTGAATCTGCGGGAATTTTGCACCCTGTGAAGAATTGGTCTGGCACATCACTTCCAACAATTTCATTTGGTCAGGGTTATTCGCTAACAGCAATGCAGGCCACCTCAGTTTTTGCCACAATTGCTAACAACGGAGTCAGAGTAAAACCTTCGATTCTTGCCGGAGTTGTTAATGAAAGTGGAAAGTACACACCCGCTGCAGCAAATGAATCAACTAGAGTTCTGAGTGAGCAGACAGCTATAAATATGAGAGCAATGATGGAGAATGTTGTATCAAAAAATGGTACAGCGCCATCTGCTGCGATTAATGGTTATCGAGTTGCCGGTAAAACTGGTACGGCCGAAAGATATAACACCGCTTGTAAATGCTATAGCGGTTACACAGCATCATTTATTGGATTTGCACCAGCTGATCAACCAAAATATGTAGTTAGTGTGACTATTCAAGATCCAAAAGGTATGCATTGGGGTGGTGTGCTTGCTGGTCCGGTATTTAAGAAAGTCATGGGATTTGTCCTACAAAATCAGCGAATTTCACCCACTCCGGAGACAAAAACTTTTTACTCATTAACGGAGGCAGCTTTAAAGCAGCGCAGTAAAATTACTCCAAAGAGTGGGGCTTAATTAATGAGCACTAGACCCGTGCAAGTAACTCATAGATCTCTTTCTAGTTTTGATAGCAGTATTTTTGATAAAGATATTAAAGTTTCGGGAATTTCAATTAATGCTGCACATGTGATGAAAGGCGACATTTTTGTTGCGTTAGCTGGAAGTAAAACTCATGGTGCAAATTTTGTGGATTTAGCAGTTAAGAATGGTGCTGTTGCAGTCCTAAGTGATAAAGCGTTAGATCTTTCGATTCCAAGCTTTATTCATCCATCTCCGCGGGAAATCCTGGGTGATTTATCAGCATGGATTTATGAAAAACCATTCACCAAACTGACCGCAGTTGGTATTACTGGCACAAATGGAAAGACTACAACTAGCAACATTCTTAACCAGATATGGAAATTAAGTGGATTTATGTCAGGATTAATTGGAACATTAGGCGTTGAAGTTGGAAGTGACTCACTTGCGGGAATAAGAACAACTCCAGAAGCAGATGAGTTGCAAGCACTAGCTGCGTTGATGGTAAGTAAAGATTTAAGCCATTTAGTGATGGAGGTAAGCAGTCACGGGCTTGATCAACTAAGAGTTCAAGGTGCAAAATTTAAGGTTGTTGGTTTCTCAAATCTCACTCAGGACCACTTGGATTTCCACAAAAATATGGATAACTACTTTAACGCGAAGGCAAAACTATTTACCAAGGAGTATGCAGAGAGTGCAGTCATTAATATTGATGATCAATATGGTTTAAAACTTAGTAAGCAGATATCTATTCCTACCCAAACAGTCTCTCGGAATAATAAAAATGCAAATTGGTATTATGAAAAAATAGAGTCCAAAATCGATGGGTTTGAAGTAGAGATTAATAGTAGAGATGGTAAAAAGATAAGTGGGAAGTTAGCTTTAATCGGAGAGTTCAATTTAGATAATCTTTTACTAGCTGTTGCACTTGCTAGTAGTGCTGGACTAGATGAAGTTAAAATCTCATCGGCAATTGCAAAGTTGTCGAGCGTGCCAGGTAGATTAGAGCAGATTAAAGTAGGTCAAGGATTTACCGCATTAGTTGACTACGCGCATACCCCCGATGCAGTTAGTAGGGTTTTGGAAATAGCTAGAAAAATTACGAACGGTAAAGTGATTGCAGTTTTAGGTTGTGGCGGTGATCGAGATATTTCAAAGCGCCCACTAATGGGACAAGCACTTTTTACCGGCAGTGATATCGCGGTCTTTACAAGTGATAATCCAAGAAGTGAATCTTCAGATGAAATTCTAAAAGCAATGGTTGCTGGTATCGATCTTATGGAAAAAGGGTTTGTTGTTAAAGATCGTCGGGCAGCAATTGATTTTGCAGTAGGACAGGCATCTGAGGGTGACTCTGTATTAGTTCTAGGAAAAGGACATGAAAGCGGGCAGGAAGTAAATGGAGTTATTACACCATTTGATGATCGTGCAGAGCTAGCAGATTCAATAAAACGAGTATTAAATAAATGATAAAAATTACAGCCGCAGAACTGGCAAAGATTCTTACTGGAAAGTTAGACAATCTTCCTGCAGATACAGTAATTGATCAATACCCAGTAATTAGTTCTAAGAATGCTAAAAGTGGAACATTCTTTGTTGCATTTGAGGGAGTAAATGTTGATGGTCATTCTTTTGTCGAGGATGCAATTAAATCTGGTGCAAAATTTGCTTTAGTTTCTAAGCCTGTAAATGCGCCCTCGATAGTAGTGGCAGATGTTAGCCAAGCACTTTTAACTTTGACCGAATTTGTAAGAGGCCAACTTTCTGAAATGAAAGTTATTGGTATTACTGGTTCACAAGGCAAAACTACAACCAAAGAATTCTTGCACTCAATATTAAAATCAGTTGGTGAGTGTGTTGCCACTGAAGCAAATTTCAATACCGAGATTGGAGTTCCATTAACACTTTTAAGGTGTAACGAGAAAACCAAATTTTGTATTGTAGAAATGGGGGCTAGGCACTTAGGTGATATCGCAAAATTAACCAGGGTTAGTTCCCCAGATGTTGGAGTTGTATTAGTAGTTGGCTCTGCCCATATTGGAGAATTTGGATCAGTTGAAGCGATTGCTAAAACTAAAGCAGAATTAATCACAAATTTGTCAGCTGGAAAATCTGCAGTTCTTGGAAGTTACGATAGCTGGACTCCGAAAATGGCAGAGAATTTACCTCTTGAAGTGATTAGTTTTGGTGAATCATCAATGGTCAGAGCTGCAGATATTCAATTACCTGGTGGTTATGCTCATTTTGATCTAGTTACTCCAAATGGTCGAAACGCTGTATCACTTCAACTATTGGGTGAGCATCAAATACCAAACGCACTTGGCGCAGCTGCAGCAGCATTTGCAATTGGAATTAGCAATGAAGTGATTGCATTGGGACTTACGACTGCAGAACTTGGCAGTAAATGGCGTATGCAGATTGAAGAGTTAGACGGCTTAAAGATTATTAATGACTACTACAACGCAAATCCTGAGAGCATGAAAGCCGCACTTAAAACTTTAGTTTTATTGAGTCAGGAAAATGGTGGGTCATCTTGGGCAATTCTTGGAAAAATGCATGAGCTAGGCGCTATCGAAGAACAGGCACATAAACAAGTAGCTATGTTCTGCCAGGAAATTGGGGTAGATCACCTGATTAGTGTGGGTACTGACCTATATAAACTCTCCAAAAATGAATCAAATCTGAAAAATATGGTGGTGCATTACTGTCCAAATACAGATGCTGTTTTAGAGTTAGTCAGTAATTTCTCATATGGGGATGTAGTTTTGCTAAAGGCTTCAAGATCTGAGAAATTTGAAGAAGTTGCAGATGTAATTATCAACAAATGGAATGGAGGACAGGCGTGAGAGGAATACTTCTTTCTGGCGCAATCGCCTCCATATTTGCTTTCTTTGCAACGCCATTATTAATTAAATTACTTTCTAAAAAAGGTTACGGGCAAATTATTCGAGATGACGGACCTACCTCACACCAGGTTAAGCGTGGAACTCCCACTATGGGAGGTTTGGTTTTAATAGCAGCAGTGGTTGTTGGATATGGGCTCAGTCACTTAATCAATAGTGTTCCAACTACTACATCTGCGCTGTTAGTGATTGCTTTAATAATTGGTTTAGGCATTGTGGGATTTATAGATGATTACCTTAAAGTAGCAAAGCAAAAATCACTAGGCTTAAATGCAAAACAGAAGTTACTTGGCCAGGCAGTAGTTGCAGGTGGTTTTGCATATGCAGGATTGCAATTTCCAGATCAAAACGGGTTAACACCAATTTCTTCCTATCTTTCTACAGTGCGCGATACCTCAATAAAGATGGGAATTGTTTTAGTAATTATTTGGGTAATTTTGATGGTACTTGGAACAAGTAATGGAGTGAATTTAACTGATGGCCTTGATGGACTTGCAACAGGTGCTGCAGTTATGGTGTTTACAGCATTTATCTTGATTGGTGTTTGGGAGTTTGGACAAAGTTGTGCTGTCTCACCTGGACTTAAGTGTTATGCAGTTCGTGATCCACTTGATTTAGCAGTTCTTGCAGCAGCACTTGCTGGCGCTTGTGGTGGTTTTTTATGGTGGAATGCTTCACCGGCAAAGATTTTCATGGGAGATGTTGGCTCATTGGCTTTAGGCGGTGCCCTAGCAGGATTGGCAATAACACTTAGGATTCAATTGTTATTAGTAGTTCTTGGATTTATTTTTGTGCTAATTACAGCATCAGTAATTATTCAAGTTGCATATTTTAAAATAACTGGTGGTAAACGGATTTTCAAAATGGCTCCTTTACAACACCATTTTGAGCTAATTGGTTGGGGCGAGGTAACAATTGTTATTAGATTCTGGATTATTTCAAGCCTTGGGGTTGCAGCCGGATTAGGGCTGTTTTATGCCCAGTGGGTAGTGTCTTAATGAATTTTGTTCAGTCTCTGGCTGGAAAAAATTGTTTAGTTATAGGCGCGGGTGTTACAGGTATGGCTTGCCATACCGCCTTAGTTGATTTTGGTGCTAATTCCAAACTTTTTGATGAAAAAGTAAAAGCTGGTGCAGATGTGATTAATCAAATTCCAGCTAATGTCGAATTGGCTGTTGTTTCTCCAGGCTGGCGAGAAGATCATCCAGTGATTAGCCAGCTTAGATCTGATGGAGTTGAGATTTTAAGTGAAATTGATTTTGCTTGGCAAATAAAGCAAGTACTTGCCCCTTCGCAAAAGTGGATAGCACTGACTGGCACTAATGGTAAAACTACAACAATTAAAATGGTTGAATCTATTTTTAAGGCAGCAAAAATTAATGGAGCAGCATGCGGTAATGTCGGAGAAACTGTGATTGCATCGGTTTGTGCCAAAAAACCTTTAGATTTTCTCGCAATTGAGCTTTCTTCTTTTCAAATTCATTGGAGTAACTTGCCTGAGTATGAATCGGTTGCAGTATTAAACATTGCCGAAGACCATATCGATTGGCACGGTAGTTTTGAGGCTTATGCCCAAGCAAAANTAAAACTGCTNAAGCACTCNAGCAANATGATANTGAATAAATCTGATCCTGAATTAGCTCGGCGAACCTCTAATGATGCGATTATGTGGTTTTCACTTGATACCCCAAATTCAGGTGAACTAGGAGTTGTTGAAAATCTCTTAATTGACCGAGCATTTTCTGCCTCTCCTAACCAAGCCAATGAAATAGCTGAATTAGTAGATATAACTCCTACAGTTCCACATAATGTTTTAAATGCTTTAGCTGCTGCAGCACTTGCTCTATCAATTGGAGTTAAATACGAGGACATCAAAATCGGACTAAAGAATTTCTCACCCGATCATCATCGAATGGAGTTAGTGCTTAGTAAAAATGAAATCAATTGGATCGATGATTCAAAAGCGACTAATCCACACGCAGCAGCTGCATCATTGCTATCAAACTTTAAAGTAATTTGGATTGCCGGTGGTCTGGCAAAAGGTGCAAGTATGGGCGAGCTAGTTAAAAGATGTGCATCTAGAATCAAAGCCGTCATTTTAATTGGTGAAGATCGTGAATTAATTGCAAAGGCAGTCCAAGAACACTTGCCCAAAATTGATTTAGTGAGAGTTGATCAAAAAAGTGATGCTAAAACTTTAATGAATGATGTTGTTAGCGCCGCGATCAAATTAGCACAGCCTGGAGATACAGTTTTGCTCGCACCTGCTTGTGCTTCAATGGATCAGTTTGATTCCTATGTGCAGCGTGGACAGTTGTTTAATCAAGCTGTGAAAGCTCAGGTTTGATGTGGCAAATAACTTAACGGCTCGAAAATACTCAAAAATACTTACCCGCCCAGAGCTTCCATACTTTCTAATCATCTGGAGCACTGTATTTTTATGCGCTCTTGGTTTAACTATGGTTTTATCATCTTCAACAGTTACATCACTACAGGAAAGTGGCAATAGTTACTCAATTTTTATCAGGCAATTCTTATTTTTAATTCTTGGGGCGGCCACCGCATATTGGGCATTTAAAGTTCAGGGAAAAATATGGCTGAGATTGGCAAAAGTAAGTCTAACTATTTCTGTGTTTATATTACTACTTCCTCTCGTGCCCTCTTTAGGAAAAAATATTAATGGAAATAGAAATTGGATTGAAATTGGTGGTTTTACCCTTCAGCCATCAGAGTTTGCTAAATTCGGTTTGATTCTTTGGTGCGCATTTCAATTACGAAGAGTTGATCTTGTTGCAGGTAAAAATCCCATGGCATTAATTTGGCCTGGTTTAGTTGTTATCGAAGGTTTAATAATATTAGAGAAGGATTTAGGAACCGCTCTATTAGTGGCAATTATTTTTGGTGGCATTTTATTCATTTCCGGCGCACCCATTAAGCATTTTATTTTTGTCATTGCAGCAGGCACAATTATCGCTTCAGTTCTTATCTTTAGTAGTAACTATCGCATGAGTAGATTTGCCGCTCTTTTCGATCCTTTCGATGAAAGGTATTACAAATTTTCGGGTTGGCAGCCAGCCCACAGCATCATGGGGTTGGCAAGCGGTGGGCTTTGGGGCAGTGGCCTCGGAGCAAGTAAACAAAAATGGGCGAACTTAGCTGAAGCGCATACTGATTTTATTTTTTCAGTTATCGGAGAAGAGTTAGGTTTATTAGGAACACTTTTAGTCTTAGCTCTCTATGCGGCGTTGATTTATTCAATGTTGCGAATTGCTCTGAAAACTAAAGATGATTTTTCAAGATATGTCACCGCAGGAATTGCATGCTGGTTTATTGCTCAGGTAACTGTGAATATCGGATCAGTCACATCGGTAATTCCAGTTATTGGAGTTACTTTGCCTTTTATCTCCTACGGAGGTTCATCCTTACTGGCAAATCTACTTGCAGTTGGCTATGTATTAGGCGTTGCAAGGCGAACACCAGAGATTGCTGAAGGTATTAAGTTAAGTAGGATGAGAAAATTAGACAGATGACAATTAGAATAATTTTTGCAGGTGGTGGCACTGCTGGCCATGTTGAACCAGCTTTAGCAGTTGCAAGTTGGCTTAGAAGTAAAAAGCCAGAGTGGCAATATCNATTTATTGGCACCAAAACTGGCCTTGAAAATCAACTTGTTCCAGANGCAGGTTTTGAACTTCGCCATATCCCAAAGGTGTTAATGCCCAGGCAGTTAACTCCCAGTACATTGCTTTGGCCGGTGAAAATTTTAATAGCAACTTGGCAAGGTATAAAGGTTTGTAAAGATGCAGATTTAATTATTGGATTTGGTGGATATGCCTGCCCCCCGCTTTACCTTGCTGGCGCAATTCTTCGAAAGCCAATATTCATTCATGAAGCAAATGCAATTCCTGGCTGGGCAAATAAGTTAGGTGCTCCTTTTGCAAGCAAAATCTTTATTGCTTTTTCACGAGCAGGCTTGAAAATTGGACGCTGGAAAAATGCAATATTAAGTGGCATGCCAATAAGAGCAGAGATAATTTCTAGCACCTTTGAATCAAAGGAAGTAATTTCCACCAAACGGCAGGCACAATTAGAAAAATGGCGACTTTCTGCCGATAAGCAAACCGTTTTAGTTTTTGGTGGATCACTTGGTTCTCGCCATATTAATGAAGCTATTTTGCAATCTCTCGCAAGTTTTACAGAAAAAGGTGT
>Ga0063231_10000480_pt1 | contig 11217 bp, 6 predicted proteins | sample LauGreSu1BDMLBSD_2_FD_56231 | JGI IMG/M metagenome (GOLD analysis project Ga0063231, IMG submission 56231) | Freshwater lake microbial communities from Lake Michigan, USA - Su13.BD.MLB.SD v2 (version 2) | ecosystem: Environmental > Aquatic > Freshwater > Lake | place: Lake Michigan, USA...
ATTTGTTCAATCCAAGCATAGAAACCCCAGCCTTGCTTGGCAAGACTTTGTCAGGATTTAAACTCCTTCGTCGGTACGTGCAGTGGACAAAAAGCCTTTATTCGCTGCGCTCATTTGGACATTTTTCATTTTATATACCTTTTGCGAATGAATTCGCAACGGCTTTAAATGAAAAATGCCCTCCGCATAGCGGAAGGCATTTTGTCAGAGTGACCTCGTCAGGATTCAAACCTGAAACCTTCAGAGCCGTAATCTGATGCTCTATTCAGTTGAGCTACGAGGCCGATTTCGTGTGCAAAGATAGGAACTTTTTTGCAATTGCAATGTTATAGAAGAAAAAATCACTTTGAAAAAACTACTTATTGTCCTTTCTGCTATTGGACTTTTATTCATCTTATTACTATCAGTTATGCGCTCCTCAATAGAAACTCCGGAATATGAAGTGCTTCGTGTACTGACCAAAAAAGCAGAAATCAGGCGCTATCCGAGCTTGGTTTTGGCGCAAACAGATCTGGACTCTAGTGCGTATAGTGTCAATAGCAGTTTGGGCTTCAGGAGGGTGGCTGGTTATATTTTTGGTGGCAATGAGAAGGGTGAGAAAATTGCCATGACTTCACCGGTGGTGATGGAGATGGGCGCCAAGACCCAAGTGGCTTTTGTGATGCCAAAGCAATATAGTATGGATGCACTGCCGAATCCGAATAGCCAAAATGTGAAAATTGCCAAACAAGCAGAGCGCACACTTGCGGTGCTGCGCTTTGGTGGGTATACCAATGATGTCAAGATTGAAGAGAAATCCCAGGAATTGAGAGCATTATTGCGCAAAGAGGGGATTGCTTTTGAGGATAAATTAATTTACATGGGTTACAATGCTCCTTGGGATTTCATAGGCCGTCGCAATGAAGTGGCTTTTGAAATAAAGTAGCTTGTGATTTCTCGTTATTTTAGCATAAACTTGCTAAAATGAACGATTCTTACCAATTGCGAACGCTTGAGCAATATCAAGCAGCATATGAGCAAAGTATTCAAGTTCCCGAAACTTTCTGGGCAGCTATTGCCGAAAATTTTACTTGGCAAAAAAAATGGGATAAAGTCCTTGACTGGAATTTTGAGGAGCCCAAAGTCGAGTGGTTCAAAGGCGCACAGCTCAATATTTCTGAAAATTGTCTAGATCGCCATTTGGCAACACGTGGCAATGAACCTGCTATCATTTGGGAGCCTAATGACCCTCAAGAGCAGCAACGCATCCTAACTTACAACGAATTACATTTCAAGGTGCAGCAATTCGCCAATGTGTTGCTCAATAACGGTGTTCAAAAAGGCGACCGCGTTTGTATTTACATGGGCATGATCCCCGAATTAGCCATTGCAACGCTAGCTTGCGCACGAATAGGGGCGATACATTCCGTGATATTTGGTGGTTTTTCTGCCCAAGCCATTGCCGATAGGCTCGACGATGCAGGTGCACAATTCATAGTGACCTGTGACGGTGCATTTAGAGGAGCGAAAGATATTCCCTTGAAAAGCGTTGTGGACGATGCGTTGGTTGGAAACAAAACCATTCAAAAGGTAATTGTTTGCACCCGCACGCGCACACCTGTTTCAATGCTCAAAGGCAGAGATGTATGGTGGGAAGACGAAATCAAAAAGGTAGAAACCATGGGCAATCCTGCCGTTGCTGCAGTAGCCATGGATGCCGAAGATATTTTGTTTATCCTCTACACCTCAGGCTCAACGGGTAAACCAAAAGGTGTGGTGCATACCACAGCTGGGTATATGGTCTGGACCAATTACACGTTTGTCAATGTGTTTCAATACCAACCCGGTCAAGTGCATTTTTGCACGGCAGACATCGGCTGGATCACCGGCCACAGCTATATCATTTACGGTCCGCTCAGCGCTGGCGCCACCACACTGATGTTTGAGGGTGTGCCCACATGGCCCGATGCGGGTAGGTTCTGGGAAATTGTTGAGAAGTATAAAGTTGATATTTTATATACCGCTCCAACCGCAATTCGCAGCCTCATGGGTTTTGGACTAGATCCGATCAAAGGCAAAGACCTGAGTTCTTTGAAAGTGTTGGGTTCTGTAGGAGAACCAATCAATGAAGAAGCATGGCATTGGTACAACGAGCATATTGGCCAGAAACGCTGCCCGGTTGTCGATACCTGGTGGCAAACCGAAACAGGAGGCGTCATGATCTCTAATTTAGCTGGGGTTACACCAGCTAAGCCTTCTTATGCTACTTTGCCCTTGCCGGGAATACAACCTTGTTTAGTCGATGAAAACGGCGTAGAAATTGAAGGCAATGGCGTCAATGGCAATTTATGCATCAAATTCCCTTGGCCCGGCATCATCAGAAGCACCTACAACGACCACGAGCGCTGCCGTCAAACTTATTTTTCAACGTATAAAAACCTCTATTTTACAGGTGACGGCTGCCTCCGGGACGAAGACGGCATGTACCGCATTACCGGCAGGGTAGACGACGTCTTGAACGTGAGTGGCCACCGCATTGGTACGGCAGAAGTGGAAAATGCGATCAATATGCACGCAGGTGTCATTGAGAGCGCGGTGGTGGGCTACCCACACGATATCAAAGGACAGGGAATTTTTGCCTACGTGATCATCGAGGATACCCATGGCGATGCCGAATTGACCAAGCAAGATATCGTGCAAACGGTGTCTCGCATGATTGGCCCAATTGCCAAGCCCGATCAAATTTTATTTGTTCCCGGCCTGCCCAAAACGCGCAGTGGTAAAATCATGCGCCGCATTTTGCGCAAAATTGCAGAGGGAGAGACCACCAATTTAGGTGACACCAGTACGCTTCTGGATCCGAGTTTGGTGGATCAATTGATTGCACTAATGACTTCATAAAAAATATATATAAGTTTTATATATAAGAAATATACACTTGATTTTAAGGTACTTATTTTGTCTTAAAATTCAAGAGATGTATAGAAGACTATTTGCTTTAATGCTGGCTTTGCCAGTTTTTGGTTTTGCACAACAATCCTTAGTGACACACTGGGATTTCAATTCCGCAACTAATGACGCAAATGCTGCGACCGGAACAAACCTACCGGTAGCTGGTTTAGGTTCTTTTGATGTGGTAGGCGGATGCACCTCTAGTTATGCCACAGGATATACTGGTACTACATTGCCTGTAGAGTCAAATACCACAGATAATTCAGGCTTCAACGCAACAGGTTGGCCAACACAAGGAACCGCATCTAAAACACGTGGCGTTCAAATCAATGCAAACACAACAGGGTTTTCCAGAATTGGAATTTCCTTTTGGCAGCGCCTGAGCAATACTGCGCCGAACACATGGGTTTTACAATATACTTTAGATCATACAGGTGCAACTACTGGTGGTACAGCTGTATGGGTTGATACCGCCACATTTACCTTTACTCCGCAGGCAACAGGTACTGGTGATACATGGTATTACAGGTCCGTATCTTTTGCAGCCAATAGTAATTTTAATAATAAGCCAAATTTAGCTTTTAGAGTTGTTGCTGCTTTTGACCCTTTTGCAGGAACATATTTAGCCGCACGCTCAACAAGTACCTATTCTACCACTGGTACCTCGCGTTTTGATTTGGTCCGTGTATTTGAAGCACCGGTAGATGTCTCTATAGCTTCGGCAAGCAACTTCTTTGCAGTAAATGAAAATGTTGGAACTGTTAATATACCAATAACAGTGGCTAATGCCAATCAAGGACCAGTAACGATCAATTTGGGTTTTTCAACATACCATAATGCCACGGTCAATAGTGATTTCACTTGGTCAGGTACACTTACCGTTCCAGCAGCAACAAATGGTGTTTTCAATTTGCCTATACAGATTCAAGACGATCTACTTAGTGAAAAAGCAGAGCGCATTGTTGTAAAGCTCCTCAATTCGGACAACGCCACCGCTTCACTCACTAATAACTACAGTATCATTTTTATCAAAGACAATGACTACGTAGCGCCTACACCAAGTAATGAGCTCAATTTGCAATTGCTAAGTAGTTTTTCAAATGGTGCGGCAGGTACCAATTCAGCTGAAATTGTCGCTTTCGACCCTTCTACAGATCGTTTGTATATCGCCAATAGTATTGGTCAAAAAATGGATGTTGTCAACTTTAGTAACCCGGCAACTCCCGTATTGATCACGAGTGTGCCCATGGCAACTTATGGAGGTATCAATTCAATTGTTGCCAAAAATGGTGTGGTAGCTGCTGCGGTAGAAAACATCAATCCACAATTAAACGGTTCTGTTGTTTTCTTTGATCAAAACGGTGTTTTTCAAAACCAAGTTACGGTTGGTGCTATGCCAGACATGATTACCTTCAATCAAGATAACACCAAAATATTAACGGCTAACGAAGGCGAACCCAATGCCACATATTCTGCCGATCCTGAAGGTTCAGTTTCCATTATCAATATTTCTGGTGGAATTGCAGCGCTCACGCAAGCAAATGTAACCACCATTCCTTTAACGCAGTTTAATGGTCAGGAAGTGGCCCTGCGCGCTCAGGGTATCCGAATTTTTACCTCGAGTGCAAGTGTTGCCCAAGATTTAGAACCAGAATATATTGCCGTTTCTACGGACAATACCAAAGCTTACGTTACTTTGCAAGAAAACAATGCATTGCTTACCATTGACTTACTCACCAATACCATCGTTTCCTTGACGCCGTTTGGTTATTCGTCGTATGCAGCAGGCAGCAACAATGCGTTAGATGCTTCCGATCAGAGTGGGATGGTATTGATTACCGGGGACCTTCCTATCAAAGGTGCCTATATGCCAGATGCAATGACCTTTAAAACGATTAATGGTCAAGGGTATTTATTTACAGCCAATGAGGGGGATTCTCGTGAATTTGGGTCGGTTGTAGATGCAAACCGCATATCTTCAAGTACTTTTAATTTGCTAGATGCAACTGCATTTCCTGATGCAAGTATTTTACGTAACAATAAATTCTTAGGTCGCCTTTCGGCACTGAAATATTCTGGCGATACAGATGGTGATGGCGATTACGATGAATTGCACGTTATGAGCGGGCGTTCTTTTAGTATTTGGAATCCTGTAACTGGCGCGCAAGTGTTTGACTCTAAGGATTTGATCGAGCAAATCACCGCAAACCACCCAACTTTTGGATCTTTGTTTAATGCTTCTAACACGGTGGGTACGCCAGCACTCAAAAATCGTTCAGATGATAAAGGTCCTGAAGTAGAAGGTATTGCAGTGCATCAATTCAATGGACACACTTATGTATTTGCTGCGTTAGAGCGAGTAGGTGGGGTCATGATTTTCAATGTAGATAACCCATCGACCCCAATTTATGTAGGTTATGCCAATAACCGCAGTGCAAGCAATCCAAATGGTCCGGATTTAGGTGCAGAAGGTATCATTGTCATTGATGCACAAGATTCACCAAACGGACAACATTTGGTGTTATTGGCAAACGAAGTAAGCTCTACGCTTTCTATTTATCAAATGAATTCATGTGCTGTAGCCTCTGGCGCCGTCATTAGCTCAAATTCGAGTGCTATTTGTGCGGGTCAGAATGCTACCTTGTCAGTTAGCGCTCAACCAAACGTAAGCTATCAGTGGGTTGCGAACGGACAAGCCATCACTGGTGCAAATGGTACAAGTGTAGTTGCTAATACTTCAGGAGCATATAAGGTTGCAGTTCAAAATTCAGCCCTAGGATGTTCTGATACCTCAGCAGTTTTTAACCTTGTCGTGAATCCATTGCCGCAAATTAATGCCGGTAATGACCAAAACGTTTGTTCTGGAGTAATAGTGACGCTCCAAGCTAGTGGAACTGCAACCAATTACATTTGGAATAATGGGCAAGCAGGAACTCAACTCAGCATTACTACGCAAGGCTTTACAGGAACCAATACGTATACCATTACCGGCATCAACACCGCAACAGGTTGCCAAGCGCAAGATGCAGTTCAGCTCACAGTGAATGCCTTGCCGCAAACTACCGCAGGGCCTGACTTGACGCTGTGTTTGGGTGATTCTTTATTACTCAACGCAACCGGTGCAGCTACTTACACTTGGAGTAATGGTGCTGCAAACGGAGCTTATCTCACCCCAAGTTTGGGTACGCTAAGTTTAGTGGTAACTGGAACGAATGCTGCAGCTTGTAGTTCAGTTGATACCGTACTAGTAGTTGTGAATGACCTTCCTGTACTCACGCTTGCGACGCAATTTGAAACTTGTGCCAATAATTTACCGATATTGATTTCAGCGAGTGCATCAAACGTATCATATGCTTGGTCAACAGGTGCACTTTCGAATGCTATTGAAGTGAGTAACCCAGGTATCATTGATTTAACCGTGACCGATTTGAGCACCGGATGTGAAAACTCAGCAGCCACACAAATCAATATTTTACCCATACCAACATTGGCTCAAGACACAATCATCGGGGTATGTTCGGCGAGCTTACCGTATTCAATCTCAGCAAATGCGACAGGTACTGCACTTAGCTATGCTTGGTCCAATGGCCAAACGTCTGAATTTTTAACAGGCTCCACAGCTGGTACTTTTGAATTAGAGGTTGTAGATGCCAACGGTTGCCAGAACTCGGGAACTTTTGTGGTGAGTATTTTGAACTCTCCAGTGGTCAACGCTGGCCAAGATCAAGAGGTATGTGAGGACCAATTCCCAATTACGCTCGCTGCAAGTGGAAGTGCGCAGTCCATTTCTTGGAGTACCGGAAGCAGCTCGGCTCTGCTTTCTATTTCCCAACCAGGCACCTATGTATTAACAGGTGTAAATAGCAACGGTTGTATAGCTACGGATAGCGTGGTTATTACCGCCGATCCATGCGCGGGTATAGACCTAGAAAATATGAACTTGGTTATTTATCCAAATCCGACAGAAGCAATCGTTTATGTTTCTTTTGATGGTGAACTCGAAGAATTAATTCTATTAAATCTAGAAGGAAAAATCCTTCAACAGCATCATCAAGTTGCGAGTCCGTTTACTTTGGATCTTTCTTCATATCCTAGTGGGTTATATCTATTACAATCAAGAAATCATTCACAAGGCCTACTTCAAAGAATTGTGAAATTGTAAGCTGTTTGTAAGTACTGATCAAAAGGGACCTATACGGGTCCCTTTTTTGGTTATCAACAATTTGATTTTGAAAGATCTTGTGAAGCATAATCTTGACTTAAAATCAACATCATATTGCGCTGCGAACTTTACAAAAAAAAACAATGAAGCGCAAAGTAGATTTAGTTGTGATTTCGGACGTGCATCTCGGGACCTACGGTTCGAGAGCTGCAGAATTGGTCTCTTATTTGAAAAGTATAGAACCAGCCACTTTGATACTCAATGGCGACATTATAGATATTTGGCAATTCAGCAAACGCTATTTTCCGGCGGCTCACATGGAAGTCCTCAAAACCATCGCCTCGATGCTCACGCATGGCACCAAAGTGTATTACATCACGGGTAACCACGACGAAACCTTGCGCAAATTCAAGGGCTTCAAGATGGGGGATTTTGAAATTCAAAATAAATTGATCTTAGACTTGCCAACGGGTAAAGCTTGGATTTTCCATGGCGATGTGTTCGATACCACCATGAAGCATTCCAAATGGGTGGCCCAACTTGGCGGAAAAGGCTATGATTTACTGATCATGCTCAATACCTGCATGAACTGGATTTCTGAGCGTTTGGGCCGAGGCCGCATTTCTTTATCTCAAAAAGTAAAAGATAGCGTCAAGGGTGTGGTGAAATACGTGAATAATTTTGAAGAAACAGCCGCAGAAATCGCTTGTTTTTCGAATTACCAATATGTGGTTTGCGGCCATATTCATCAGCCACAAATCCGCAAAATGACAAGTAAAGATGGTTCAGAGGTGCTTTATCTTAATTCAGGAGATTGGGTAGAAAATTCGACAGCATTGGAATACCATCAGCATGAGTGGACGCTCTACAAACACGATCAAAACGTAAAGAGCGATGTATTGCAGATGAGAGAGGAACACCGCGATGCGCTCAATTACGAAGTACTCCTTAAAGAAGTTGTTTCGGAATTTTACGCCAATTAACAATGCGAGTTTTATACGCTATACAAGGAACGGGAAATGGCCACCTCAGTAGAGCACATGAAATTGTACCACTTCTAAAAAAATATGTTCAAGTCGACACACTGATCAGTGGAAATCAGGCGCAAATCAATGCTGATTTCGATATTGATTTCCAGCGGACAGGCCTTACTTTTTTAAGTGGAAAAAATGGTGACATCAGTATTTGGAAGAGTTTAAAAAATACCCATCCGATCGACCTTATTAGAGAAATTCGTTCTTTTCCTATCAAGCAATACGACCTTGTTATCAGTGATTTCGAACCTGTATCAGCGTGGGCCGCATTGCTCAATGGGGTGCCGTGCATAGAAATGAGCCACCAAGCTGCTGTTATCCATCCTTTGGCGCCAAAACCCAAAGAGCACGGGGCGTTTGGCTCTTACGTTTTGAAACACTATACGCCAGCCCGTCAAAAGTATGGCTTTCATTTCAAGGCATATGATGAGCGCGTTTTTACGCCCGTTATTCGCAAAGAAATCAGGCAAGCTAAGGTTGCAGACCAAGGGCACTATACCGTTTATTTACCCGGTTACCACGACGACATACTGATGCATTTTTTAAGGCAATTTGATGTGAAGTGGGAGGTGTTCTCAAAACACGCCAATTATGCATACAGAGTAGATAACGTTTTTATTGAGCCCATCAGCCAGGCAAGGTTTCAGCAGAGCTTGATTTCTGCCGGCGGCGTGCTCTGTGGCGCAGGGTTTGAGTTGCCTTCCGAGGCGCTTTTTTTAGGTAAAAAGACACTTGTGATACCCATGAAAGGCCATTATGAACAGGCTTGCAATGCGCTTGGGGCTGTTGAAGTAGGGGCGGTGTGTATTCCTGAACTCGATCTGCTTCATCACCGAAAAATCAACTATTTTTTATCTACTCACGCCCAAGAACCAGTGTTGTTTGCCGACCAAACAGAGCAATTGCTCGTAGATGTGCTTTCTAAATTTGAAAGCGAGGGGCGTGCTGCGTATCAGTCAACTGCTGAATTCGAAACGTTCAAGCAAAAATTAGGCTTGCTCCGTTACTTCTTCTAAAAGATTTCTGTAATGATTGTATAACTCCTGCTGCGCATGAAACGGTGGTAAGTTTCGCTTGGAGTATGCGTTTTTGTAATCTGAAGAGATGCTTCTTGCCTTGAGGCTTCCTTTCCATTGGTACGCGAAGATGAGATCGAGTTCTTGCTGAATGCGGACATCTTTAATGATGGTGCCAACCTCTACGCGTTGGTCCAAATTTCGCTCCATCCAGTCTGCACTCGAAATGAAATATTCGGGCTTGCCGCCATTGCCAAAGATGAAAAAACGTGTGTGCTCCAAATAACGATCTACAATACTGATTGCCGTAATGTGCTCGCTGAGGTCTTTAACACCTGGTTTCAAGCAACAAATACCGCGGATGATCAGCTCTATCTGGACGCCAGCTTTGCTTGCAGCATAAAGTTTTTCGATCATTTTGACGTCGGTCAGGTTGTTGAATTTCAGGCGGATTGAGGCAGGCTTTTTGGCCTTTGCAAACTTGATTTCGCGCTCAATTAGCGCCAATAATTTGCGACGCGTGTTAAAAGGCGATACCAAAAGGTGCCTAAAAGCGTGTCTTTCGAGGTTGTTTTCGAGCATGCCGAATACGCGGCTAACCTCCAGTGAAATTTCTTTGTCGGCGGTGAGCAGTGCGACGTCGGTGTATATCGTCGCGGTGGCTTCGTTGAAATTACCTGTGCCTATGTAAGTAAGGTATTGCGTTTTTCCTTCTGAGATCCTTTTGATCTGTAATAGTTTGGAGTGAACCTTTAGGTTTTGTAGGCCATAGATGACATTGGCACCATGGTCCTTGAGTCGGTTGCTCCACCACAAGTTGTTTTCTTCGTCGAAGCGCGCCTGAAGTTCAAATACAACCGTCACTTGTTTGCCATTAAAGATACAAGCGAGTAGGGCATTCATGACCTCTGAATGCTTTGCCACCCTGTAAATATTGATCTTAACTTCTTTGACCTTAGGGTCTAAACTTGCCTCGCGCAAGAGGTCCACGACGTGGTCAAATTGCTGATACGGAAAATGCAACAAGACATCTTGTTTGAGAATGGTAGCGATATGACTTTGGCCTGAACGAAATACCGGATGAGGAACGGGAGTTTGTGGTTGGTAGCGATAAGATGCGTTTCCAAAGTCCGGAAACTTAATGAAATCTTTGAAATTATGGTAGCGGCCTCCGGGAATGGTATTGACCCCTTTTTTCAAGTTGAGCTGTTGTAATAAAAAGGCGAGCAAATCTGCTGGCATTTCGGCATCGTAGACAAAGCGCACCGGTTGTCCCTTTTTGCGCTGCTTCACACTCTTTTCAATTTTCTCAAAGAAAGACAGCGAGAGGTCGTCATCGAGATCGAGCTCGGCATCTCTCGTAAATTTGAAGGTAAAGGCCTCTACAAAATTGGGCTGATAGACTGCAAAAATCTCATTTAAGTAAAGTCTAATGATATCATCAATGAGAATGACATTGGTATTTTTGTCCCTCTTTAATATAAAAAAACGATTGTATTCTGTCGGGATTTGAATGAGTGCGTATCGCACTTTTGCTTTAGCAACTAATTTAACACCCAAATAAATCGCGTAATCCCGCAGTTTGGGCAAGGGGCGTTTTTTTTCGAGCATGATTGGGAAAATCGCATGCTTGAGTTTATCGTGAAAAAACTCGTCGAGCTCGATGAGTTCGTTGTCGGTGCAACCTGTTTCATCTATAAAATGAATGCCCTCGGCTTCAAATTCTGCTTTAATTTGGTCATAGGCACGTTCAAAAAGTTGTTGTTGGCGCAGCACCACTTTTCGAATTTCTATATAAAGATCCTCAGCGTTGCCTTTATAGCCCTGGACCTTTTCGTTTTTAACATCAATGATGCGCTTGAGGTTGGCCACCCTGACCCTGAAAAATTCATCGAGGTTGTTAGAGTAAATTCCTAAAAAACGCATGCGCTCAGTGAGCGGAACCGTTTGATCTATAGCTTCTTGTAAGACCCGTTCATTGAAAGAAAGCCAACTGAGTTCTCTATTGATTAAATTCATATTACAAAGAAAGCCTTGCCGAAAGAAACGACAAGGCTTTTTGTATTAAGGAATA
>Ga0063231_10000481_pt1 | contig 11217 bp, 14 predicted proteins | sample LauGreSu1BDMLBSD_2_FD_56231 | JGI IMG/M metagenome (GOLD analysis project Ga0063231, IMG submission 56231) | Freshwater lake microbial communities from Lake Michigan, USA - Su13.BD.MLB.SD v2 (version 2) | ecosystem: Environmental > Aquatic > Freshwater > Lake | place: Lake Michigan, USA...
ATGANTCATCCAGCAGTGGATGGTACGAAGCTGTATTCGACTAATGTATGGGATGTATACGAGGTGCTTGGAATTGAGGCGACACGTGCGATTCTCTTCAATGAAATCAATGGTCTCTTCGAGAGTGTAGGTGTAAACTATCGTCACATGTGTCTGTTGTGTGATGTGATGACGCGATTTGGCCGCCTCATGTCGATTGACCGTTATGGTATCAACAAGAATGACATTGGTACACTGGCGAAGGCTTCATTTGAGGAGACAGAGAAGATCCTGTTGAAAGCGGCACTGTTTGGAGAGGTGGATCCTGTCACAGGTGTATCGGCGAATATTATGATGGGTCAGGCAATTCGTGGTGGAACAGCATTCTCGCAAATCTTGCTGGATGATCAGATGCTACCTGAGTTGTTGAAGGAGATTGATGTAGAAAAGAACAAGCTGGAGGATGAAGAGGAGGGTGATTTGTCTCAGTTGGGAGAAGCAGGCATTCCTATGTCAGACCCATGCTCTGCAACACAATTCCAGATGAACATGGTGATGCCAGAAGGAAAAGCAATTATGGAAGAGGAAGATATCGAGGTGAATATTCTGGCATAAAAGTACATATTACTATATTATTTTTATTAGATATAAAGGGCTATTATCATAATATACTATGGAATCACTGGCTCTACAAGAACATTCTTGGGAGAGTATTCGATTGTATGGTCGAACGATTATGTTGGAACTACCTCTTCTTGAATCAAATCAACATACATACGTTATGAGTGACGAAGAAAAATCACTACATGAATGTCGAAAACGAATCAATGTATATGAAGAATCACTTATAAATGGAAAGAACTGGGAGTATTATAAAAAAATTGTAAATCCCTACGAACTAGTCTATACGCAGAAGAAGTATCCAAATTTTCCAGAATCGATGTGTTTTTTGAAGCCGCTCTCACGTTCCTATTTTAAGATGATTGAAATGGCAGATCTNATTGATTTCTTTACACTGTTTCCAGGGGAGATGATTCGAAGTGCACATGTATGTGAAGGTCCAGGAGGGTTTATTGAGGCATTATTTGATGAAGCACCCAAGCATAATCGAAAGATTCANATGAGTATTGCAATGACATTGAAGTCCAAGAAAACGAATGTTCCTGGTTGGAAACGTGCGTCTTATTTTTTACAAAAAAATAAGAATATCCGTATTATTTTCGGAGAGGATGATACAGGAGACATCATGAAACCTGAAAATCAGCAATATTTTATCGATTATGCGACCAATACAGAGTATGGTGGAAAAGTTCACATTTTCACAGCGGATGGCGGCTTTGATTTTTCATGCGATTATACAAAACAGGAACAAATGGTATTTCCATTGCTATTGGCATCTGTAAAAATTGGACTAGAATCATTAAAAGTGGGAGGTGTCTTTATATTAAAACTATTCGATTTTTATGATCCTGTAACAGTTGATTTGTTACTGTTTCTGTCCCATTTTTTTGACGAATGGACTTTATATAAGCCAGGAATGAGTCGTCCATGTAACCCTGAACATTATTTTATTGGAAAGGGATTTGTTGGGTGTACAGAAGAGGCATTGGATGTTCTTCGTATATGGTGTAGTATGGTAGAGAATCATCAGCCTTTGAATCGGTTATTTCATACAGACATTAGATCCAACGAATTTCATGAAATTATCGAACAATTGCGGAAAAAATCGTTCCATACACAAACGGCGTATCTGGAACGTGTTTTTGATATAATTGAAAAGGATAATGAGGAACAGATTACACGATATTTAGTAAAACATGAACGAACAAGTTATGAATGGTGTGTTCGATTTAATGTCCCGATGTACGCCCACCGCCGCCATTTAATTGAGGAGTCACAAAACGATCAACAAGTTTCTTTCCAATAATGACGGATGCTTGATGTTGACTAAGATTGCCCTGTCCCATGCGATCCAACATGGTTAACATGCTTTGAATCGGGGCAAGGTCTTGCTTTTGAATGAGTTTTTTGAACAGTTCGGGATATTGTTCCACAAACTCAGGTACACGCTGTTTAATGGTTTCATCCGAATCGCCTTGTGCCATCCAGCGCGCGACATCTTGTACCATCGCGCGAATAAAACGTGCACGCTCTGTGGGACTATAGTCCATCGGACGTGCTTCTGCTTCAGCCGTGGCTTCTTCCATGCTTTGACGATGAACAGGTGGCATCGATTTATTCGGGTTCGACATCTTGATCTGAAGAAGGATAGAAAATGGGTTTATATTAACGCATATATCATTAGAGAATGAATTCAGCAGCGGATGCAGCTCCAAATGACACCGCGTCTACTATGAATGTACTGAAATCTAAACAGGTCGCGCCACTTCCTATTGGTCCCGGGGGGAAGAATGCTACCAAAAATCAAATGAATGATACGAATACACAATTGACCATGTTAGCATCACAGGCAACCGCTAATACATTATATGACCCACCTGTTCCAAAGCCTGTTACAAAACAGTTAATTGAACCATTTTGTTCCGGGTCAAATGATTCGATTCCCTCCATGATACTCATTCTTGCGGGTGTATTCATTGTGTATGGGATTGTTTCGAAATAGTATCGGTCTACGAATAGAATGGACTTCTTTGGTGGGGATCGATGGTCCGATAACGATGATGATGAAGAATATCAACAGAACGAAGAACCACCTAAAGGAGTTGATGGAGACTTTGCGAATCACGTTCTTACTTTGAAACATAAGATCTATGATGAAACGGTGTTATCACCAAATATGGATGAAGAGAGTGCACAAAAAGATGGATTATTGGATGATTATTTGAAGCATATTAATAAAGTATATGTGCTGGCAGTTGTCTCCCAAAATGGCAAAAAGAATGCCAGAAATATGAATGAATTTCCGAAAGGAGCGCAAGAAGCCATTCAGAAAACATTGGATTGGTTAGAAATGTTTTTCAGTAAAAATCGAGTTCCTGATACCATCCCATATGTTCATTATATTCGAAATCAGCTTCACGTTTATCCGTTTGTTCAGGATAATTCTTTTATGAATCAAGAGTAGTATGTTCTCTACACGTAAAAATATAACGTGTCCACCAGGAACTGTTAAACGAAAGGGATATACACGTAAATTTCGTCAAAGTATTACACAAATGGGATTTACTGTAAGACGTAAGGGGAAAATGTATACGGTGCGTCCAAAAGCAAATGCGGTATATGTTCCTTCCTCGTGTATCAAAGCCCGTGGTCCTGCAGGGACGAAAGTATTTGGAAAACTCCGGAAGGGTGACTTAATTAAATATGGTTATCAATACCGTTTGGCGGATCGTTTACGTCATAAAGCATTAGAGAAAGCCATTCCAGTATATGGTGCGATCAATGTCTACCGAAAACTTGATGCGGTGGCAAAGTTGTCCACTAAGAGTGCCCCCGATGCGAGTAAGATATTTGCACAGGATCGGGACTGGATCAATCAGCATTACATTCATAAAAAATAAATCATACTTTTGTTCTATCATGATTCATGACATAGAAAAGGATGAAGAATAAAATGATAAAAAGAAGTTCCGCGGGGTTGGTAGTGGATAATAGGGAGATGTCGGCCCCACCTCCAGCTTATAATAATGACCCATCGTCGTCTATTAATATATCATCGCAGCGCATTAATGCGAATTCGGTGCTAGATAATACAGTACCTGCGGTTATTCCATCGCGTAATGCGGATACATACCTTCCAAAAACAGTGGACNTATCGAGCGATACTTCACAGACAGCTGGATCTGAAACATCCCCCTCCATAGTATCATCCGTGACAGCTTCTGCCACAATACTTGCGAGTCAACTAGCGTCCACCTTTCAATCATCGAATGAGCCACATGAATTATGGTCTTTTTCAAATGCGTTATTTTTCATCATTTTGTTCATTCTTGTCATTTGGATAGTATCATATGGATTAAGTACTGTAGTAAATATTCAACATATCAAAGATGATTGGGCTAATCAGCGATGTAGTCCATTAATTATGCCATTTGCTAGTTTTTTTGATGTTGATACAAAGGACAATTTTGAATTTTGTATGGGAAAAATCTTTAATACACATTCTCAAGGATATTTGGGTTCGATTGGTGGAATGTTTTCTGGGTTTACTGGACTTCTTCAAAGTATTTTTGATTCCATTAGTTCAATGAGAAATGTGATTGCCTCCTTAGGAGGAGGGATTAATGTCATCTTTCAAGAATTTACAGAACGTATCACTACATTCTTTTTCCAACTTCGAATGAGTGCGGTTCGAATTAAAATGTTAATGGGAAGGCTGTATGCGATTCTCTTTTCAGTCATGTATATGGGAATGTCAGGCATTTCTGGTATGACNTCTTTCACTAATACATTTCTCTTTTCCTTTTTGGATACGTTTTGTTTTCCAGGAGAGACCGAAGTAATGGTAGAAGAAAATAGCATTGTTCGTCGCGTACCGATCAAAGATGTGAAGATTGGCGATGTATTAGTGCCAGGTCATACACGTGTCACGGCAACCTTTCGATTCTATTCACGAGGACAGGCGATGGTTCGTCTCGGACCTGTCCTAGTAAGTACCAATCATTATGTAAAGCATAATGGAAAATTGATCATGGCAGGAGATCATCCACATGCGATTCCCTATGGACCATGGGATTCGGATGATCATCTTTATTGTTTGAATACGTCAGATCACACTATTCCAATTGAATATCTAACCTTTATGGATTATGACGAAACACCAGAGGGAGATGAAGCAACATTACAATGGATTGAAGAGAAGATCAATGCGAAGAAGAGTACAGCAACATATTATTCTTATGCTGACGCCTGTTTTACAATAGACGAGACAGCTAACATTCGAACAGAAAAGGGCCTGATCCAGGCAAAGGATATCAAGATCGGTGATCGATTAACAACAGGATCTGAAGTGGTCGGACTGATTCGTCGAGAAGTGAGTGAAGTATGTACGCTCGCAAATGGTGTACGAATGACACCGGCTACACTTTATTGGGATGTGAATGAATGGAAGCGACTAGGACAACATTATGAATATCAGAAAGTTAGTTGTCAAATGGTATCATTTGTTGTAACACCGAATTCGCAAATAGAGCTAGAAGATGGTATGAGAGTACGTGATTACATGGAGGTGTGTTCTCCGGATTCGGAACAGCATTATTCGGCATTGTTAGAATCCACGAGTAAATAATAACTAGTTAGTAATAACGAATCTCTTATAAAAGGAGATGGAATCAAAATGGCCCTTCATGTTGATTACCTTCGGCCTATTGTTTGCCTTAGGCCTGACTATCGCAAATTTAGAAAAAACATCAGTTATGAACAATTGGACAGACCGCAGATGTGATTTATCAGTCATGGCAGCGGCCGCTTTTTTTAAACCTGATAGTGATTCACGAACTGGTTCAGATTTTGCGACTGATAATTTTGAATTCTGTATGAAATCAACTGTTGAAAAATTTATCACGTTATTCATGGGTCCGATTAATGCGATCTTTGGAAAACAAGTGAATGCGGCAGGAGATGCAATGAACGCTGTGAATTCAATACGAGATATTGCTCAAAAAGTATACAACGCATTTCTATCCTATTTGGACATCATGTTCAGGAAATTCAATTCATCTGTATTTGAAATGAGTCGAATCGTTCAGCATTTGCGTATGGCCATGCAACGCGCAAATGCGATGGCTGTCTCATTGATTTATACAGGAATGAGTGCGTTTCGCGCAATGATTAATACGATTCAATTTGTAATTAAGGTTGTTCTCATTATTTGCGGTATTATGTTGGCAATTATTATCATTTTATGGTTTGTTTTATTTCCTGTCATCCCCATTATTTTAGCGACACTTGGTGCAGTTGTTGCGGCTGTAATGGCATTTGCTGGAGTTCTCTCAAGTTCTATTTCGGATAGTGCGAATGATAAAATGGGTGGGTTCTGTTTTGCGGAAGATACACCAATCATTATTCAAACAGCAGACGGAACAGAACAAACAAAGCAGGCAAGCCAAGTGAAATTAGGAGATGAGTTAGCACATGGCGGAGGGAGAGTCACATCTGTTATTTTGATGGAAGGTAAAGATATTCCATTATATCAACTCCATGGAATTTATGTATCTGGTTCACATTTGGTAAAAGGAACGGATGGAAAATGGAAATCGGTATCGGAAGATGAGCGTTCTATAAGGTCGGACCGAACATCGCCCATTATTTATTGTTTTAATACGACATCAAATACTATTCCAATTAAGTCCACATCAGATACTGTCATTTGGTTCCGAGACTGGGAAGAGATTAAGAATGACGATATCAATGGACAATTTATGTGGAATTATTTGATTTCAAAGATACTTCATCGTGACACAAATTATCATGCGTGGAAATCAAACCTTACAATGCACTGTGAAACGGCGCTATTAGGATTGGAAGTACTTGTAAAAACAAGCGAAGGGTTCGTTCCAATTTGGAAATTATCTGCTACAGAGCATAACTTTGGAACAGTGTTAGACCGACATGGCAGAAAACAGTCCATTTTGGGTATTGTTCATGGAGAAGTTGCCGAGGCAGAGGAGACAAATGGAAAATGGCATACAGAACTGTACGTATCGGAGCAAGACGCATGGGTAAAGAGTCGTAATACGGTACATCAAGGTTCCAATATTATTCATGGAATGACGTTGATTACGGAGAGTGGAGAATTTGCGATATGGGATGAGTGCGAACAGCAAGAAAAATGGATACGAGACTTTACGGAAGTAGGTTATCAAACCATTCATGAGACCTATCCATTCGTAGAAGCTAGACTCCGGATGGGAAAATAGATTATCTAACGCGTATTCAGTAGAATGAAAACAGCGTTTCTTATCACTGGACTGGTATTATTGTTGATTGCGAATCTGATGATGGTCTATTCTAAACAGAGCGTGTCAGGTGAGGGATTTATGAATTACTTCTTGGAAAATGCGGGTTCGTCCGGTATGGGTAAGAATAAGTACGAGGCGATTGGGCCGTTTGATGATGTTCGTGTGACACCGAGCAGTGGCGGCAGCCAGTGGCGTGGAACCGCACCCAATGAGCCGCTGTTGGGCCCAGAGTTTGAACCCGGTCTCGACAGCCTGTTCATGTTCAAAAACAATCAGGTGAAGCCTGAATGCTGTGCCTCCTCGTATTCATCTGATATGGGCTGTGTATGCACAACCCCTCAGCAGAGAAACTATATTAACATGCGTGGAGGAAATCGTACGGTAGAAGATGGTGTCTAATCNAGCGTGGTGGTTATTTTTATGATTATGATAAGAAATCAAAAGATTATCATAATCAATCGTTTCATCTAATAGAATGAGTTTGAACGGGCTATCCAAATCGGCTAATAATACGGCAAGCAATATTGTGAATCGTATTTCAAACAATATTCCGAAGAATCTTCCGAAGAATACAGCCAATACCGGTTCATTTATGATGGCTCCGCTTCCTGCTATAACTACGGCAATCAATAATACTGCTAGAAATGTTAAGAATGCCGCTTCGAATGTAGTAGAAACAGTGAATGATGCAGCCGTTAATCTCGCCAATAATGTGAAGAATACGTTTAACAGTGATACATTTTCAAGTGTGGTTGACCCCGTTAAGGAATCGTTAAACGCATCTATGGAGAATGACACCTCTCCATTTTTTACGATACCTCTGATGATTATGATTGGAGTATTGATCGTATTATTGATTCTGTTTATTGTGTTTCGTGATCAGATCGCTTTTGGCCTATCCGTTGCATGGCAGAAGACTAAAAACTTTTTTGCTGGATCTTCCGCGATTCCTCCGCCAGCACAACCCGATGTACCGAGTGCTCCTATTATTGATAGTGGAGCTCTTAATAAGATGCTACCAGGCAAGAAAGAGGTATTTAATATCGCTACTGATAAATACACCTATACAGATGCCGAACCGTTATGTAAGGCATTTGGAGCAGAGCTTGCGACATATGACCAAGTAAAGGAGGCTTATAATAATGGAGCGGATTGGTGCAATTATGGATGGGTAAAGGGTCAATCGGCTGTTTATCCGACCCAACAAACCACTTATAATAAGCTACAAGCAGGTCCAGAGGATCAACGAATGGCATGTGGCGTCCCTGGTGTTAATGGTGGATACTTTGATAATCCTGAATTGCGTTTTGGTGTGAATTGCTACGGTCCAAAGCCGAGCGAGAATGAAACGGATACACGATTTGCGATGGGCGATAAGTATCTCACCGCTGGTGCGCTAGCATATGATAAGAAGGTACAAGACTATAAGGCAAATAAGGATGAGATTCCACTGAATCCGTTTAAGTTAGGAACATGGTCATCATAAATACTTAATTGTGTAAGAAACACTTAGCATATTAAGTAAGTTGCGGAACACCCTGATTCGATGGAGGTATACCTGATTGTTTAAGGACTTTATGTGTAGAGTATCCACGATTGGCTTTAATAAATGTCATAATATTTACGGATTCGTCTACACCTCCTCGTTGTTTATAGTATCCATGAAGTAATTCTTCTACTTTGGAAAGGGACAGTTGATTGGGTTCACGGCTATCTTTCACTTGAAGACGTCCATTTTGAATTTGGATAATCGCCTTTTCCATACCGTGTTGTTGAAGAATAGCGATAATTTGCTTTTCATAATCGTCTCTTACTTTTCTGGCTGCACCAAATTGTTTAAAAAAGGAAGAAGCCATATTACTATAATGTAACCAATATCGTACCAAATTTCCAATACCGGGGTCAGTCATGGTGTTACTATTCCATATCAAAATTTAAATCTTTAGATTCACCCAACATCGTTAGATTCACCCACTTAGAAAATATGTGAACAAGATGGGCAAATGGTTGCCTTATTTTGATTCATTAACAGTACAACAAATGTTAGAATGACAACAATTAACATAACAGAAAAGATACAAAGAGCGATAATAAGATATGGAAAGGAACGTTGAAAGATAAATTGTAAGAATGGTTCAATGACAAGTTGTTGAATATAATTTTTTGTATCGGAATTTGCAAGTGATAATGCAAATTGATCGATACGGCCTTTTAGCATATGAACGAATCGTTCATTATCTTTTGTCCGGTCCACTGGCATTTTGGTTAGTGTGGTGAAAATCTTCTCTCTCTTCTAATCGCTGTGGTCAGAGAACATGCCGACCTTCCAGTCTCCAAAATATTCTAAAGTAATGAATCCTAAATCGGGGAATGCAGAGCCGTGTTATACATTTATTGCGGAGCACAATGAAATAGAGGAAAAGTTGTCGATCATTGCGGAAGAACCAGTAACTCTATTGACTCTTGAAAAAGTCTTACAAGAAAATACAGAATGGTGGAATAAATGGGTCTCTATTTTTTTGGAGGCTTCTGCCAAACATTTTTCGAAGCCCTATACGGTTCAACACATTCATAAAATTACGAAACACCAACTTAATCATACGGATCATAATACATTTCCGGCAAATATGTCATTCTATCCTCAAACGATTCGGATTCATGGAGGGGCATTCTTGGTAGAATGGTGTTATCAGATCACACCGGTCACGATTGAGATTCCGGATTTACCCGAAGAAGAGGAAACTCTTCCGGTTTCCCATTTGTCAGACGATGTTCAAGAAATGAATTTAGAAGAGGTACCGGTTGATCCAAATGCTACGGAGGAGTCAGTTATACTTCGTACACCATCAAAGTTTTACGAAAAGAATAAGGTAAAAGAGGCTCGGTTAAAAGCAAAGATTGCCATGTATCGGGCTCAACATCAGATGAATAAATATTATGAAAAATACGGTACGGAGGTAACGGACTCCGATACTGAGGAGGAGGATGCATCAGAAGAGGATGAAGAGGTTCAATTTTGAAAAAAAAGAGGTGTTCGGCAGATTTGTCATAAAATAATGCCCTCATTCTTTTATAGAAAGTAATGGCAGGTATAGATATGGAACGCGCCGTTTTAATCGCCCTTGTTGTGATCGTAGCCCTTTTCCTGGTTCACCAATACAATCCCTATTTCTTTTCATCGTTAGCATCATCATTAGGCTTTAGCGAGGGTTTCGCTGATGCCCCGAATGGCACGGACAAGGCTGCTGCTGATAAGAAAGCGGCGGATGATAAGAAGGCTGCTGATGCGAAGAAAGCTGCTGACGATAAGAAGGCTGCTGAGGCGAAGAAAGCTGCTGAGAAGCCCCTTGTACAGAAGTTCCAGGACAAGAAGGATGGCGAGGGATTTGCGGATCTGAGCGCGTATCAGGGCCCGGCCCAGTTTGGCTCCGCCGAGCAGCCGGCTGGATGCTACCCCCGTGATCAGCTCACCCCATCCGAGCTCCTCCCGAAGGACATGAACAGTGTCTGGGCCGAGCAGAACCCAATGGGACCTGGTTCTCTGAAGGGCAAGAACTTCCTGAGCGCTGGTGCTCTGATTGGTGTCAACACTGTTGGACAGAGCATGCGCAATGCCAACCTTCAGGTGCGTTCTGAGCCACCAAACCCCCAGGTTGCGGTAAGCATCTTTAATCAGTCTACGATCTCTCCGGATGTCAGCCATCGCCCGCTGGAGATTGGCGCGTAAACACTCTTTTATGTAACGTACTCACAGAGATAACATGAAGAATCTATTTGGATCTCTTCGAGAAATAAGTACCAAACATGTCATTTTACTTGCCCTGTTTGGAATCATTATCTATGTGATTTTGTATCGTCCGTATGGATATGGGTTGTTCGAAGGATTTAGCGGTCAGGATGGATGGAACTTGGCATCCATGACATCCATGGAGAATGCTCATGGATCCGCACCAGCTGGCGTCAATGCACTGCCTGGCGAACCACAGTATCAGCAAAATTCGGCCAGCCCTCCTGTCAATCCAGCAAACAAGAAGGGAAATCCTGAAAATACTAATCCAGAGTTAAAGAAACAGCCGTTGTTCATGTATTGAAAAGAGAATGAATGTATATTCTTATTTCAATAATATTAGTAATGATTGCTAAGAAGCATTTTATTCTATTATTTATGCTTATAGCATATGCCATTCCCATTTCCTATGTCTATGCGATGGGAAGTCACGAGAGTGTATCACAAATCATATGTTCAGATTCATGTCAGCGAATGATTATGTTATCTATGTTGGTAATGGGATGGTTTACATTATGGTATGAATGGGAG
>Ga0063231_10000482_pt1 | contig 11194 bp, 10 predicted proteins | sample LauGreSu1BDMLBSD_2_FD_56231 | JGI IMG/M metagenome (GOLD analysis project Ga0063231, IMG submission 56231) | Freshwater lake microbial communities from Lake Michigan, USA - Su13.BD.MLB.SD v2 (version 2) | ecosystem: Environmental > Aquatic > Freshwater > Lake | place: Lake Michigan, USA...
GTGGCCCAAGAATAAGTCTCAAAAGGCACATTGGCCTAACCGCCCTGTTACATCCATGTTAAGAATTTCCGGGGCGATAGGCTTAGCCCCATGAGCTACCCATTCATCCGAACCACCTATGGACGCCGCATGGGCGCTCTGGCCCTTGATTGGTTAGCGTGTATGTCAATTGTTGGGGCCTTTTCTGGAGGTTTGTTTGCGGTGGACCCGCTTAGACCCCTCTGGATCTTCCTATTGTTTTTTGTGCAGATGTGGATTTTCACCGCTTTGAAAGGTGGAACTCTCGGTCATCACCTCTTTGGAATGAAGGTTGTTCGATTTGAGGATGGTGGACCACTCTCTATTCGACAGGCTCTGATTAGAACAATTCTCGTAATGCTCGTGGTAACTGCAGTTACTTTTGATGAGAACGGCCGTGGAATCCATGAGCGATTAAGCGGATCGGTGCTTACAAGAAGCTAGATCAATTTNGATTCAATCAAGTTAACTCCGCTTACACTTACCGAATGAATGGCTCACTGGCACTTGTTGGTTCAGGTGAATATCTACCTGCCATGGCCGAGTTTGAAAAATCACTTGTTCACGACGGTGTTAAGAACGGCAAAGAAGCCAGATATGTTCAAATCCCAACGGCAGCTGGGCGAGAAAGTACTGATCGTTTGGAATACTGGAAACAACTNGGTCTNACACAAGCAAAAGCTATTGGCGTGGAAGCAACTTATCTTCCAATCTACACTCGTGAAGATGCCTTCAATCAGAAATATATTGATGCAGTAGCAAATAGNGCCCTGATGTATATGTCTGGGGGAGACCCACATCATCTGGCAGAAGTTTTGATTGACACTCCGCTGTGGTCAGCAATTATTGAGAATTGGAAAACAGGAGCATCACTTGCAGGATGCAGCGCTGGTGCCATGGTGCTGAGCGCGCATATCCCAAACTTTCGATTGCTCAAGAAAACGGCAACGCAAGGTCTTAATCTGCTTCCAGAGATTCGTGTGATTCCACACTTTAATAAGTTCTTTAAGTGGATTCCAGAGAGTGCTGCAAAGGTATTACTGCATGTGCCAGATGACTCTATTTTGATAGGCGTTGATGAACTGACAGCTATTGTGAAGCGATCAGGGGATACGGAATGGGTGGTAGTCGGTGAGGCAAAAGTTCACGTACTAAAAGGACTGCCTGATCAACAACTTCTCGACGGGGAGAGAATTAAACTTCCTACCCCTTAATTGATCTGTATTAGCGAACCTTTGGTGCACGAGTTGGCATCGGACCCTTAGGAATTGGCATAGACAAACCACCAACTGCCTTCAGGCGAGCACGAACTTCACGCATTTGATGGGCAGTTAACTTCTTAGGTTGTTTTTGTAAATGCTTTTGTAGCTTGCGCAGTGAAACCTGGCCTTCACCATCGCCAACAATTACTTCAATTACTGGAACTCCTGGAGCAAAGCGTTCGGTCTTCTTGTGCTCATCTTGGAGCAGTTGGCGAAGAGTGCTGGGAGAACCTTCACCGGTAAGAACAATTCCCGCACGTCCAACACTTCGGTGGACCATGTCTTGGTTTCGTGAAACTGCAACAGCTGGTGTTGTCGTCCATCCTTTGCGGATTGCCATCAAAACGCTTGCGCCTGCGCCCATCTGACCTTCAATGGATGAATATGCCGCACGACCTGCAACTCGAGTGAAGAAAAGAAGAGTGGCAAGAAAAGAAAGTGGAGTAAAGATGAAGCCAACATAGACAGGATGGTCAACGGCGATTCCAATGCCAATTCCAATTGAGAGTGTTACCAGGAAGATTGCGACGAGCGCAATGCCAATCCAAGGCTTTACCTGCTTGGTGACGGCGTAGGCATCACGGAAAGTTTGAAAGCGTGGAGTCTTGATCTTCTTTTCTTTAGCTTTTCTCTTGAACATGGCTTTAGTTTAGTGGGGCAGGGGCAGTTCCACCAAGGCGGGCTGGAGCCCAACGTTGGCCCACATGGCTATCAGGGTAGTTCTCTTGCACCTGAGACAACATGGCAAGCAAAGTTTGACGCAGATGTAACTCTGATTTCTCAACATCTGCACCGCGCTCATAGAAAATCGGCTCACCAAAAACAACAGTGACAGGGAACTTATTGCGCTTAAGGTTTCGCTTAATGCCCTTAGTCCAAATCCTCTGACTTCCCCAAATGATTGTTGGGATTATTGGAACACCGGCACCCATCGCTAATCTGACAGCTCCGGATTTAAGTTCTTTGATCTCAAAAGAGGTGGACGTCGTTCCCTCAGGGAAGATGCCGATAATCTCGCCAGATTTAAGAGCGCGCAAAGCTGCAACGAATGACGCAGAGCCGTTGCTGCGATCAACATTGATGTGGTGCATACCGCGCATCAATGGCCCCGCAACTTTGTGATCGAAGATTTCCTTTTTAGCCATAAAGCGCACTAACCGTCCAGCTGGCAGTGCTGCAGTTCCAGTGATTGCAAAATCCAAATAGCTCACATGATTAATGGCAAGAATTGCGCCGTCTTTTCGCGGAATGTTTTCTTCTCCACTGAAATCAAACTTAAGGCCAAGATATTTCCATAGAGTCTTTATAACTACGATAACTGGGGGATAGACGAGATCAGCCACGAGCAGCCTTTGCATCGATTGCCTGCTTATAGAGGCGGCCAGCACGATAGCTAGAGCGAACAAGTGGACCACTCATTACGCCGAGGAATCCAATANCGGTAGCCTCTTTTGAGAGCTCGACGAACTCTTCGGGTTTAACCCAACGCTCAACTGGATGGTGGCGATTTGTTGGACGCAGATACTGAGTAATGGTGATTAAGTCACAACCTGCATCGTGTAAATCAACGAGTGCTTGAGTGACTTCTTCGCGAGTCTCTCCCAAACCAAGGATGAGATTTGATTTGGTAACTAAGCCAAAATCGCGTGCCATGGAGATAACAGTCAAGGACTTTTCATAAGTAAATGCTGGGCGAATTCGTTTGAAAATACGGGGGACTGTTTCCAGGTTATGGGCAAAGACCTCTGGGCGAGTTTCAAAAATTTCATTGAGCAGGTGTGCTTTTGCATGAAAATCAGGTGCCAACATCTCAACGCCAGTACCTGGATTTAACTCGTGGACCTTTCGAATAGTTTCGGCATAGAGCCAAGCACCTTCATCAGGTAAGTCATCACGTGTAACACCAGTGATGGTCGCGTACTTAAGTCCCATTGCTTTAACAGATTCTGCAACCTTGCGTGGCTCTTCACGATCTAGGGCATCAGGTTTACCCGTATCAATATTGCAAAAGTCGCAACGACGCGTGCACTTATCGCCACCAATTAAAAATGTCGCTTCTTTATCTTCCCAGCACTCAAAGATATTTGGGCACGCTGCTTCTTGGCAGACGGTGTGAAGACCTTCTGACTTAACAAGGCTTTGTAAACGTGTGTACTCAGGGCCCATGTGTGCCTTGGTCTTAATCCATTCAGGCTTTCGCTCAATAGGCACTTCGGCATTGCGTGCTTCAATGCGTATTAGTTTGCGACCTTCTGGGGCAAGTGTCATGCGCACACCTTCTTTAAGGATTCAAAAATATGTCTCTCAACCANTGGAGAAACCTCTTCAATGCTTATGTTACGGCCAAGCTCTCTAGAAATAGAAGTGACATCAGCATCTGTAATTCCGCAGGGAATGATCTGATTAAAGGCGCTTAAATCTGGGCAGACGTTGAGTGCAAAGCCATGCATTGTCACGCCCTTGCTCACGCGAATTCCAATGGCAGCTATTTTGCGATCGCCCTTTTCATCTATTACCCAAACTCCTGAGCGACCTGATACGCACGTTGCTTTAATCCCTAAATCTTCACAGACATTTATCAGTCCGCGTTCAATTTCGCGGACAAAGCCGACAAGCTCATGTGGTTGAGAAAGTTTTACGATGGGATAACCAACAAGCTGTCCAGGTCCATGCCATGTAATTTTTCCGCCGCGATCAACTTCAATCACAGGGGTTCCATCCTGAGGTTTTTCTGAATCTAAAGTTCTGCGCCCTGCGGTATAGACCGATGGATGCTCAAGTAATAACAAAGTGTTGGGACGTATTCCCTCAGAAACTTCTAAGTGAATTGTTCGCTGAACTTGCCATGCTTTTTCATAATCAATCAGGCCATGGCGGGTGAGGGCAATCGCACTTTGGCTTGGAGGGGTTACGACGGGCACATCGCTAGCCTAAAGGTAGGCTTGCCTCCTTACCAATTGAAGCCAAATCAGACCCATAGGAAAGGCCTCCTTCATTATGTCCACGCAGTCAATTCAAAAAACCCGTAAACCCTTCGCCATCGCACTCTTGGTAGTAATTGTTTGGTTTGGCATAACAGGTGTCATGGGTCCTCTGTTCGGCAAGCTTTCTTCGGTTCAGGAGAACAACAACTCTTCTTTCTTACCTAAGGGTGCTGAAGCAACAAAGGCTGCAGATGTAATTGCTACTTTCTCTGATGAGAAGAGTTTCAATTTTCCTACTTTGATTTTGTTTGAAGGCACATCAACACCAGAGACATTTGCTGCAATTAATGCCCATATCTCAAAAGTTGGTGCGCTCACACTGGATGGAACAAGCGCAAAGATCTCTGACTTCTTAGCTCCTGGCGCGCAGATAAGTGTCTTTCCATCCCAAGATGGAAAAGCAATTTTGGCAAACATTCCATTAGATGGAAATTCACTCACNAAAGTTCTGCCCAACGATAAGCCAGTTCTACCTGAACTCATCGCAGCGCTTCGCGCTGATATTGCACCAATTGCCAAAGCCAATGGTCTAGAACCTTATGTAACAGGTCCAGGTGGTTTGCTGGGCGATCTCTTTGGCGCTTTTGGAGATATTGATTCTAAGTTGCTNTTAACTACCCTTGGAGTTGTTGCAATTATCTTGGTTTTCGTTTATCGCTCACCAATTTTGTGGATCATTCCACTCTTGTCTTCGCTGTTTGCATTATCTACAGCTGGTGGAATTGTTTATTTACTTGCAAAGAATGACATCATCGATGTTGACGGACAATCCCAAGGAATTCTCTCGGTATTGGTGATCGGTGCTGCCACCGACTACGCACTTCTGCTTATTGCCCGATATCGCGAAGAGCTACATCTGCATGAAAGCCGATTCGATGCGATGAAGAGTGCTTACAAAGGCGTNTGGGAGCCAATTCTTGCTTCAGGTTCAACAGTTTCCATCTCTTTACTTGTTTTGCTTTTTAGNCAGTTAACAAACACTGCAGGTCTTGGTCCAGTTGGAGCAATCGGAATTGTTTGCGCAATGCTCACAATTTTNACCTTACTACCGGCACTTCTTCTGCTCTTTGGCCGCTGGATATTCTGGCCAAGACGACCTCTCTTTGATGGTGATGATCATGTGATGACTGGTGGATGGTCAAAGCTTGCCAATGGAATTGGACGCAATCCTCGTAAAGCGTGGGTTGTTACAGGTTCAGTCCTACTGCTTTTTGCTTTTGCATCAACAACACTTAAAGCTGATGGAATCGGAACAGTGGACACATTTACTGGCAATCCTGAATCCGTTGTTGGACAAAAGCTTCTCGTTACCCACTTCCCAGGGGGAGAGGGTGATCCAACTCAGATTGTTGTGGCCGTCGATAAAATTGATGCGGTAACAGCAGCCGTTAAGAATGCACCTGGCGTAACAGGAATCCTTCCTTTTGTTGATCCAATGACTAAGGTCATGAAGGTTGTAAATAACAGAGCCATTTTGAATGTGACACTGGATAAGGCTCCAGATAGCGTGGAAGCATCAAATGACATTCCTAAGATTCGCGAACTGGCACAAGTTGCTGATGAGACCTCATTAGTCGGTGGCACAAGTGCGGTCTATTACGACGTTCGAAAAGCCAATGACAGAGATAACAAGACGATTATCCCAATCATTTTGCTCGTGATCACAATCATCCTTGGGTTGCTGCTGCGCAGTATTTTGAGCGCAATAGTTCTTCTTGGAACCGTACTTCTTTCCTACTTCGCAACTCTGGGAGTATGCGCGCTTGTCTTTAATAATGTCTTCGGCTTTGCCGGAGGTGATAATTCATTCCCACTCTTTGCCTTCATCTTCTTGGTGGCACTTGGAATTGATTACAACATCTTCCTTATGACTAGAGTGCGCGAAGAAAGTGCCAAGATTGGTACACGTGCAGGAATCATTAAGGGTGTGACAGTAACTGGTTCAGTTATTACATCTGCCGGAGTGGTTCTAGCAGCAACCTTTGCCGTTCTTGGTCTGTTGCCATTGGTGCCGCTAGCTCAGCTTGGCTTTGCTGTGGCATTTGGAGTTCTCCTAGACACCATCATTGTTCGATCAATCTTGGTGCCAGCAATGGTTCATGAGATCGGTCCAAAGATCTGGTGGCCCTCAAAACTTCAGCATGAAGATATAAAGAGCTAATGCGCGTAGGCATTGCTGGATATGGATTAGCAGGGCGTTTTTTCCACGCACCTTTACTTAAAGGGTGTGGATATGACGTTGTTGCGATTCAAACTAGCAATGCCGAACGAGCAGGACATGCAGTTGCAGACTTTCCAAATGTCAATGTTGTTGCAACTATTGAAGAGTTAGTTGCTCACAAACTTGATCTAGTCGTTGTTGCCTCTGCAAATCTTGTCCACGCCCAGCATGCATTTGCCGCAATTAATGCTGGAATACCAGTTGTGGTCGATAAGCCCATGGGGCGCACATTTGCTGAGACTGCAGAGATTATCTCTGCAGGAGAGCGTGCAGGCGTTCCAGTATCAACTTTCTTTAATCGCCGCTGGGACAGTGATGCGCTAACAATTAAAAGAGTCCTGGCCTCAGGCGTACTTGGAACTATTCATCGAATGGATTCACGCTTTGAGCGCTTTCGTCCAGAGCTCAATAAGAGTTCTTGGCGTGAGAATATGAGCGCTGCCGATGGTGGGGGACAGTTACTAGATTTACAACCACATCTGATTTCAACGGCCATTGATTGGTTCGGTAAAGCCGAGTTAGTTACTTCAACAGTTCGCACCATTCGTGGCGGCGCTGATGATGACGCCGTGTTAGTCCTAAAGCACGATTCAGGTGTTCTTTCAATACTTTCTGCAAGTGTTGTAGTGGGTGCACCAGGTCCTCGCATCCGCATCTTGGGTAGCAAAGGTGCATTGGTAATTAATGATTTAGATCCTCAAGAAGCCTTACTCAAAGCCGGCAAAGTCCCCGTGGGTGGTAAATGGGATGTCTCTACGAAATCAAAGACTTTTATCCATTGCGGCGATAAGGTGGAAGAAATTGTGGGTGAAGATGGCAACTACGCCACCTTCTACACTTTGGTTGCAGGTGCTATAGCCGGCACCAACCCATGGCCAATTTCAAATGATGATGCGCTATTAGTTGCTCAAATTATTGACCAGGCACGAAACAACGCACTTCATGTCTAAAAGTAGTGACGTCCTCATTGTTGGTGCTGGTCTAGCTGGGCTCAACGCCGCCATCCAACTCCAAGCCGCGGGGCGTTCTGTAACAGTTATTGACGCAAGTGATCGCCCAGGTGGACGTGTAGCAAGTGATCATATAGATGGATACATCTGTGATCGTGGTTTCCAACTCATTAATTCTAAGTATCCAGCACTGATGGAACTCGATGTGATTGATGAGATTGATTTCATTCCTGCACCTCGAGTAATTGAAGTCAGTTTAGGAACAGAGCGAATTGCATTGGGTGATCCACGCAAGGCACCATTTTCAGCGCTGCATCGTGGAACCGGTTCCTTAAATGAGAAAGTGAGTTTTGCCCGCTTTATTTTCTCTAAGTTAAAGGGTGAACAATCACTAGGCAAAGCGCTAAGAAATGCTGGTTGTGGAACAACATATGAGCGAGTGCTACGTCCATTCTTGCAAGGCGTGTTTTTAGCAGATCCAGACAAAGTTGACGCGCACTATGGGCAAATAGTCATTCGCTCATTTGTTACTGGATCACCCGGTATTCCTAAGTTTGGTGTTGGCCAACTATCACAAGCACTTGCATCTCGTGTTACGGATTTGCAACTCAATGTGCGGGCAGAACGCATTGTGGGTAACACCGTCCAAACATCTGCTGGAGAATTTGCTGCGAAAGATATTTTGATAGCAACGGATGCAACCACTGCGACGCAGTTGTTGGAGCTAGGTGAAGTGTGCCGAATGCAGGGGTGTGTAACGTGGTATCACGCAACTGATCAAAATCCATCGGGGACGGGACGTTTGCTTATCGACGGGCAAAAGCGTGGACCGGTCTTTAACTCCCTTGTTATTTCAGATATTTCAAAGGCTTATGCCCCTAACGGCATGAATCTGATTTCAAGTACAACTGACCTTGGAACAACTGATTCAGAAGTGCGCCGTCATCTTTCAACCATATGGGGCGTTGAAACCCGTGATTGGCAGTTGATAGCAAAGTATGAGATTCCTTCAGCGTTGCCACTTCATGGAGTTGGTAAAGCACTCACACAACCAACCAAGATTTCAGATCATCTCTATGTTGCAGGAGATCACCGAACAGTTCCATCTCAGCAAGGCGCCCTATTTAGCGGCAGCCTGGCTGCACAATTAATCCTGAACTAGTTGGTTGAGCGCTTCAGTAATGTGGGGATAGTCCCAAGTAAATCCTGCTTCTTGTAAAACGTGGGGGATTACTTTCTTAGAACCCAGCACTTCAGAGGAAAAACCACCGAGTGCGATCTTGAGCGCAATTGCTGGAGCGGGAAAGAGTGCGGGACGGTGAAGTGCACGCGCTAGAGCTGATGTGAATTCTTGATTAGTAACTGGATTAGGCGAGGTCACGTTCACAGGACCTGAAATTGGATTTTCTAATGCAAAAACGATTGCGCGGATTTGATCATGCAAGGTAATCCAAGACCACCACTGCTTGCCTGAACCAAGCTTTCCACCAAAACCTAGACGAAATAGTGGCAGCATCTTTCCAAGTGCGCCGCCAGTTGGATCCAGCACTAGTCCTGTGCGAATCTTTACAGTGCGAACATCTCCGGCTAAATCAGCTGCACTTTCCCATTCACGGCATACGGCAGCAAGAAAATCATCTCCCACGCGATCTGTTTCAACTACTGCGCGGTTTCCACTCTCTCCATACCAACCAATTGCACTTGCTGAGATAAAGACTTGAGGCTTAAGTTCTGCAACAGCTTTAGCAATGGTTGTAGTTCCAAGTAGACGAGAATTGAGAATTTCAGACTTGTATCTCTTCGTCCAGCGCTTATCGCCAACTCCCACACCAGCTAAGTGAATGATTGCATCCACACCAGTCAGTGCGCTTAAATCAACAAAACCTGTTTGTGGATCCCACTGCACTTCATCGGCTGCAACAGGTGCACGACGAACTAAACGTTGAACTGTGTGGCCTTCAGATTTTAAGTGACCAACGAGGGCAGTACCAATAAGGCCGGAGGAACCGCTAATTGCGATTCTTTGAGGGACGCGCATTACTACTTAGAGTCCCAAATCTGATTCGAAAGCGCCGCCTTCTAGACGCTCTTTCAACGTAACAAGGAATCGGGCTGCATCTGCGCCATCGACTACACGGTGATCATATGAAAGACCTAGGTAAACCATTGAGCGGATAGCAATAGTCTCTCCGCCATCTTCACCGCGCACAACCATTGGGCGCTTAACAACTGCGCCTAATCCAAGGATTGCTACCTGTGGTTGATTAATGATTGGTGTGTCAAAGAGTGCTCCGCGGCTACCAGTATTTGTCAGTGTGAAAGTTCCACCTCCCAATTCATCTGGAGTTACCTTGTTATCGCGTGTGCGAGCTGCAAGATCTGAAATCTTGCGTGCGATGCCACCCATATTCAAATCACCAGCGTTTGCAATAACAGGAACTAAGAGTCCGCGCTCTGTATCAACAGCTATTCCTAGGTGTTCTGCGCCGTGATAAGTAATTTGATCACCCTCAACGGATGAGTTAAGAACTGGGTGTTGCTTAAGAGCTTCACACACTGCAACTGCAAAGAATGGAAGGAATGAAAGTTTGACGCCTTCGCGGGCTTCAAATGATGCCTTTGCCTTATCGCGCAGACGAGAAATCTTAGTTACATCAACTTCCACAACAGTTGTCAGTTGAGCACTGACCTGAAGTGATTCAACCATTCTGGCTGCAATAACTTTGCGAAGTCGAGACATTGTCACTGTTGTTCCACGAAGTGGAGAGACTGCAACTGCAGCTGGCTTAGCAGCAGAAGGAGCTGAAGAAGTTGGTGCAGGTGCTGAATATGTAGGAGCTGCTGGCTTTGAAAGCGCTTCAACATCTTCACGGCGAATGCGTCCGCCAATTCCAGTTCCCTTAACGTTTGCAAGATTTACACCAAGTTCATTGGCAAGCTTTCGAACTAGGGGAGTCACATATGCATCAATAGGTTGCGCAACAGGTGCTGCTGCAACTGGAGCAGGTGCAGAGACAACAGGTGCTGCAACCACAGGTGCTGCAACGACTGGCGCAGGTTTTGGGGCAACAGGTGCAGCAACTGGCGCTGCTCCGCTAGTACCAATTAATCCAAGACGTGCTCCAACTGGAACAGTTGTATCAACGGCAACATCAATAGCCAATAACGTTCCTGCAACTGGTGAAGGAATCTCAGTATCAACTTTGTCTGTTGAAACCTCTAGTAATGCTTCATCTACGGCAACAGAGTCACCAATGTTTTTTAGCCAACGAGTAACAGTTCCTTCACTCACGCTCTCACCCAATGCAGGCATTGTGATTACTGTGCCGGCTCCTGATCCAACAGGTGCTGCAGCTACAGGTGCAACTGGTGCAGCAGCAACTGGGGCTGCTGGCGGTGGAGTTACAGGTGCTGCAGGAGCAGCAGCCACTGGTGCAGATGGAGCAGGTGCAGCAGCACCATCAGCGATGATTGCTAACTCTGCGCCAACTGGAACTGTCTGATCAACTTGAACAACAATTTTTGTAAGAGTCCCAGCAACAGGGGATGGAATCTCGGTATCTACTTTGTCAGTTGATACTTCAAGAAGTGGTTCATCAACATTGACATGGTCGCCTTCGGACTTTAACCAACGTGTAACTGTTCCTTCGCTAACACTTTCTCCAAGTGCCGGCATCGTTACGGAAAATGTCATTATTTTCTCTCCTTGGTTATCCGTGTGCGTGAAGCGGTTTGCCTGCAAGAGCCATATGAGCTTCG
>Ga0063231_10000487_pt1 | contig 11132 bp, 9 predicted proteins | sample LauGreSu1BDMLBSD_2_FD_56231 | JGI IMG/M metagenome (GOLD analysis project Ga0063231, IMG submission 56231) | Freshwater lake microbial communities from Lake Michigan, USA - Su13.BD.MLB.SD v2 (version 2) | ecosystem: Environmental > Aquatic > Freshwater > Lake | place: Lake Michigan, USA...
CTTCTTTCAGGGTTGTCGGTCCCTCGGCCTTCAAGGCGAGCAACTAACTCCTCCCATGTTGGGGGCTCTAGAAACACAAGAATCGATTGAGGTAAATGCGATTTNACTTGCTTNGCCCCTGCGATTTCAATTTCNANTAAAACATTTCTTCCGAGCAATAACGCTTGTTCGACCTTCTCCTGAGGCGTTCCATATCGATTTCCGGCAAATTCAGCCCATTCCAAGAACTCATCCGCATTTATCATTCTTGTAAATTCTTCATCAGAAACAAAATAATAATCTTGACCATGGACTTCATTATTGCGAGGCTGTCTTGTCGTTGCGCTAACACTGACCCAAAAATCGCCGGCAGCACGCAACTTCTTGGCTATCGTGCTTTTTCCAACACCACCAGGACCTGAAAGCACAATTAGCTTTCCCGGCTTGATTGCGTGTTCTGACTTCATAAACTCCTCACGCAACTGTTTAACCTGCAAGCGACCTAAGCCCTGAATTCTACGGGTCGGAGAGATATTTAATCGCTCCATAAGGGATAGTGCTCGAACTTTTCCCACACCAGATAATGATTCCAACAACTCTTTTACTCGCATCTTGCCTACGGCGTCATCAGTCTTGGCTATCTCAAGAATCGTATCTATTGAGAATTCACCGTTTTTTATTTTGACCTTAACTTCTGCACGTCGCTTTCGCGATGCTGCAGCCTTTAACAACGCATCTTGGCGTTGCTCAGGAGTTAATTGTGGAGGCGATCCCATATGACAAATCTAGCGGTTATCTAGATAAGTTCCGAAGAAATTTGCGCAGCACGCTCACTCATTGCCAGAGCACCTAGTTTCCAACTCTGTGTGATTGGTCGCCCGATCACGACCAAATTCGCGCCAGTTGATATCGCACCCTTCGGCGTCATGGTGCGCACTTGATCATCCGTGGCCGAGGCATCGGCTGGGCGAACACCCGGTGTGATGATAATTGGCGAATTACCAACTGCGGCGCGTATTGCTGCGATTTCCAAAGGAGAACAGACAATCGCACCAGCACCGGCTGCGACGGTAATTTTTGCTAAACCGACAGCAGAATCGAGAGCATTGCTTCTATATCCAATATCAGACACATCACCCTCTGACAACGAAGTCAAAATTGTTACACCCGTTATGTGTGATGCAGGAACTGCTTCAACAGCTGCCTTGATCATGGCGCTTCCACCTGATGCATGGACCGTTAGAAAACGGGGTGCTAGATGTGAGACCGCTTTTGCGGCACCACTTACAGTATGTGGAATGTCATGGAGTTTTAAATCAAGAAAAATATCTGAGTCTGTTACATCCTTTATTGCCTTTACGCCATCACTACCAAAGGTAAGAAAGAACTCCAAGCCAAGTTTGAAAACCGAAACATGATCTTGAGTGGCCTTGACCCATTGGATCGCAGTTTCAAGATCAGGTGTATCAACCGCTAGAACAATTGGCGCTTTAGACATCGGCTTGCTCAGTCTCAGCTCTGTGGGCATATCCAACGGCCTGCTTTAGTGATGTAAAACCACGATCGATCAACAATTGCTTGAGTTCATTTTGGATTTTCATAATTGCAGTGGGATTCCCAAAACTAGCTGTGCCGATTGAGACGCCACTTGCTCCAGCCAAAATCATTTCGAGTGCATCTTTACCAGTAGCAACCCCACCCATACCAAGAATTGGAACTTGCGGAAGTGCTGCATGTACCTGATAAACCGCGCGAACTGCTATTGGTCTAATTGCAGGTCCTGAAAGACCACCAGTCTTCCCACCTAAATGCGGACGCATAGTGTCTACATTGATGACCATTCCTAAAACGGTGTTGATTAAGGCCAAGCCATCTGCTCCTGCATCAACAACTCCTCGAGCGATCGACACTAAATCAGTCACATCCGGTGAGAGCTTGGCGATGATCGGTAACTCTCCCCCGATAGTTCGTCGGACTCCGTCAATAACTCGGCGAGAGGCCTCAGGATCACAGGCAAAAACTAGTCCTCGATTTTCAACGTTCGGACAGGAGATGTTTACTTCTATTGCACTAATTCCGGAAACGGATCGAAGCTTTCTAGCTAACGTTGAATACTCTTCAACTGTTTCACCAGCGATAGAAACAATTATGCGAGCCTTTTGTTCCACTAAGTAGGGAATATCTTTTGCAATAAAGGCATCTATTCCGGGGCCCTGCAGACCAATCGAATTGAGCATTCCACTTGGGGTTTCAGCCATTCGTGGGGTTGGGCGTCCCGTACGCACCTTCGACATTACGGACTTAGTAACAACTCCGCCCATATCCCGAAGTGGGAAGAACTGGGCTAACTCCCTGCCTGAACTTGCGCACCCACTAGCAGTAAATGTTGGAGCGGGAAACCAGGTGTTTCCGATCGTTGTGGAGAAATCTATAGTCGTCATAGCGCCTTACCGACCGAGTTCCACTGAACTTTCGATCCGTCCATTACCGGACCATCGATGCAAGAGCGCAACATCGAAATAGTTCCATCATCATTCTGAACTGGAAGTACGCAGGTCATGCACACACCAATCCCGCAAGCCATCGCTTCTTCAACTGCACACTGGTGAACCACTGATTGAGAATCCGTGATTTTAGTAATCGCAGAAAGCATCGCCATTGGTCCACAAGAATAAACGACAGCAATATCAAGATCTTTAATGATCTCGGCTATTGGATCGGTTACTCGGCCAATCTGACCCATAGTTCCATCTTCTGTGTAAATGCGAATTGAGTTGACGGCACGCTTACCTTCCATCGGTGCGTAAATCTTTGATGCCGTACTAGCACCCAACAACATATCTACTCTGCACCCGCGAGCATTTAAAACTTCGGCTAAACCAAACAATGGAGCTGAACCGTAACCGCCACCTACTAAGAGAACTGGAACAGGCTCGGTAGGGATTCCAAATGCCGTGCCAAGTGGCGCCACGATATCTAGTACCGAACCTTCACCTTGTGCACATAACCACTTACTTCCTTGACCGTGTGGAGCAACGATAAGTTCCATGGTTCCGCCAAATGTCGCGCTTACTGACACACGAGAGATAGCAAACGCACGGCGCAAGATCATGCTGGAGGAATCACCGCCAACATTGATTGCCACAAAATTTCCTGGCTTGCAAAGGGAAGCGAGATCACCCACGTTAATGATTATTTGATGGTATTGACCAACCTTTTTATTGCTGACAACAGGAGCCAATAACTGTGCGGCGCTTTTGTTTATCTGTGACATTTACGCCAACCACTCTTGCAGTGATGTGATACTGAGCGGACTACTTTGCAGGAATGTAATCGCATCTACCGCTGCACTAAAACCAGCTGTTGTTGTTATGCACGGGATGGATCTCTGGACAGCTGCTGTGCGGATTGCCCAGCCATCTGCTCTGGTTCCACGGCCAACCGGGGTATTAATAACAAGGTCAATCTCGCCCGCATTGATGATATCGACAATAGTTTTTTCGCCCATAGCACCAGTTCCCTCAGAATTCTTACGAACTGTGGTGCACTCTATACCGTGCTTTTGTAGGAACAGAGCTGTTCCATCCGTGGCAAGAATATGAAAACCTAAATCAGAAAAACCCTTAGCTGGCTCAATGCCTGTTGCCTTATCCTTATCGGCTAGCGAAATAAATACTGTTCCAGACTTTGGCAACGGTCCAAATGCGGCAATCTGGCTCTTTGCATAACTCTCACCAAATGTTGGCGAAATACCCATTACTTCGCCGGTTGAACGCATTTCAGGTCCGAGTACTGCATCAACACCTCTGCCATCAGTGCGGCGGAATCTATTCCATGGAAGTACCGCTTCCTTGACCGAAATACCCTTTGCTATTCCATCACCGTTTGCAGGTAGCAACCCTTCAGCACGCAGTTCTGCGATGCTTGCTCCAACTGAGATTCTTGCCGCAGCCTTGGCTAAAGGCACGCCTGTTGCTTTACTAACGAACGGAACTGTACGAGATGCCCGTGGATTGGCTTCAAGAACGTAGAGCATGTTGTCAGCTATTGCGAATTGGATATTGATTAATCCTCGCACATCAACACCACGTGCAATCTTCTCCGTTGCAACACGAATCTCTGCTCGCTGCTCATCTGTAACGGTCATAGATGGAAGCACGCATGCGCTATCACCACTATGAATACCAGCTTCTTCGATGTGCTCCATTACTCCCCCAAGGAAGAGTTCGTTACCGTCAAAAAGAGCATCCACATCTATCTCGATCGCATTGTCCAAAAATCTATCGACTAAGACTGGGTGGTCAGGAGTTATGTCAGTTGCGCGTGTGATGAAGCCACCTAGAGCGGCATCATCGTAAACAATCTCCATGCCACGTCCACCAAGAACAAATGAAGGGCGTACCAGTACTGGATAACCGATTTCATGTGCAATCGTTGTCGCTTCTAATTGCGATGAAGCCATTCCAAACTGAGGAGCTGATAAGCCTTGTTCTGCCAGGATGTTTCCGAAAGCACCGCGTTCTTCAGCTAAATTAATAGCATCAGGTGAAGTTCCTAAAATTGTTACCCCATTAGCCTTTAGTCCAGCAGCCAGACCAAGCGGAGTTTGTCCACCTAGCTGAGTGATTACACCGAGAAGCGGGCCTGCAAGTGTTTCAGCATGAACAACTTCCAGCACATCTTCAAGGGTTAGCGGCTCAAAATACAACCGATTACTAGTGTCGTAATCCGTGGAAACCGTTTCTGGATTGCAGTTAATCATGATTGTCTCGTAACCAGCCTCGCGCAAAGTGAAGGAGGCATGAACACATGAGTAATCAAACTCAATTCCCTGCCCAATCCGATTGGGACCACTTCCCAAGATGATTACCGCTGGAGTTGTACGAGGACGTACCTCGGTTTCTTCCTCGTAACTTGAATAATGATAAGGAGTAAAAGCTTCAAACTCTGCGGCACAAGTATCTACTGTTTTGAAAACGGGGCGCAGGCCAAGATGGTNTCGAGTTCTTCGTACTTCATCTTCTGTTACTCCGCGCAAGAGTGCAATCTGTGCATCAGAGAATCCTTGCGTTTTGGCTGTGCGAAGGAGCTCCTTCGTTAGCTCTCCAGGTTGTGCGATCACTGCTGCTTGCTCATTAATGAGCTCGATCTGTCGCAGATACCAACGATCTATTTTCGTCGCTTCATATACCTGTTCGATACTTGCCCCAGCCCACATTGCTTTTTGNACCTGTTGCAANCTATATTCCGTTGGAATCCTCATAGCTTGTANCAATGAAGAAAGTTCAGAGGGCGAAACTTGCGGCCAAGAGAAAATCGCTTCTTTACGTTCGAGTGACCTTAAAGCTTTCATAAGTGCCTCAGAGAATGAACGTCCGATGGCCATTGCCTCACCAACACTCTTCATAGTCGTAGTCAAACGAGGATCTGCATCAGCAAACTTCTCAAATGCAAAGCGAGGCATNTTAACGACTACATAGTCCAAAGTTGGTTCGAAGGANGCCGGCGTAACCTTGGTAATGTCATTTTGAATTTCATCTAGTGTGTATCCGATGGCCAATTTTGTNGCAATTTTTGCGATAGGAAACCCAGTTGCNTTAGANGCTAGGGCACTCGAACGAGAGACTCTAGGGTTCATCTCGATGACAATAATTCGACCATTATNGGGATTNACCGCAAACTGAATATTGCAACCACCAGTATCAACACCTACTTCACGAATTATGTCCATCGAAAGATCACGCAATTTTTGATACTCAACATCTGTCAAAGTCATCGCCGGTGCAACTGTGATCGAATCTCCGGTGTGCACGCCCATGGGATCCAAATTCTCAATAGAACAAACGATGACTACGTTGTCTTTTCGATCCCTCATTACTTCAAGTTCATACTCTTTCCAGCCGATGATTGACTCTTCAAGAAGTACTTCAGAGGTCGGGCTGTGACGCAATCCAGCACCTGCGATTTGGCGTAATTCAGCCTCGTTGAATGCGATTCCAGAACCCAAGCCGCCCATTGTGAAAGAAGGTCGAACCACGACAGGGTAGTTCAGGATTTCTACCGCCGCCATGATTTCTTCCATAGTGTGGCAAATCTTTGATTTAGCTGACTCTCCTCCTACTTTCTCAACAATTCCACGGAACAACTCACGGTTCTCGCCCCGATGAATAGCATCAACATCAGCGCCGATAAGTCGAACGCCGTACTTTTTTAAGGTTCCGCGTTCATATAAACCNATAGCAGCATTCAGGGCTGTCTGTCCTCCTAATGTTGCAAGCACGGCGTCAGGCTTTTCGTGAGAGATTATTCGCTCGATAATTTCTGGAGTAATGGGCTCAATGTAAGTTGCATCTGCAAATTCAGGATCGGTCATGATCGTGGCTGGGTTTGAGTTGATCAGGATTACTCGAATTCCTTCGGCACGAAGAACACGACAAGCCTGAGTTCCAGAATAATCAAATTCACATGCCTGACCAATAACGATAGGACCGCTACCGATTACCAAAACACTTTTGATTGATGTATCAAGACCCATTATGAACGTACCTTCTTAGACATGAGGGCTACGAAACGATCAAATAAATACGCAGCATCATGTGGACCCGCAGCTGCTTCTGGGTGATATTGCACGGAAAAAGCTGGTCGATCTAGTAGCTGCAACCCTTCAACTACACCATCATTTAGACATACATGTGTTACTTCTCCGCGACCAAATACGGTTGAGAACTCAGCATCTGTTGGTGCTTTTACTGCGAAACCATGATTATGAGCTGTTATTTCAACTTTACCCGTGTTCTTATCCATTACAGGCTGATTAATTCCGCGATGACCAAATTGCAATTTATAAGTTTCAAAACCAAGAGCCCGTCCAAGAATTTGATGACCAAAACAAATTCCGAACAGAGGAATCTCGGCTAGAAGAAGTTCACGTACAACCTCTATTACATCGGTCATAGTCGATGGATCTCCAGGGCCATTGGAGAGAAATACTCCATCAGGCTTGATTGCCATTACTGCTTTTGCAGAAGAATCAAAAGGCATGACGTGAACTTCAACTCCGCGCTCTGCCAACGCACGAGGCGTCGCTCCTTTTATGCCTAGATCAAGGGCTGCAACCGTGAACTTCTTTTGTCCGATAGCTGGAACAACGACCGTTTGAGGCGTTGATACATCGCGTACCAAATACGCACCCGTCATGGCCTCTGCTTTACGAACCTCAACAACCATCTCTTCGCGAGATAGATCTAGACCTGAGAAAATTCCTACACGCATGGCTCCGCGATCTCGCAGGTGACGTGTAATAGCCCGAGTATCTACTCCTTGGATTCCAATGATTCCTTGGGAAATTAATTCTGCTTCTAAATCATTTTGTGAGCGCCAATTTGAAGTCATTGACGAAGGATTGCGCACGACAAATCCTGCAACCCAAATCTTAGAAGATTCGTTATCTGCNTCATTAACGCCGGTATTTCCTATATGCGGAGCAGTCATGATCACAACTTGTTTGTGATAAGACGGATCAGTCAGAGTTTCTTGATATCCCGTCATGCCAGTTTGAAAAACCGCTTCGCCAAAGGTTTTCCCTGTCGCTGCCCACGAAGTACCTTCAAAGACTCGGCCATCATCAAGGACAAGGAATGCACTGGTCACTACTTGCCNCCATTCGAAGAAACTGNTCCCTGGTTATATGTTGCATAGCCTTTAAAGAAGGTATGTGTGATCACACCTGGTAACTCATGGCCATGGTATGGAGTATTTGAAGACTTTGACAGAACTAAATCGCGNTCTACGGTCCATTTCTGCGTTGGGTTAATCACAACAAGATTGGCAATCGAACCAACTGCTATAGGTTGACCGTGGTTTTCGTATCCACCAATGCGAGCTGGTGTAATTGACATTCGATCAGATACTTGATTCCAATTCATTAATCCTGTGTCAACCATCGTTTTTTGAACTATGGAAAGGGCTGTTTCTAGACCCAGCATTCCAAAAGCAGCTTCTTGCCACTCACATTCCTTGGATTCTGTTGGATGTGGTGCGTGATCTGTNGCAACAATATCGATGGTTCCATCGGCCAACGCTTCACGTAGTGNATGCACATCTGATTCAGTACGAAGCGGAGGATTGACTTTGTACACCGGATCATACGAACTTGCTAAATCATCGGTCAGAAGAAGATGATGAGGCGTTACTTCTGCAGTCACATCTATTCCACGCGCTTTTGCCCAACGAATAATCGCAACTCCACCAGCTGTTGTTAAATGACAGATGTGAAGACGGGATTTAACGTGATCGGCAATTAAGACATCTCGCGCAATAATCGCTTCTTCTGCCACTGCTGGCCAACCTTTGAGTCCTAAACGAGCAGAAATTTCTCCCTCATTCATTTGAGATCCGATTGTCATGCGGGGATCTTGTGCGTGCTGGGCGATCACTCCCCCAAATTTCTTGATGTACTCAAGTGCTCGTCGCATTACTAAAGGATCAGAAACGCAATTNCCGTCATCACTAAATACTCTGACTCGTGCAACAGAGTCTGCCATNGCACCTATTTCAGAAAGTTCTTCACCTTTCAAACCTCGGGTGACAGCGCCAATTGGAAACACATCTAATAAACCAGCTTCTTGTCCTAAGCGATAGACCTGCTCAACAACACCTGCCGTATCGGCAACGGGAGAAGTATTGGCCATCGCCGAGACCGCGGTAAAGCCACCTTTAACCCCAGCTCTACTTCCGCTAAGAACTGTTTCGGCATCTTCTCTTCCTGGTTCACGNAGGTGAGTATGAAGATCAACTAAACCAGGCAATACAACGCAACCGTTTGCCTCAATAACGTTTTTGGTCTCGTCTTTGATTCCAGACCCGACTGCAGTAATCACTCCGTTAGCGATAGCAATATCTACTTGCTTTCCATCGGGAAGTGCAACTCCCTTGATCAAATAGTCCAAAGTAGTCATCTAATTACTCCCAACTTCTAAGGCTCCGCCGGCAAGAAGAACATAGAGAATCGCCATTCGAACACTCACGCCATTGGTTACCTGTTCAGTAATAACAGAACGAGCACCGTCTGCTACTTCAGCTGAAATNTCAAGACCACGGTTCATAGGACCAGGGTGCATCACGATTGCCCCCGATTTCATATNAGCCATTCGTTCACCATTTAAACCGAAGTATCGAGAATATTCGCGAGCATTAGGGAAGAAAAGATCTGACATTCTTTCCTGTTGAACACGCAACATCATTACAACATCTACATGTGGAATTACCGAATCNAAATCATAGGAAACNGNCACCGGCCAACTCTCAATACCAACCGGAAGCAGTGTTGGTGGAGCAACNAATGTAACTTGCGCGCCAAGTAGTGACATCAACAAGACATTCGAACGNGCAACACGAGAGTGCAGAATGTCTCCGACAATCGCCACGCTAAGTCCTGACAGATCACTAGCACCCATACCTAAGTGTTTACGAATAGTAAAAGCATCTAGTAAGGCTTGACTTGGATGTTCATGCGTTCCGTCTCCGGCGTTAACCACACTTCCTGACATCCATTCAGAATCTGCCAATCTTTGTGCCGCACCTGATGCAGAGTGTCGAATAACAACCGCGTCGGCACCCATGGCTTGAAGTGTCATGGCTGTGTCTTTGAGGGATTCACCCTTGCTAAGACTCGAACCTTTTGCCGAAAAATTAATAACATCTGCCGAAAGTCGCTTGGCCGCGGCTTCAAAGGAGATGCGAGTGCGTGTTGAATCCTCTGCAAAGAGATTAACAATCGTGCGACCACGCAANGTAGGTAGCTTTTTTACTGCTCCATCACTGACTCGANCTAACTCAGTTGCTGTATCAAGAATTGAAATTGCTTCCGATTTACTTAGGTCTGCAATCGAGAGAAGGTGGCGCATTATTCGCCTCCCTCTTCGATAGTTACTTCATCACGGCCGTCAATCTCGCTTAGTAAAACTTTTACTGATTGATTTTTGGAAGTTGGGAGGTTCTTACCAACAAAATCAGCCTTTATTGGAAGCTCTCTATGTCCTCGATCGACCAATGCTGCAAGTTGCACAGTCCGAGGACGACCAATTTCACCCAAAGCATCAAGTGCGGCTCTAATGGTTCGACCCGAAAACAACACATCATCAACCAAGATCAGATCCCTGCCTTCAATTCCTGATGTAGGAATCTTGGTTGGCATGATGGCACGTGGTGGGCGCATTCTGAGGTCGTCTCGGAACAAAGTTATGTCCAAGGTTCCAGTCGGTATTTCACTGCCTTCTATTGAACTGATGATTGAAGAAATTCGGGTGGCCAGATGTGCACCACGTGTGGGAATTCCGAGAAGAACTATGTTTAATGACCCTTGATTTTTCTCAAGGATTTCATGGGAAATACGAGTCAACGCACGTGTGATGTCTTGTGCGGACAGGGCTACGCTCATGTAAATCTCCTTTCCCACCTCTCTGGATGGGTCGTTAAAGGATGCAGGGCAGATACTAGCACCTAGCTATACAGCCTGTGGATACTCGAAACCTTGGGTGTCGCATGAGTCATATCCTCACTTTTATGGAAACCATTCACGCTCAGACAGAAATAGAAACCCTTCACATACGCATGCGTCAGATTCGAGAATCTCGCAATCTGACACTTCTCAGGCCGCAAAACTTTCAAAAGGAAACGTAACGGCTATCGCCTTGGGCTCTTACGAACGGGGTGATAGGTCAGTGAGTGCGCAAAAGTTAATCGCCATTGCAAACCTCTATGAAGTGCCTATCTCAGAACTGTTTGCTGCTCCACAGAAATACATGGCCGAAGAGCGAATTAGTATCGACATACGACGAATACTTTTAACTTCCGATCCTGTAGCAAAGAAAGTTACTGAGGTGATTCGAAACATCGCCCGAATGCGGGGTGACTGGAACGGTGAAGTGATCTCTTTGCGCGCTCAGGACGTAAACAATTTACTTGTCTTTACGGGTTTAACTGATAGAGAAATCCAGAACCTAATATCTACCTACGGATTTTAATATCTACCTACGGATTTCCTAGATCGAAATAGTGTCCTTGATACTGGCGATGCGGCCCAACACCCCATGAATGTACTTTGAAGAGTCATCGCTAGAAAGCTCCTTGGCTAGATCCAAGGCTTCATCGAT
>Ga0063231_10000488_pt1 | contig 11131 bp, 22 predicted proteins | sample LauGreSu1BDMLBSD_2_FD_56231 | JGI IMG/M metagenome (GOLD analysis project Ga0063231, IMG submission 56231) | Freshwater lake microbial communities from Lake Michigan, USA - Su13.BD.MLB.SD v2 (version 2) | ecosystem: Environmental > Aquatic > Freshwater > Lake | place: Lake Michigan, USA...
CCTCGTTTGTTCTTACGAGTACCAGTTTGGATCATGAGTCCGAGACGGACTTGATCTTTCACGTAGTGGTAGATCGTAGCGTGACAAACGTCAGGGTTGAGGGAGTGGGCATCCTTCAGGGACCACTCACTATCCGGAGAGGGGAACGTGAGACTACTACGTTCCACACTCCGACCATGGCGTCGGATCTTGGTTGCGGTTTCAGTAATTTCAGTTGTGTCTTGGTTCATGTTAGCGAGAGCTGAGACTGTATTCATGGTAGTAGCCACTGTCAAACATTTCGTTGTGGTCCCATTCCTGTTCAGCAGGCTTGGGAAACACTTCGTTGCGAATCTGGTCAAGCAGATTCATCTGAGCAGTGTACCTGTTGTTTTGTTCCTCGGTGATGGGAGGCAGTTCTGAGAGAAGCTGATTCAGTTCCTCATGGAACTGTGCGTCTTCCAGAGATTGAATCTCATCATCTGAGAGATCTTCAACGGTCGTATTCGATGTCGTAGGGGTCACATTCGTCATAGTCTTCGTTTTCTTTGGGGTTGTTGCGTTCGATTTCAGTCTTGATTGAATCGACGGTCGAGTCGATGGTCAACTCAATTTCAGCTATTTCCTGTTCAGTGAACTGGGTTTTGTCGTAGGTGACGTTGGAAACGTCGATGTAATCGGTGCCACTGTCGAATCCTACGGACCCCCAGTATTCGTAGGATCCAATTCCATCGTTGCACCATTCATAGTCCACCGAAATGTCCAGNTGGAACGGTTCGGGACGAGTTGACAGTTCAATCTCAATCGTAGTGTTGTAGTTCATACGGACCTCAATCTATCTGGCTTTGAACCGAAATCAAGCTCCAACAAACACTTTTTCCAACAATTTTTGAGCACCCGTCTTGGTGGGATTCCAGCCCATGAATTGAGTAACGTCTCCAATTCCACGATGAATACGCCATTCGTTCTTGTCGTATTTGGTATCTTGGGGCTTGTAGACGAAGCCTACTTCAACGTCGTTGACCATCAAGACGTTGAGGTTGGGAAGCGAACTGTTGACTCGGACCCAGCGGTAGCTTGGTTTCATGGAGTGAACTTATCAGAATTGGCAGAACTGTCAATCCTTGGTTTCGATTTTGATGTTGGAATCGCCGCGGTAAAGCATGATCCACGTTCCCACCATGTTGGTAACCTTGTCAGTCACGATGGACACAAACGAAGTCAACAAGAAAAACACGAACAGAATCAAGATCAACACGCTGATGTAGTTGGCGATGTTGTCAAGCATAAACTTGACCAGTTCCATTACGTTGATAACAATCATGGTCCCCAAGGATACCTCAAGGACCATGCACTTGTCAAGCCTCAACCTTCGCCTTGATCTGTTCCAACTTCTCAGCAGGAATCAAACCCATCACCTGTTTGCCATACTTGGGCAACTTCTTATGGGCGATGGCGAGTTGTTTGGCAGTCAACGAACGACCCTTGAGCAGTTGTTGAGCAAAACTGGAGAGAATCACACTATCCAGTCCGTTGAATCCCACGCCGTTGACGTTAGCAGTCTGACCAGTGACCTGTTCGTCCATCGTTTGGTACTCGTAGAGCTTCACGATAGCACGACTGGCCCATGCGGGATTGGTTTCGAGTTGGTTCTTGATGTAGTCGAGTAGATTCATACAACACAGCCACACTAGATGAAGCATCAGCAATCGTCAACACCTTTTTGGCTTTAATCGAAGCAGCAGCGCGGAAAACCAAGAGGTCTTGACAGATTACAGCAACTAGTATCTCGACGCGGAAAATCAAAGGTGTTGACAGAGCGAACGGTTTAGTATCTAGGACGTTGGATGGATACTAGATCAACAACTTTGTCAACGGGTATTTTTAACTGCCAAGAACGGGTGGAATTAAAAAAGGGTTAAAAAAGTTTCAAAAAAGGCTTGAGGTTTAGAACAACCCGTGGTAACTTGTTTCCATCAGATCGGAATGGTTCCGGTTCTGACCCAGAGAAACAAAACATAAAACTAAAGATAGATATGAATACTGATACCAATCCCAAGGTCGTTACTGGTTCCTACACTGACCGTAACAACAACGTCCCGACCGCTTTGATGGTCGAGTCCAACATCACCAACAGTCTCAACAACCTTCGTAAGGAGTTGGGTCTTCACAATACTCGTAACGCTTACAGCTGGTGGGCCTATGCTCTCGCTGCTCTCACCTACGTTCCCGCTGCTAGTGTCAAGGATCTTCAGGCCATCCTCGCTGACGCAGATATCAAGGTCAATCTGTTGACTGCTTCCACCCTCCTCAACAACGCGATCGAAGGTCAGGCCCCNGATCGNNTTCAACGTGAATACACCGGGAAACTTCCCAAGTTGGTCAAGTCCATGAAGTTGAAGGCCACCATGAACTCCAATTCCCTGTTCTTCGATACGGGTCGTCGTCCTCGTATCTTCCGGTTCGTTGATCCGGTTGAGGCTCGTAACAAGATGATCACCATGTACCCCGAGACTGTTCATCTGTTCAACCAGATGGACTACTGTCTGTCCACGGGTCGTCTGGATCATCACCTTCCGTAATTCTACCCCTCTCTACACGGTTGGGGGTGATCCGAGAAAACCCCACAAAAAACTTTCACTTTTTTCAAAATCAAGGCTGGACAACACCCCTCCCACACACTAGAGTCTCCCCGTAACAAAAAACGATTATGCCAAACCATACCGCAAACAACTTCACCGTAACCGGACCCGTGGCAGATGTGAAACGGTTCCTCCAACAAGCAGCAGGTTCCGACACGGAACTGTCGTTCAACAGCCTGATACCCCTCCCTACCGTACTGAAGGATGTCACGTCTCCAGTCCGTATCCAGACCCAAGCTGAGATTGATGCAACGTGGGCTGAGTGGAGAAAGAACAAGGAAGACAAGAGTGATACTGGACCGATGGGGGTGAATAGTTTTGATAGTGACAAGCCTTTTGGTCTGGGAATTACTCAGGACACCTACGACACCCTGATGAAGGAACACGGTGTGTCCAACTGGTACGACTGGTCCGTACTGAACTGGGGAACCAAGTGGGACTGTTACGATGTTCGTGAGTGGAGCATTGCAGTTGCAGACGAGGAAATGACGGCTACGATCTACTACGAAACTGCATGGAGTCCGGCTACTCAAGTGTGGTTGACTGTCTCTCAACAGTATCCTACTCTCACCTTCTTCCATGAGTATGCAGACGAGGGTGGTGGGTTCCTTGGTGATGAGACGATCCACAACGGTACGGTGATCGAAGAGAACGAGTACGACTGGGACAGTGACGATGGAATCACCCTACGAGAGGGACTGGGAAGGTACTGGCCGGAAGATGAGGAAGTGACTGAAGTCAAGGAATAAGTCAAGAAAAAAACCTTGGGGTCAGGTAAAAAAGCCCCTTGACTTTTTCTAAAACCCTGATACGTTGGACCTGACATGACACCTTGGAAACACGCTGAGTCCACCGCCCGTAAGTGGGGTGGATCACCCTCCGACTACGTTCATATCCATGACTGGTTCGATGAAACCAAGCAATTCACAGGAGATTGGACCCATCGTGCCCTCCGACACCACAGTGCAGGTATTCAATGGGCCATCGACAAGTTTGGCCATGTGGTTGTCAACAGCAAAGGGCATTCGATTCCTGTCAAGATGATTGCTGAACAACACGTTGAGGAGGACTGTGGATTCATTCCTACTCCCAAGGACTACCTGAAACTTTTGACTCAAAATCCTGAAAAATGGATGTTGACAGTTGGCAAGACTTCCCGTACCGTAGAACTGACAGTTAAAGAATAAACAAACATGAACGTGAATGCTGAACCGATCAAGAAGAGCCTCTACGACAAGTTGAAGGCTCAAGGCGTCAACCGTGTCAATCTCTGCTTTAGCGGAGGAAGTGACGAAGGTTTTCTGGATGTGTTTCTCTATCCAGAGTTTGACTACACGGATGAAGAGGCTCGTAACCTCCTTAAGGAGGTTGAGAATTGGGCGTGGGATGTGTACTCCTACAGTGGGGCAGGAGAGGGCAATGACTACGGTGATAACATCACCTATGACCTTGTGGAAAACACGGTTGAGACCGAGGAGTGGTACATGGAACGTACCTACGGTGATAGTTCTGAGGGTGAGTTGGTGGTGGAAGATGAGGAATAACAGTTGACAAAAGGTTTGCNGTGATCCTACTGAAAACCGCTTGACTTTCTCTAAAACTCTGATAATCTATTTCCTGACATGAAGACTTACAAGATTCCCGTGGTTTGGCAGATGCATGGTTATGTTGAGGTTGAGGCTGACTCTATGAGTGAGGCAATACATGAAGCACAGGCTGCTCCATTACCTGACGATGGTAGTTACATTGAGGGTAGTTTTGAGGTAGATGAGGCGGGTATTGTGGATGTGGTTGAGGATGAGGAATTGTCAGACTATTACACCGTGGGTAGTCATGTCAATGTCACATTTAACACAAACGGCCGTTTCAGTGGAGTTATCAAGGGACACAACAATGGTTTCATCGTTGTTGAAGATGAAGATGGTACAACATGGGAAGTTGAACCACACATGGTGAGTTTTCGTTCTGATGTCAATATGACACATTAAACGCTTGACTTTCGTGGGCCATTAGCTCAACTCTTTGCCAGAGCAGCCGTCTCATAAACGGCAGGTTGTCAGGACGATTGCTGACATGGCCCACCATTTTCTTTTACATTATACGATTTAATCCATTTACGAATACAGTTGTCTGATACTCCATATTTCTCACCAATTTTTGTCATTGGTAAAATTGAAACTAAGTGATCCAATTCTTCCTTAGATGGACGATTGACAACTTTACGAGGAGTGGTTTTCTTTCTATGATCGGATTCGCAAGATAGACATTGCTTAGAATATCTGTATTTTTGTTTACCACATTTACACGTTTCAAGCAACTTCGATGTCGTCTTCCTTTGAAGGTTATCATGTTCCCAGTGACAGTTTGGACATAACAAAATCAAGTTAGATTCTGCGTTGACCACGTTTATCGAAACATCCATCGAAAAAGAACATATTGGCTCAATATGACAAGTTTCAACGTGTTTATCATAACCACACTTTTCACACCTTTGTGGTCTCATCGAGGTTATTTTTCTGGCATGTTGTCTAACTTGACCATAACGATTTGAACCATTACAGTGAATATAATCTTGTAGAGTTTTCTTCATACTATAATAAGTATTCGAACCGACACCCAAAAATTCAAAAAAAGATTGTCGGTTCAAATCCGGCATGGCCCACCAAACTTTTCTGTTGACTTTCTCTAAAACTCTGATAACCTAGTTTCCGACAATGAAAACTAAACAATACGCTGTGTGTCTCTTCATTACCCAAGTGGAAGTCGATGACGATGACGATGGTTTCGAGAATGATAAGTATCCAACCTTGTCCACCCATGACACTTTTGAAGCAGCTCAAGAAGCACTGGTGGACGTTATCGTTAACCACGATTTAGAACAAGCGAGTAATTTTTTAGCAAAACGTAATTGACTTTCTCTAAAATCACCGTTAGGTTGTACCCGCAAGATGAACAATACAACTCTCACCTTCAACCGTATCGAAGACCCCGGTCACTCTTGGCTGGAAGTTCCTGTCAAGATGGTTCGTGACATTGCAGAAGTTTTCGATCAAATTACAGACTATTCTCCCATCGCAAAGGGAAACTGGTATCTTGAAGAAGACTGTGACCTCTACACCTTCTACAAGGCTATGACCGACAAAGGTTACACTATCAAGTGGAATATCGTTCATGTCAACGACTTTGACGATTACTACCGTTCAATCAAACGATCCTACTAATATGTCCAAAACCGAAAAGGCTCAGTTGAAAACCATTCTCAAACTGATCAAGGAATGGAATAACAACGACATCCGTGGCTATGAAGACATTACTCCTTCAATGGATATGTTGGAAACCCGTCGTGAACTTATTCAAGAAGCAACCACATTGGTTTCAAAAATCAGAACAACCGAGTAATAATCAGTAAAAAGTAAAGTGCCACAACTCCATTTGGTAAAAACTAAATGGAGTTTTTTGTTTGACTATTCTCCACCAATCTGATAGACTTAGTGGGTAATACAAATTATGAAGAATATCTCTGAACCATTTACAGGCAATATCGACGATCTACTCAACCACTGTGCATCCATGAATGACAAGCAACTCGATGAGTCCATTGAACTGGAGAACGCAATCGAACACGTTATGAAAGAAACCGATTGCACCCGAGAAGAAGCATTGGAGTTNATCGAACAGATTCACTTGATGGANGTNCAGCAGACTGTGAATGACATGGTTGCCAAGGGTTTGATGAAGGTTATCGGACACAACGAAGATGGAGAAGCGTTGTATGGACTCACTGAACGCGGAAAACAACTGCGTGACCAAATGGACAACTAACACGCGGAAAACTCAAGAAAGCCAAGAACTGTTGACAAAATGGTTCTTGGCATTTAACTTGCATTGATGCATAAAAAAGACAGCATATCAATATGCTGTCGTGGTACCTTATACTCAATAGGATTTATGGAATATTAACTATGAATCGAACTGTGACCGAAGACCTATTAGTATAGATGAACTCCACAAGCTGTCATATCAATATGCTGAAATAGATTACCGACCCTTCAACAATTGATTGCCAAGTCCAATAGCTTTGCCATTACTAACTGTCGTATTGGTCTGACTATTGTAAGTAGCAACCGTTCGATTGTTACTGTCATTCAACCGTGTCACAGATCCTTGAGTTTGGACGCTGTACACGGTGCGGTTATTCATGTCTTTGATGTAAGTCTTGCTCATCGTGATTAAACTATACGATGCATCAGCATCAAAGTCAACGTTTTTTCTTCTTTTTCTTCTCGAGCAACTGTTGCAACTCCAAGAACTGTTTGACCTTATCTGGCTCTAATAGTTCTGCTTTTCTGGCTAATTGTACGTTGATTGGTTGACTTGCGTTTTCAAATACCCTGCTGGTCAACAGTGGAACGTATCGTTTGCCATACTTGACATCTTTGAGTTTGCATACCAACGTCACTATGCTGAACATAGGACGCGGGTAATCACCATCACTGAAATCCTCTGAGAAGTAGTCTACACCGTCTTCGGACATTAGACTGATCAACTCACAGGTTGGGTTGAGTTCTCTCATGCCAAACACTGCCTCGACGGCCTGCGTGGCTGCCTCTATATAGGGAGAGGGGCAGTCAGTATCATTGATTGCCACCTTCACCTTCCAGTTTCCGCTGTCAACAAGATAGTCTGTCATATCAGTATATAAATACTGATGTGTCAGTCCAACATGTGTGCTAACGGATGATATTCGATAGGATTACATGTATAGTCCTTGGACTGTACATTCATTGGTTCCATGATATACAACCGGTTTTCATGTTTACCAATACAATGACTGATATCACCTCGTTCAAACAACAGAGTCTTCAACAGACTCTTGGTTTGATCAGCGGTAACCTCATGCATCTCAGGTTTGGGAGCACCATCACGATGATGAACCTGACGACGTTTAATGGCAATAATCTTACGAGTCATGATAGTTAGTTCCAGATAGTCACGTCTCCAACCAGATCACCATCGTTCAACAGGTCCAAATTGTCAAGCTTTGACTGAACACGTTCACAACAACTTTCTTCAATGGTACCAGCAGCAAACATGATCTTTTGAATACACGGTGTCTTACCATTAGCACGATGAATACGACCAAGTGCCTGTATCAGATTGATAGCACTATAGGAGGGACTGATAATACTACACCGAGGATATTGACCATTCAGATCATGTAGACCAATACCAGCATTACCAGCGGCCAAATTCACAATCATGATCCTCTTACGATCATTCTTGAAGTCATCAATTTGACCCTGACGTTTCTTGACACTCTGACCACCAACGATGAATCCAACCTTATCTCCGTAACGTTCCAGTCGTTTGGTCAATGCTTCAACGGTTTCATTGAAGTTCACAAACACAACAGGACTCATACCTTCTCGGTACAATTCCTCAATTTCATCCACCATAGTGGGAACCTTAAGCACTTCTGCCAAACGTCGTGCCTTGACAATCTCAGCAAACTTGTGAGCGGAATAATCCTTGGAATCTTCATCCAACTTNGCAATCTCAGNCTGCATCTGATCATACACAGCATTGATCTTATCAGTGTTGGATCCCATGTCAAAACACTGAGCAAACACCCGATTGTCAGGAAACATAGCCTTCATCTGAAGACGGGTCAATCGACTAGCAACACCCATCACGTCAAACAGATCATGATGAATAGATCTCATTCCCAATTGACTCTTGGTACTCTCCATATCAAACACAAGTCCAAACTGAGACTGTGAGAAATCACCTTTATCAGACAACCACTCTCTAAACCTATCACCATTGTGAAGATTGGTAGCATATCCAAAAGCACGCATCTCAGTAGGCATTGTAGCAGCAGTAGCACTCATCAACAATACCTTGTAGTGTTGTTTCTTGAATGCAATCAACAAACTGCTGGTAATACTACTATCACCCTTACACTTGTGAGCTTCATCCAGAATGATCAAAGTGTGTTTTGGCAATTTGACGGTAATACCACTGTCATCAGAGAATGCCTTAGCACTAGTATACTTGTTACGATCAAACTCCAGAATATGATTGCAACTGGTACCCCGGATCAATTGTTCATAATTGACCACAAAGTGAATGGGTTTATTGCCATCATAACGAACTGCCTTACCCTTGTTGGGTGTAACAGCATTGATACCCACACTAGCAAGTACTCGTTGCCACTCGGTGATAACACCCTTGGGACATACAACCAAGACGGGAACATTCAACTTCTTGGCAATATAAGTTGCCACATAAGTCTTACCACATCCGGTTTCGCTAAGGTCAGCCGCTACCCCATTGATGTACAAACTATCAATCAGGGTGTTGGCATGAGGAATCTGAGGTTCCAATAGAGTCATATTTCAGTAAAGAGACTACACCAACAATTAAAGAAAGTCAACGGTCTTTTGAAGAAATTTTGAGGGTTTTAACGGATCACCCACAACCGTTTCATCAGTTAATAGCGTACAATGCACGTGGTCATGATCACCAATACACTGTCAAACATTACCAAACACTGCATTTACGAAAAACGAAGTTAACGAATCAAAAAACTAATGCTGTCACGATGTTCCACCTATTAACTGTAAAGTCAATACATCTTACACACTTCAGGAGTCAAATCACCCCAAACGCCATTATACTTGTGGTACTGCCACTTACCATCAGTAAAAAGATACTGGTAATCACACCCATTGTCAACATTTTCATAGTCTCTAATGGTCCTATACAGATAAGCATCCACATTCTTCTCACCATGGTCTCGCTTGTAATAAACACAAACACCCTCCACAGGATAGTTAAACGAATGAGGTATATCAGTAGAGATCTTCTCTCCAATACTCGACAAATCACCACCATCAATCAACTCTTCAATGCGTTCAACCACGTTGTAGTGTTCCAACAGAATACGACCCACATAGGCTGGATAACCATCGAAATGACAGTAAATAGCCTTCACAGATCCATCACCATAGACAATACCAATATTACTACGAGTAGACATAAGTTTAGTTACGTTCAAGAACACCCACCAAATTCCTACAGTTCTCCAAAATGACATTGTATGTATCAACAAACATATCATCAGGGTAAACATCAAACACACTCATACCACTATCATTCACATACACAAACACGTTAAATGGTTCATCATTCATATGTTTACTTTACCAGAGTTTTAGAGAAAGTCAAGCCCATTCTGAAAAACTGTTGGTTTCACCCTTCCAACGAAACGCTGAACTGAAGCTGGTCAACTTGAAATACGTTTCATCTTCATTCAATGCCAAAATACGCTTGGTGATCAATTGACGACCCCACACAGACGTATCAGGTACACAAGTACCATTCATCGGTCCAGTATACGTCTTGTTACACCCAATCTGGGCCAATACAGCCGTTTTCGACTTGACTTGCATCACCTGATAGTAATCCACGTTGGTCTGGTCATATCCCCAATTAGATACATAAATGTCACCCACCTTCACAACGGGAAGCGGTTTCTCCACCTTCATAACCATACAATCTCTCACCTGAATGGTACGATATCCATCCTCCCGCTTCAAGGTGGAACAACTCAACGTACCATCACGCTTGGCCCGATACACCCTCAATTCAGTTCCAGCAGCCATAACATGGCCGTAAACAATCTGGTCCTCGTTCAACCGAACAATGTCGTTCTTGCGAATCTTCATGTTGTTAATATCCTAGTTCAGGTTTTAGAAAAAGTCAAACAGTTTTCGGCTCTTTTCTACGCCGGTTCCACATGATGTCATTCAACGCACTCCACGCACCACCATCAACCATATTGTAAAGCGGGTGCTCCTCAACCTCCTTTTCCAACCGGTTCATATACTCAACATCCACCTTGTTCCACCCCACAAACGAACATTGCCAATACTCTCCATTCACACCCACAATGTCGTTCACACACATACTACGACACCGACCATTCAAAAATACCTCACCCTCAGCTCCACTACCAGAGTTAAACTGAGCAAACACCACCTCCAACAAACTCTCACCCTCCAACTCAGTCGTCATCACATAACTCATCACCCGATCCGCCGGATAAATCACCGATATCAGTTTCTTCATCGTGCAAATACCCTAACCCAACCACACCCAAACTTCAACAACTTTATTCAACTTTCTCACCACCACCCCACGCGGAAAACCAACCATATATGCGCATATACGACGCGGAAAATCAAAACTCTTGACAAACCAACCCAACCATGATCTCCACGCGGAAAACACCCCACAAACAAAAGCGTTGACACTTCACCCCTTTCAATGTACCATAAGTTGCCACCCACCCTGCGCAAATTCGATCCCCATAAAGCTATCACTCCCAGTCTTTCACCATTTCAACGCCATGTCAACAGCAATTTCGTAGCCAGATCCGACACCCATGGCGTTCGACCCACAGCCATCAAAGTTTGTCAANCGCTTTTGTTTTCCGCGTCATATGT
>Ga0063231_10000490_pt1 | contig 11117 bp, 13 predicted proteins | sample LauGreSu1BDMLBSD_2_FD_56231 | JGI IMG/M metagenome (GOLD analysis project Ga0063231, IMG submission 56231) | Freshwater lake microbial communities from Lake Michigan, USA - Su13.BD.MLB.SD v2 (version 2) | ecosystem: Environmental > Aquatic > Freshwater > Lake | place: Lake Michigan, USA...
TTCCAGGCGCGGGCGATTTTTCCATCAAAGTAATCAGTCGCACCTCCCACAGCCAGCACCACGATTGCCCAGCCATCTGCCTCTAAGGACAGGGTGAGATAGATAAATAGCGGAATGCCTAGAAACCGCAGAAAAGTCAGCGCGTTGGGAACACTGATTAATGACCTGTTCATTCCTTATCGCGTTCCTTCACACGAACCGCTACCTGAACTGGGGTGCCCGGGAATTTGAACTCTTCGCGCAAGCGACGCTCAATGAAACGACGGTAGGAAGCCTCAATCCAGCCACTTGAAAAGACCACAAATTTTGGTGGGGCGATTCCGGCTTGAGTCGCGTAGTAAACCTTTGGCTGCTTTCCGCCGCGAACAGGTGGCGGCGTTGCGCCAATCAATGCACCTAAGAATGAATTGAGTTTTGCGGTCGGAACTCGTCGCTCCCAGCTATCAAGTGCGGTGCGAAGCGCCGGTGCTAAACGATCTCGGTGCCAGCCGGTCTTGGCCGCGATATTCACGCGCTGGGCCCATTCGACCTGATCCAGGTGACGATCGATTTCACGATCCAATTGATTACGGCGGTCATCATCGACCAAGTCCCACTTGTTCATGACAATCACCATAGCTTTTCCAGCTTCTTCGACCATTGTGATGACACGCAAATCTTGCTCTGTAATTGGCTCTGAGGCATCAAGTACAACAACTGCAACTTCGCAACGTTCCAGCGCAGTAGCGGTACGCAGTGATGCGTAGTAATCGGTTCCTGAATCCTGATTTGCTCGTTTTTTTAATCCGGCGGTGTCGATAAATCTCCAAGTTGATCCACCGAAGGAAAGAAGTGAATCCACTGGATCTCGCGTTGTGCCAGCTGCATCATCAACGATAGATAAAGATTCACCAGCGATTGCATTAAACAAAGATGATTTACCAACATTTGGTCGACCGATCAAAGCAACTTTGCGGTAGCCATCTTGATTTTGTGCGCGACCAACTTCAGGTAAAACATTAACGATGTGATCTAGTAAATCTCCACTGCCACGTCCGTGCAGCGCTGAAACAAAACGTGGTTCACCAAGACCTAAACTCCACAGCCCGTGTGCCTCAGCCTCTTCGCGCTCTCCATCAACTTTGTTTCCGATAAGAATTGTTGGCTTCTTTTGCTTTACGCAAATGCTGAACTAATGCATCATCTTCATCTAGCGCGCCAACTTGCGCGTCAACCACAAAGCACAGAACATCTGCCTCTTGCATCGCTAATTCTGAACCCGCGCTAACCTGAACAGCGATTCCATCTGGCTTTGCTTCCCAACCACCAGTGTCCATGATGATGAAGCGGCGACCGCCCCATTCGCATTCATACTGAACGCGATCACGTGTAACACCTGGCGTATCTTCAACAATTGCTTCTCGTCTTCCTAAGAAACGATTTATCAAAGTTGATTTTCCAACATTTGGTCGTCCCAAGATCGCAACAATTGGTAAACCCAACAAGTTACGCTTCTTCAGCAATTCCCAAATACGTTCGATCGTTTCATCAAGATCCAAGTACGTCGAATCAACTTCGACCGCATCAGCAGCCATAACTAGAGGTGAAACAGCTCGCGTAGAATCAACGGCATCACGGCTATCTAGGGATTGTTTTACATCAACATTTTTGTCTTCGGTTTCAATCTCGCGGCGTACTGCACGCGCATCTAAATCCGCAGTCAAATAAATCTTGAGTCCGGCTTCAGGTGCGACAACCGTACCAATATCGCGACCCTCTACAACGATTCCACGTTCTGCGGCATCAATAATTCGGTGTTGAAGATTTAATAACTCACGACGAATTTCGGGCATCGCGCTAATTCGAGAAACATTGTCGGTAACTGATGTTCCTCGGATCGAATGCGTGATTTGTGTTTCGCCAGCGAAAATATATGGATCAGATGGATCGGCATTAAATTTGATTGGATGATCTTTGATTGCTTGCAGGATTGAAAACGGCTCTTCGCATTTGTGTTCAAGGGCAAGCCAAGTAACTGCGCGATAGAGCGCACCAGTATCTAAATAATTCCAACCAGCACGGGTTGCAATTGCTTTGGCAGTACTTGATTTACCTGCGCCACTCGGGCCATCTATTGCTACGACTATGCCCATGTGATGAGCCTACTTCTATTTACGAATCGGATGAACATTCCATCCGATCGAGGTTAAATGGGTAGAAAGTTTCTCTGCATCACTTTCAGACAAAGCTAAAGTAATTAATGCGCTCAATTGACCAGGAGAGTGTTCGATATTCAAATCTTCTACGTTGACATCCATCGCGGCGCATTCATTAAAGATTGCTCCTAGTTGGCCTGGCTTGTCATCAATAACTATTGGAAGATAGAAATATTCACGAGCTTTTCCGCCATGTTTTCCTGGGATTAAAGCTTTACCAGCGCGACCTTGGGCAATNAGTTGTGCAATTTGCTGTGGATCTTCCAGTGAATCGATCATTGATTGAAGATCGTTTTGTAGATTTATTAGCAATTGCNGNANTTCGCNGCGATTGGAGTAAATAATCTCTTTCCATAATGACTCATCTGAGCCCGCAATCCGCGTNGTGTCTCGCAGCCCCTGCCCTGCTAGCTCCATCCATTCAGGCGGCGTACCGGTCAGCTGCTTGGCGATTAACGAGGATGCGATCTGGGGCAGATGTGATATTCGAGCCACAGCTCGGTCATGATCCAGCGCAGATAGTTCAATCGGGGTCGCCCCAAGATGTTCAATNAGCTCCAGAACTAGCTGATGGGATGCAGAATCTAAATCGGCGCTAGGCGTAAGTATCCAAGTACGACCCTGGAACAAATCCGCCCGTGCCGAGCTCGCTCCGCCGATTTCCCGCCCTGCCATCGGGTGGGTGGGCAAAAATCGCTTAGACAGCCCTGAAATTGTCTGTACGTGAAGTACAACTTCATTCTTTACGCTACCCACATCTATAAACGTCGACTGTGGGTTTAGTTGATTCTCTTCGCTTATGACCGCTGAAAGTTGTGAAGTAGGCATCGCCAGAACAACCAGATCCGGGTTAGAGATACTGACTCCCCCGACTAGATCATTAGCTAAGGATTGGGACTTAACATCCGAATCCACCATCTGAACCTGAACTCCGCGCTGGACCAGACCCAGGCCGATTGAAGTTCCAATCAAACCTGAACCCACGATTCGAGCGCTTGTGAGCTTTTTGTGCGACATTACTGAGCAATATCTCTACGTAATGCAGCTGCCCCGTGCAAGTAAATGTGGCTGATTTGCTCCGGTGTTCGAGCGGTTTCAACATGGAACATTGCGCGAATAGTTCGGTCTAAAGCACCTGGTACATCGACCTCGACTGAGCCGATCAACGGGACATTGGCAAAGCCCATCTCTCGACAGGCTGCGGCCGGAAAGGCGGCGTTTAGATCTACTGTTGAAGTGAAGAAAACAGAGATCACATCGGCTGGGGTGAGTTGGTTTGCCTCCAGGATCGCAGAAACCAGCTCCTGTACGCCCGCGGCAATGTCAGCGGCGGTGTTGGCTGGAACCTGTACGGCTCCTCGTATAGCTCGCAAACNCATGAGATAAGGGTACCTTTCCTAACCGAAATTGGTGATTATTTGATTCCTTCTTTATCGATAAAACCTTTTACTNCTTAAACCTGTTTACTACATTTACTCTGAACACTCGCCAGGAAACCTTACCCCCTCTGTTTTGCGNAATTATCGATAAATCTATCCCTAGACCATGATCTGAGCNTATGAATATCGATAAATNGTTATTTCCGCTCTGATGTATCGATAAAACTANAAATAGATATCNNTNGCATTATCGATTTGTATCAAAGTTGCTAAATATCTAAAGCCTTTCGTAGATTCATTAACTCTGTGTTGTTGAGGTCGCGCCAACGTCCCTCGGGGGTGTCTCCCAATGAGATCGGACCGAACTTAGTTCGGATCAACCGAAGGACATGTACATCGACCGCCTCCATCAACCGACGGATGATGTGATATCGGCCTTCATGAATTGAGACCTCAATCCATTGTGGAGACAGTTGCTTGAAGGTCAGAACTCGACCCATTCCATCTTCTAGCTCGACACCCTTCAGAAGAATCTTGTCCACCCCTGTTGGCAGCGGGCCATCAAATTCGATGATGTACGTCTTTTCCAGGCCGAAGGAAGGGTGCGTTGCGCGGAAGGTCAAATCTCCGTCATTTGTTAGCAGAATTAAGCCTTCAGAATCCTTGTCCAGGCGACCCACATGGAATAAGCGCTCCTTACGAAGGTCGATAAAGTCATCCAACGATGGGCGACCTTCGGGGTCGAACATGGTAGACAAAACACCTTTTGGTTTATGAAGTGCTAAATAAGACTTAGTCAAAGTACGCTTGATTGTCTCACCATCAACCATGACTTGAACTTTGTCAGGGTCAAATTTGCTGCCCATTTCACGAACGGTGAGTCCATTGACGCTTACGCGACCTGATTCGATTAATTCATCTGCACCGCGACGACTTGTAATACCGGCATCTGCGATGATCTTATTAAGCCTCATTTGGGCCATGGCTATCCTCCCGACAGTCAGGAGGTAAGGGTAGCCGAAAAGCTAGTCAGTTAGCGAATCGAGGATTTCATCCAGACCATCAAGGTCCGGCAGATATGGAGCAAGGGCTGGTAGATCTTCCAGTGAATTCAACCCAAGGCGCTCCAGGAAGTAACTGGTGGTCTTATATAAAATCGCCCCAGTTTCATGCTCAAGCCCGGATTCTTCAACCAAGCCTCGAGTAATCAGAGTCTTCATAACCGCTTCGACATTGACCCCGCGGATCGCAGAGACTCGAGCTCGGGAGACCGGCTGGCGGTAAGCAATCACCGACAAGGTTTCCAACGCCGCTTGAGTCAAACGGGATTGCTGTCCATCTAGAACGAACTTTTCAACTACGGCCGAATAACTTGGATGACTGTAAAAGCGCCATCCCCCGTTTATCTTGCGCAGGCTAAAGCCACGCTCCTCATATGAGCCTTCTAATACCAACAAGGCAGCTTCGATCTCTTCGACTGGACGCTCCAGAACTTGAGCCAGGACTATCTCGGTGACAGGCTCATCCACGACCATGAGGATCGCTTCAATGGAACGTTCAACTTCTACATTAGACATTTTCGCCACTTTCTGTCGAGTCTTCCATCTCTAAAACTACGGGTATATCAAACTCATCGGTGATTTCGACCTCGCCTTCAAGGCTGCCGGTCCATCTGATCTGCAGTTCGCCTAGCGCTACAACCTGATCGAACCGTAAAACACCTTGCCGATACAGGTCTAACAAGGCTAAGAAACGAGCAACTACCACGAGGGTGCTGTCGGCATCTGAAATCAGGTTTCTAAAGCTCATTGAGGTGGCCTGTCGCAGGGCATCGACCACGCGCTTGGACTCTTCAGCCACGCTCACTAGGGCCATATGAAGATGCTCGACGGCTCACGACGGGTGCGACTTTCGGAGTCAGAACTCGTTCTGCGATAGCGGCAAAGCGCTGAGCACCTACACCGATCAAGACCTCAGGCAAGAGGCTGGCTAGGGCCGGATCTAGAGCTACAACTCGAGCGAAGGATTTATCCGCTGCGGCTATGCGCTCGCTAAAGGTCGCAGCGATTTCCTTGAAAGCTCGGTACTGCAACAGGCGCGCAAAGAGCAGATCTCGCGCTTCAAGAAGGGCTAGATCCTCTTCATCCTCAACCTCACCGCTCGGCAGTAGACGAGCAGCCTTTAGGTCTAACAGGGTTGCAGCCACCACCAGAAACTCTGTGGCCTGATCAAGGTCCCAACCCTCTCCTGAGGCTTCTAGGGCGCGAATAAAGGAGATAAATTCATCGGTGACGATGCTCAGAGCTACCTCTGTGACATCCATTTTGTGCCGAGAAATCAGTTGTAGCAGNAGATCAAAAGGGCCATCAAAGTTTGAGAGGTGAACTGAGAAGCCGCCAGCGGATGAGTTGACATCCTCGTCAACGCTTGTAGCTAACTCCCCTGTTGAAACCATGGGGGCACACTACTTCACGCTTGCCTGTTTTCGGTGGAGCGCCTAGGCTCTTTGCTATATCAGGAAAGAGGTTTGAAGATTGAACGCTAAATCGACAATTGCAGAGGATGTTGCAACGACTGCAACCCTGCTGGGCAAGACCGCCAAGAACTTTCCTACACCTGCTGCCCTTGCTGAACATGGCAGCGCGAAGGTCATCTCAATTTTTAATCAAAAGGGTGGCGTCGGAAAAACAACGAGCACGATTAACTTAGGTGCAGCCCTTGCCGAAATGGGCCGCCGTGTATTGCTCGTCGATTTTGATCCACAAGGTGGTTTGTCACTCGGACTTGGAGTTAATGCGCACTCACTTCCACTAGAGCAAACCGTTTACTACGCCTTGATGACGCCGACTGCAAATGTCGATGAAATTGTTTTGAAATCTTCTGTTCCTGGTTTGGATTTCTTGCCTGCAAACCGTGATCTAGGAACAGCTGAAACAACACTGGGTGCTGAAATTGGCGGACAGCAATACCTGAAAAGAGCGCTAGCTCCGCTTCGTGATTATTACGATGTGATTTTGATCGACTGTCAGCCAACTATGGGTCAGNTAACAATTAATGCACTAGTTGCTTCTCAAGAAGTTATTGTTCCAATGCAGTGCGAATACTTTGCTCTACATGGTTTTATCGAACTTAAGGGAAATCTGGACAAGGTAAAGACTTTCCTTAATCCCGAACTTCGTCTAATTGGAATTTTGGCAACTATGTACGACAAGAAAACATCTCATAACAGACAAGTTCTAGAACGAATCTTGGAACAATTCCCAGAGGATGTCTTTGAAACAATCATTGCTAAAACAATTCGTTTCCCAGAGACAACCGTTGTGGGCGAACCAATTACTACTTATGCAACAACTTCAGGTGGTGCCGCTTCATATCGCCGCCTTGCCCGAGAACTAATCGCCAGAGGAGGCGCACGATGACACGTAGAGCAAACCTTCCAGGAGCAGATGAACTTTTCCGTTCAACAGCACCAGCACTCAGCGCAGTTCCTGCACAGAGTTCTCAAGAGGTGTCAGCACCATTAGTTCCACCAGCAATTGCGACACCTAAAGCAGCCTCATCAAAGAAAGGTGTCCGCACAATCGCACGTCGTCGCGTCACGACGGTTGATCGTTCCCCTTCTGGGCGTGAGCGTCACGATGAGAAAATCACTGTGTACTTATCTCCGGATGAACTTTTTGATCTAGANCAAGCGCGCTTACAACTGCGCGGGGATCTTGGATTAGCTGTTGATCGCGGCCGAATCGTTCGCGAATCAATCGCTGTGATCATTGCAGATCTAGAAGCTAAGGGCGATCAAAGCATCTTGGCACGCAGACTTCGCGGCCAGTAACAAATTACTTGGCGCGTGGATGCGCCATCGAATAACTTTCACGCACCTTATCAATAGTGATCAAGGTGTAAATCTGAGTTGTTGTTACCGATGCATGGCCAAGAAGTTCTTGCACCACGCGTATATCTGCGCCNCCATCTAATAAATGTGTTGCATATGAATGCCTGAACACGTGGGGCGATACATGTTCTGTAATTCCAGCAGCAGCTGCTGCGTTTAAAACCATTTGCCAAGCCGATTGTCTAGATAGCCTGCTGCCTCTTGAATTCAGAAAAAGCGCAGGATTGTTCTTGGGATTTTTGGCTAACAATCCAGGACGCACCCGAACACAATAGTTATCAATCGCTTTAACGGCATAAGAACCTAAAGGAACAATCCGCTCTTTGGAACCCTTACCTCGAAGCTTTAGTGTTGTGATTTCACCGTCTGCGGTTGATACGGTGCTGAGGTCACTTAAGTTAACTCCGATTAATTCACTGACGCGAGCACCACTGCTATANAGCAATTCCAGAAGTGCCTGATCACGTAAGGTAATTGGCTCACTCTCATTGAATGCGGCATTTATCATCGACATTATTTGTTCGTAGGTTAATGCCTTTGGCAATCGACGAGCACTCTTGCTCGATGCGATCTCTAAAGTTGGATCAGCCATGTCGTACTCTTGTTGTAAATGTTTGAAGAAAGAACGTAAAGTTGAATCAACACGATTAACCGTAGAAATTGAAAGCTTTGCTTGGCGCAATGAAGCTTCAAAAGCGGTGATTACTTCCGGAGTAACATCACTGAGGCCCTGACCATTGAGAAACGTCTTGAATTTCTCAAGGTCGCGTCGATATGCAGAAATCGAGTTTGCAGCAAGTCCCCTCTCAATCTGAAGATGATTGAGAAATGAACTGGCAGCGATATCAAAGTTCGGTGCTTGCGTAACCATGCGCTTCTGCGACAGCGGAGTAGTAGATCTTCCCATCATGCACATTTAAACCTTTAGCAAGATCCTTGTCTTTGGCACAAGCTGATTCCCAGCCATGATTTGCTAATGCAAGCGCAAAAGGAAGTGTTGCATTAGTAAGTGCATAGGTTGAGGCAACTGGAACTGCGCCTGGCATATTTGCTACACAATAAAATACAGAGTTATGAACCGTATATGTGGGTTCTGCATGCGTTGTTGGTTTTGAATCTTCAAAACAACCGCCCTGGTCTATTGCGATATCCACTAAAACTGAACCGTGCTTCATCTGAGCAACTAAAGCATTAGAAACCAACTTTGGCGCTTTAGCTCCGTGAACCAGTACTGCACCGATCACAAGATCAGCCGACTTAACTTCACGTTCAATTGCGTGCTTAGAAGCTACAAGGGTCTTGATTCGACCACCATAGATTGTGTCGATGTACTGCAAGCGATTTATNGAGCGATCAAATACCGTNACATCTGCGCCCATTCCCAGTGCAATGACTGCAGCATTTAAACCCGCGACTCCCCCGCCGATAACAACTACCCGACCGGGTGCAACACCTGGAACGCCACCAAGTAAAACTCCACGACCACCATGTGGCTTTTGTAACGCTGTTGCGCCAACCTGGGTTGCAAGTCGACCTGCAACCTCGCTCATTGGTGCAAGCAATGGCAATGTTCCATTCACTTCAACTGTCTCATATGCAATTGCAGTTGTTCCCGATTTAACTAAAGCATCAGTGCAGGCTTTCGAAGCCGCCAAGTGAAGGTAAGTGAAGAGCGTCTGACCCTTACGCATCTTTGGATATTCAGGTTCGATCGGCTCTTTTACCTTTAAGACTAAATCTGATTTCTGCCAAACCTCATCGGCGGTGGCAACAATTGAAGCCCCGGCTGCAACAAATTCTTCATTGCTAATCGAGGAACCAGCACCAGCATTGTTTTCGATGATTACGGTGTGGCCCGCATGAACAAACTCTGAAACACCTTCGGGAGTTATCGCAACTCGTGATTCGTGAACCTTGATCTCCTTGGGAACTCCTACGATCATGATTANCCTTTCGCTTTTATCGCTGCAGCAATCAGACCAATAAAGAGAGGATGAGGTCTCGTTGGACGTGACCGAAGCTCAGGATGAGCTTGCGTGCCTACGTAGTAAGGATGCTCCTGTGAAGGCAGTTCCACAAACTCCACAAGATCTTGCTCCTTGAACATACCTGAGAAAACTAAACCAGCTGATGAAATTTGATCGCGATACAGATTGTTGACTTCATAACGATGACGGTGGCGTTCAGAGACCTCAGTTGATCCATAGGTGTTAGCAACGACAGATCCAGCCAAGAGATCGGCCTTATACAAACCTAAGCGCATCGTTCCGCCCATATCGGCTTTACCTGACACGACATCCTTTTGGTCAACCATGGTTGCAATCACTGGAGTTCCAGAATCTGAAAACTCTGCTGAAATTGCATCTTTGATTCCCGCAAGATTCGCGCAGCTTCGATCACCATGCACTGCAAGCCCAAACACAAACCCAAAGTAGGAATTTTGTTTTCGCGAGCAAATTTAAGCGCTCCAACTTTTCCTTCAATTCCACGGATACCAAATCCACCTGGAACGCAGATTGCATCAACATTTTCTAAATGCTTTTTAGCTAACTCTGGAGTTTCGCATTCATCACTTGCAATCCATACAATTTCGACTTTGGCTTCATTAGCAAAGCCGCCTGCTCGAAGCGCCTCGGAAACCGACAAGTAAGCATCAGGCAAATCGATGTATTTTCCTACTAGCCCTACCTTGATGTGATGCTTTGGATGATGAACTTTTTCAAGAAGAGCATCCCATTCACCCCAAACAACATCATGGCAATCAAAACCTAAACGCTTAACAACGTATGAATCCAAGCCTTCGCTATGAAGCACTTTCGGAATGTCGTAAATCGACGGTGCATCAACTGCAGCCACTACCGCCTCTGAATCAACGTCACACATTAATGAAATCTTCTTCTTCACACTCTCTGGGATTTCGCGATCAGAACGCAGAACAATCGCATCCGGTGCAATACCGATGCTTCGCAAAGCAGCAACCGAGTGCTGAGTTGGCTTGGTCTTTAGTTCTCCCGATGGACCAATGTATGGAACTAAAGAAACGTGAAGGTAGAAAACATTGTCTCGTCCAACTGTTTGACGAATCTGTCGAATAGCTTCTAGGAACGGTTGAGATTCAATGTCTCCCACAGTTCCACCTACTTCAGTAATCACTAAATCTATTTCAGGCCCAGCCATCGCGATAATGCGCTCTTTAATTTCATTGGTGATGTGTGGAATAACCTGAACAGTTTCACCTAAGTATTCACCGCGGCGCTCACGTGCAATTACTCGCGAATAAACTTGACCTGTNGTGACGTTTGCTGANCCNTGAAGATTGCGATCCAGAAAGCGCTCNTAGTGGCCAATATCTAAATCGGTCTCGGATCCATCATCAGTGACGAATACTTCACCATGCTGAAAAGGATTCATGGTGCCAGGATCGACATTGAGGTAAGGATCGAGCTTTTGCATCGTTACTCGGATGCCACGGGCTACTAGTAATCGTCCGAGACTTGAGGCTGTGAGTCCTTTGCCCAAACTTGAGGCGACTCCGCCGGTTACAAAAAGGTGTTTCGTCACATGTGCTTGGCCCATGGAAGACAAACCTATCATTTATTTACGGGTGGCTCTTACACCTTCAGCGATAGCAGTTCAGTGGCGTGTTCTCGT
>Ga0063231_10000492_pt1 | contig 11085 bp, 3 predicted proteins | sample LauGreSu1BDMLBSD_2_FD_56231 | JGI IMG/M metagenome (GOLD analysis project Ga0063231, IMG submission 56231) | Freshwater lake microbial communities from Lake Michigan, USA - Su13.BD.MLB.SD v2 (version 2) | ecosystem: Environmental > Aquatic > Freshwater > Lake | place: Lake Michigan, USA...
AAAGTTCCTTCATAGCGAACATCCATTTGGGGATCAAACAACCTGTATGCACCCCAGGTAACATTGTGGTTAGGAAGAAACCTGTTGTATGTACCTGTCCTTGATTCCTGAGCTACGCCGTTAGGACCACCACTGAACCTGGTGTGCATGTCATTACCAATGGTGCCAGTAGAAGTACTCAAATTGGCATCCCCATTATACGCTGTACCAGTTGCGTTTGAATATTGGACAGAAAAAATAACCTCCTTGCTGGCATTGGCAATCGCAACAGAACTAGCCGCTGTAGCAGTTTCTTTCTTGGGATTCTTGTTGTGAATGGGCCAAAGATTGTTCCAGTTGGCTTCCATTGGATACAAACCAGAAGCAATCAAGTTGTCACAAAGTGCCAGGGCACTTGTGAAGTCTGCGCTTGATCCACCAAGGGAATTATTGAAATTCCAACCACGGGTCAGGTACACACGGGCCAGCAAAAATTGAGCAGCACCTTTGGTAACCCTTCCAGCATCTTTCTGCGCAACAGGCAGTTTTGCAATTGCATCATTCAAATCAGTGATGATCTGTGTATAAACATCCTTAGCAGCTGTCTTTTTAACCTCAAGGCTTCCTGTTGTTGTTTCAGTTAACGGCATGGGAATNTCACCCCATTGTTGCACTGCCCAAAAGAAAGAAAGGGAGCGAAGGAATTTGGCCTCACCAACCCTTACATTTTTGACTGAATCTACCATACCGGTAACTGCAGCAGCGCGGGTAACAGCTGCATTGCAACGGTTTACCTCTCTGTAGAGCATGTCCCAAAGTGACTGGAGTTCGCCAAGTGATGAATTGAGACTGATGTCGTATGAATCGTATGGGCTACCAGATTGTGTTGTCAAAGTTGGGAACAACAAAGTGCCTGTCCAACCATTGGCAGAAAACATGTCAGTACCGTTCAAGGTAGGAATCCTTTGCTGCGTGATATCCCTCAACAAAGGATAACAGGCATTTACGAGGGTTTCATATCCTGAAGGAGTTGTATAGAAATTATCGGTAGTACGATTAGATGGATTGAATTCATCCAGGAAGGTCTTTTTACACCCACCTGCAACAATCCCAAGCAGGACAAATGAGAAAATATAGCGTATCAAATTATTATTTTTCATGACTNTTATTTTTAGGATTGATATTTAGAAACCAATGTTCAGACCAACTGCATAAGTCAGGTTCGGCACATCGTCAATGTAGGTATTTGAATTGTATTCAGGATCCATTCCATTGTATTTGGTCCAATAGTTTGGATTGATTACCTGCATGTAAACCCTCATCCTTTCAATTTTTCTTTTTTCCAANATGCTCTTGGGAACAGTGTACCCAACCGTTATATCAGACAACCTAAGGAAAGTTGCATCNTCATAACTTCTGGCACCACGATAAGGCTGTGCAACACCAGGACCNTAAAAATCATTGGTTGGATTNTNNTTNGTCCAGTANTTCATGTAAATNTTGTTGTANCNNCCACCNGTGTANTCNCCCATNGTACCNTCCAACATACCNTTCTTGTACATGGTTCCATTTCTGTAATAAAACAGGAAGGAAAGATCCAGGTTTTTGTAGCTAACCCTGTTGGTCATACCCATTGTAAAATTGGGAAGTTGTGTACCCAGCCACATCCTGTCGTCTTTTCCGGTTGAATTGGAAATCACACCATCTTTGTTGGTATCGGTAACCTTAACTGAACCGGGGAACTGGCCATATGATTTTGCAGCAACACTGTCAGCAAGCTGCCAGATTCCAGCAAATTGATAGTCGTAAAAAGACCTCACAGGTCTGCCTACAAAAAGTCCACTTCCAATAACAGAAGTCACGCCATTGGCAAGAGCTTCGATCCTGTTGATATTTTTAGAGAAATTAATGTTGGTGCTCCAGGAAAAATTCTTTGTTTCGATATTCCTTGTGTTCAGCATGATTTCAAGTCCCTTGTTTGACACCTTACCAACATTGGTAACAACAGCAGAGAANCCTGTTGAAGTTGGAAGTGTTTGNTTNAGGATCAGGTCTCTGGTATTTCTCTTGTACAATTCCACTGTTGCAGAAATCCTGTTGTCAAGGAATCCCATGTTCAATCCAAGGTTCAGCTCCTGGCTTCTCTCCCATCTAAGGTCTTTGTTACCGATTGCAGCTGGAGCAAAAGCACTCACTGCAGTAGCACCAAAACTGTATGAAGTAGTCAACAAACCAGCCTGTGTACTGTATGCTGCAACGTTCGAGTTTCCAACCTCACCGTAACTGACACGAAGTTTGAGGTCAGAAAAAACATTGAGGTTTTTGATAAATTCCTCATCTCCTGCCTGCCATGCAAAAGCACCTGAAGGGAAAAATGCCCAACGGTTTTCNGCAGCCAGCTGAGANGCTCCATCCGCACGACCNGTCAAGGTCAGGAGGTATTTGTCGTTGAAGGTATAATTTACCCTTCCCATGTAAGACTCNAAAGAATTTCTTGAAAATCCACTTGTTGCAGTTGTTGTACCAGTTCCCAGGTTATACCACAATGATCCAAAAGGCAAATTGGTTGCAGCAATTGAATAGTTCTCTGCATTGTTCTTGTAAGCACTTTGAAGTGCAGTTGCACTCAACTTGTGCTTGCCTGTTGCAAGATTATACGATAGCTGGTTATCAATTGTGTAAGTACCCCAGTTCCTTTGAGTGAAATTGGCTCTTGGAGGATTTGTTAACTGAGATTTTGACAAGGTATTCCTGAACTCACCATTGCGCTCATCAATAGATGAAGCGGACAGGGAAGATTTGAAGGTCAATCCTTTCAACAACGTCAGTTCGATGTATGCATTTCCCATTGGATTGGAAATGGTGGTGGTATTTTGATAGATAGTAGGATCTGCATCAATCAAAGGATTAGGAACCTGGTTGTCTTTGATACCCATCCAAACAGAAAGGTCATTCCAAGGNCCGATGGCCAAATCATTTCCCTCACTTGGGTTCACAACATCTTTGTAATAGATAACGCCGGTAGGCCTTGCCCTGTAGGCAGAGCGAAGGATTTCCAATGAGCCTGTTGGGTTGGTGCTGTAGTTGATATAAGCAGTGATTCCTACACGCAACCAGTTGTTCAAGCGGCTGTCAACTGCAGCATTGAGGGTATACTTTTTAAATGAAGTAGAAGCAATGTTACCATCTTCCTGGATGTAACCACCTGAAAAACGATAAGTAGTGCCTGCATTACCACCGGTAACAGCAACTGTAGAATTGGCCATGGTACTTGGCTTTGCAACAAGTCCAACCCAATCTGTTGATTTTCCTGTGTTGACCATGTTCATTTCGCTAGCAGTTAGTGTATTGGCAGTACCACCATTGAGTACAACATCGGTTACAGTAGCCTTATAAAACTCCTGTGCATTCAACAGTCTCGGCATGTGTGCTGGCTGCTTTTGACCCAAATAAGAATCAAATGTAACTTTGGGTTTGCCAGCAATACCTTTTTTAGAAGTGACAATGATGACACCATTGGCACCCCTTGCACCATAAATAGCAGTGGATGATGCATCCTTCAGGATATCGATTGATTGAATGTCTTGTGGATTGATATCACGCAATCTAGCGCCAATCACTCCATCAATAACCACCAATGGTTCAGTTGCACCAGTGATGGTGTTTTGACCACGGATATCAATTGCAAAACCCTGACCAGGNTTATTGCTGGTTTTTGTAATCACCACACCAGTAACTTGACCCTGAAGGGCTTGGGTGGCATTGGCTGGGTTAGCTCTCACAATATCGCGGGGAGCAAGTGATCCTACTGCACCCGTAAGGTCTTTCTTCCTTACTGAACCATACCCCACGACAACAACATCTTCGAGTTGTTTGGAATCAGAGACCAATTTAATGGAAAGATCCGTTTGGTTGGACACAGNGATTTCTTGTGAACCAAAACCAATGGAATTGATCACTAGAATAGCTTTTCCGGCGGACGGAACCTCAATTGAGAACTTACCATCTGGACTACTGGTTGTTCCTTTGGTGGTTCCTTTTAATGTGATGCTTGCGCCAGCCACAGCTGCGCCGTTGTCTCCCAAGACAGTTCCACTGACCTTGCGTGTTTGTGCAAAAGCAATGGTTGTGATTAGTGCAAGGAATGTGACTAATAAAAGTCCTTTTCTCATAATGGCAGTTTTAGTGAATAAGCGTAAAATCTTTATCCCGTTTTTAGAAAAACAGTTAATAAATTTATAAAATCATTTTACTAAAACGTTTAATCTGTCTGGTTTTGTACGAAAACGTTTTCGTAAACAATTAAATTAAATGGCCGCATGAAGAGCGGCCATTTAATTATTTAATATCCTGGGTTTTGTGTGAAACCTGGATTTTTATTGACATCCAATTCAGTTTGTGGTATTGGCCATAAATAATGCCTCGGCTGAAACAACCTGGGATTATCCATGATTTTGAAATTGCCGGTTGTATTTACAAGTGCATTGAATGAAGTGTAATCAGGTGTTGAATTCTCATCCAAGATAGGTTTTGGAAGTGTATAGTAAAGTGNCCTCGTCATCGCTTTTCCAAATAACACACCATTCATGGATTTTTCAGCAATCTTCCATCTGCGAATATCATACAATCTAAGTCCTTCACCAGCAAGTTCAACCTTACGCTCACGCCTGACAATTGACCTTAATGCTGATTGGTTTGTTGTCTTGACAGATGGATAAAGCGTTGTAGCAGTAGCCGCTACTCCATAGCCCCTTGCCCTTACCAAATTGATGGCATCAAGCACAGAAGCATCTATCTGATTGAGCTCAATTTTTGCTTCAGCGTATGTAAGCAATACCTCTGCATAGCGGATCAACATGAAAGCAAGCTCTGATTGTGTGTTCAAAACCAGATCCACTGGGTCAATATACTTCTTCAACAACATTCCGGAAAAAGAAGAAAATGCATTGGTAACTTCGGTATTAGAAATCTTGGCGATAGGTGCAGGTGAAAACCTTGTACAAGTTGAACTGTCTGGATGGAATGTAACATTGTAGGTAATTCCTCCTGTTCCAAACCAAGCATCTCCATCTCCCAAAATGGTTTGACGCATACGAGGATCCCTGTTCCTGTAAATATCTGCTGTGCTATAGAGCGCAGACTTGTCAATGGTCTGTCCATCTGTACACTCATAGCTGTCTGCCAGACCGCGGGTTGGTATGAGCGTTGAAAATCCTCCAGCAAGCCTAGATTGATTGCCTTGAGAGTATGCAGCTGTCCTCACAGTTTGCTTAAAATCAAATGCCAAAATGGATTCGCGAGAGTTTTCACCAGCATAGGTAAACAGGTTGCGGTAATTTGAGAAAAGAGAATGATAATTCAAATCCATTACTGCTTTTGCAGCAGCAGCAGCAACATCAAACTTTTCGTTGTACAAGGCAAAACGAGCTTTTGCAGCCAATGCAGATCCTTTTGAAGCACGACCCACATCCAATCCAGTATAGGACACAGGTAGTTTTGCTGCGGCATCATCCAACTCCTTAAAAACGAAATCCAGTACTTGTGCCTTAGGCGTCCTTGCAACAAAAGACTCTGCCGCTGGCAAGGTTTTGTTGATCAATGGAACGTCCCCATACAATGAAATCAAACATCCATAATAATAAGCCCTGAGAAATCTTGCTTCTCCATCAATACGGTTGTACAAGGCAGCTGAAGTAACATCCTTGGCCTTGCTCATGTTCTCCAGCAAAGTATTGCATTTGGCGATGCCACCATAATAAGTAGACCAGATGTTTCTGATAAGACCGGTATTGGGTGTATGCTGCCCTAGACCAATTGTTTGTGCATCATCACCTGCTCTGAACCACATGATATCAGTAGTGGCATCGAGCATCATGTGAAATGGAAAATACTGTTGTTGAAAACTCAAATTGGCATAGGCTGAATTAACCGCAAGTACCAGTTCGTCTCCGGATTTATAAAAAGTACTGCTATTGGGTGAATCCTCAGGAAAGCGATCGAGATATGATTTTTTGCAACCTGACAACAAGAACAAGTTGATTGCAATGATAGATATTATTACTTTTTTCATGATAATCTGTTTAGTCTTTTTTTATTACTTCAGGCTAACCCTAACACCAGCGACAAATGAGGCTACTTGGGGGTAATTTGAAGGTCCTCCAAGTGGCGTTTCAGGATCATATCCTGGAACCTTATCCCATGAAAACACATTCTGGCCACTCAAATAAATCTTGAAAGTTGAAAAAGGAGTCTTGGTCAACATTTTATTTGGGATGGTATACCCCAGCGCAACAGTTTTCATCTTCAGGTATGAAGCATCATCAACCCAGTAGCCTGAATTTTGTTGGTTGTTCTGTTGTGCAACAAAAAACCTCGGATACGTGGCTTTTGCATTTTCAGCATCTGTTTTTGTTGGACTCCAACGGCCAAGATGAATATCCCTTACACTACCGGCGTTATGAAATGCCCAAGCACCATCAACATTCTGGTATCCGTTCCATTTGCCAACACCCTGAAAGAAAACAGTNAGNTCNAANCCTTTGTAATCAAGAAACAAATTAAGGCTATAGGTATAACGAGGAATTCTGCTTCCGATGATTACCCTGTCGTTGGCATCAATTACACCATCCTTGTTTTGATCCACGTATTTGATATCTCCTGGTTTCAACGCGCCAAATTGTTTGGCATGGCCAGTGATTTCTTCTGCAGTTTTGAACAAACCAGCGGATTGATAACCAAAAATTGAACCCATTTCCTGGCCAACCTGGGTTATCTGGAATCCACTGATGTAAGGTCCTGTTCCCTTGAGGTCCACTACCCTGTTTTTAACATCAGAAAGAACACCAGTAATGCCAAAATTGAAATTCTTTCCAATCTTGTCATTGTATCGGATGTTCAAATCCCAGCCCTTGTTGTCAACCCTTCCTGCATTTTGCACAGCAGGGCTCAAACCAGTAGTCAGCGGAATAGGCAATGTCAACAGAATGTCGTCTGTCTTTTTAATGTAGTAGTCAAATTCAAGGTTGAGCTTGTTGTTGAGCACTGCTGCATCAAGACCCAGATTAAGAACATTCGTTGATTCCCATGTAATCTCCCTGTTGGCCGCAACCAATTGTGCTGCTGAACTTACAATGTTGCCATTGAAAACACCTTGACCAAGGCTTAGGGAAGAAAGGTAAGGATAGTTTCCGATGTTCTGGTTTCCCAAAGCGCCATAAGATGCCCTAATTTTTAACAGCGATACAAATTGTAAATCATCCATGAATTTCTCCTTGGAGATGATCCATCCTGCAGAGAATGAAGGAAAATAACCATAACGTTTAAAGTCTGAAGCAAACCTTGAGGATCCATCATACCTGGAATTGATTTCAAGCAGATACTTGTCTTTTGCAACAAAATTCATTCTTCCGTAGTAAGACCTCAATGCCCAGGCATTTCCAAAACCACCCAAGTTTTGATTGAGTGAAGGGTATGCATTCAATTGTACCAAATCTGGGAACAAAGTCAACTCCCTGTATGCGTTGAAACCCTGAGACCTGCTGTCCGTTTGTTCTGCTCCTGCCAGCACATTGAAATCAAATAATTTGAAACTCTTGTTGTACGTGGCCTGGAACCTGAGGTAGTTCGTGAGGTTGTTGGAGGTAGAATTGGAAAGACTGCTCTTATTGGGACTGCTCAAGAACAATGCCTTGGAGACAAAATTGTAAAAATCAATCTTCTTTGTATTGTTAACCGTATAATCAGTAAAATATTTGGGGGCGAAATTGAAGTTGAGGTTCAAGCCCTTGATAGGATTGTAGTTGGCTTGAAGGTTCAACAACGCATTGTTGGCAGTTGTTGAATTGATGCCTGATGCCTGAGACCAGGCCAAAGGATTTCCACCTTCCCATCCTGGGCCCCAGGTACCATCGGAATATTTTGCTGCATAAATAGGCGGAACCCTGTACATCTGGTAGAAAAGACTGCCGTACCCTACAGCAGGCGTCTTGAATTCTTCCTGTCTCAGGTTAATGTCAAATTGAAAATTTAATTTTTCACTTGCCTTGTAGTCTGCATTCAGCCTAAGACTGTATCTTTTAAAACCAGAATTGGCAATGATACCATCCTGATCCATGTAGTTGACAGCTGCCAGAAGCTTCATCCTGTCGGTTCCTCCATTCAAGGTAACATTGTGCTGTTGCTGCAATCCTTTTGTAAAAGTTACATCCTGCCAATCTGTATTGGGAAAAAGATCAGGATTAACCCTGTTGCTGTCTGCATAGTTTTTAATGTAAGCATCTGTAAAACGAGGAGCCGCACCTTCGTTCGTAAGCGCCTCGTTGTACAATGTCATAAAATCAGTTGCACCGAGGTATTTCGGTCTGTCTACAGGCCTTTGATACCCATAAAAAGCATCATAATCAACCTTCATCTTTCCAGACTTACCCCTCTTTGATGTAATCAAAATTACACCTCCTGCAGCCCTTGATCCATAGATGGATGCAGAAGCAGCATCTTTGAGAACTGAAATGGTTTCAATATTGTTCGGGTCTACATCACCAAATGAAGCAACCACGCCATCAATCAGGATCAATGGTTCATTGTTACCCAAGGTACCCAAGCCGCGGATGCGAATTTGCGCCTCTGATCCTGGTACACCATTGAACTGGGAAACAGTCACACCAGGAAGTGCTCCTTGAAGTGCCACTGTTGTATTGAAGACCGGTCTTTTAACAAGTTCCTGACCACTGACAACTGAAACAGCGCCGGTAAGGTTTACTTTTTTCTGCTTGCTGTAACCAATCACAACCACCTGCTCCAGGTCAGCATTCTGGGCCTTCAAAACCAAGTTGATGGCATTGCCTGTGTTGACCGTTTCCATTGAAACATAACCAACAGCCGTAATCAAAAGTACATCGCCTTTTTGGGCATTGATCTCAAAAGAACCTGTGGCATCAGAAACAACACCAACTGAAGATCCTTTGACGGTAATGGAAGCCGATTCGATGGGTTTCCCATCCTCAGACTTGACACTGCCCTTAAGAGGCGTGCTCTGGGAAAAAGCATTTTGCATACCCAAAAAAAGGGTAAGACAAAACAGCATGATAGAAGCAATTTTCATTTTTTTCATAACGCAATTGTTGTTTTGTGAACAGATAAATATTGAGTCAACTATCTCAATAAAATATTCAAATTGAATTTATACTAAATAAAAAAACAAACAATGGCAATTGATTTAAATTAATACTCTAAATCTATCGAAACCGGTTTCGCAAACGTTTTCGATAGATATATTAACTTTGAAGCAATTTATTTGGTTGAGTTTATTCAGGTTCTAATGATTTTATACCCTATAATCACCTGGTTTATTAAGCAATGATTTTAATTCATTGAGGTATTTAGTGTACACATCCCTGGGAGAAACGCAATTTTTAATACAAATTGAAGCGGCTTTACCTACTACCTCTCCCATCATACCACAAGTTTTCATTACCCTAACAGGGCCAAGACCTGTTTTTGTTACACTAATACATCTGCCCGCCATGAATAGGTTTTTAATGTTCCGACTATACAACGTTCGGTATGGAGCCCAATACTCACCGCCATATTCATATGCAGCGCCACGTGTATAGTCTGCCACAAATTGATTGTCCTCAAATCCTTTTTGATATTCTTTTCTTGGAGAGTGAAGGTCAACGTGCCAGGAACAAGGAAATGAGCCATCAATAAATTTTCGTTGCTGTTTAAAATCCTCCGCATCAAGTATTACATCGCCCATCAAACGACGTGATTCTCGTTTACCGGCAATAAATGCTACCCAACCAAGTCTATGATTTGGATAAAGCTTATCGACATTCTTAAGCGCATCCCATGCACCATACATCGCTCTGAAATTATGATCCCGAATCAGTTCAATATCATTTACCTGATCTTTGTTGAATCCGCTCTCCCAATACCACTGATTGGCAAAAGCTTCTAGTCCTCCCCTACTGAAAGTTTTATCCCCTTTTCTACCTGGAAAAGGTTTGTCGGACAAATCCAAAGCCCATGGGCAGTGCGGGAAAGGTTGCTCGAGGTCACCAATTTCACATTTCATAGCCAATGCGCTTTTATCTTTGCACTCACATGCGAGAACGTCTTCTTTTTTAGCGGTATCAAGTACATTGAAAAGATTCGTACTTCCCATTAGATTTTCGACCTTGTATTCAAAATCTGCACCTGCTTTATAGCCAATGGCAGCATCCCCTGTGCAATCTGCAAATAATGTCCCTTTTAATCTTTTTTGCAGCGCAGTTCTCGTACTTTGTATAACTACTGCCTTTATAACTTCACCTTCGGTTTCAACATTCATGACTCTATGGTTAATGAAAAGTGTGATGTTAGGTTCAGCTTTCACCTTATTTAGCTTTAATTCATCGTCGTAATAATTGAAACCTCGACCATTGAAATTTTGACCTGGCCCGATTTTAAATGGAGGAAGAATTTCATTTACAATATCACCAATGTGAGGATACAAATCCTTGTTTGTGTTACCGGCAGGCCATACGCGTACTTCAGAACTACCATTGCCACCAAGCACCGGCCTATCTTGCACAAGCGCAACTTTAATACCATTGCGCGCAGCAGATATAGCTGCACAGGTACCAGCTAAACCACCGCCAGAAACAATCAAATCAAACGCTCCACCCTCTGCTGGCTTTTCAGGCAGCCCTTGGATTTTCCGCCGGAATTTCGTTAATGCTTCTATATCATTGGTTGGTATAAATTCAACATCCTTGCAAAATAATATAGCCTCACAACGACCTTCAAAACCAGTTAAGTCATGCAGCGCAATAGTAGCTTTTTTTCCCACCTTCACTATTCCTCCATCATGCCAATGCCATGTTGCACTTTTGGTTCCAAATATTTCGTTTAGCGCTACTCCATCTATTTTAACCTGAAATTTACCGGGAGCCCCAGGTGCATTCCATGGTGCCACCCAATCCCTGGTACGAACCCATACACGATAGTTACCCGAGGAAGGGAACTCAATCTTGGATGTAGCATCTTCGACTGGTATTCCTAAGCCATGCGCCAGCAAATAAGGAGAGCCCATTTGTTCCATCGATTGCTGGTCCAACTCCCATC
>Ga0063231_10000495_pt1 | contig 11061 bp, 10 predicted proteins | sample LauGreSu1BDMLBSD_2_FD_56231 | JGI IMG/M metagenome (GOLD analysis project Ga0063231, IMG submission 56231) | Freshwater lake microbial communities from Lake Michigan, USA - Su13.BD.MLB.SD v2 (version 2) | ecosystem: Environmental > Aquatic > Freshwater > Lake | place: Lake Michigan, USA...
GAATGACCATAAGTTCATAATGACGCATGTGTTAACCCGACCTCCTCTGGACTAAGACGGCCACGGTATTTCCGTGACAGGAGGGTTAAATTCCCACTAAAGCGAGCTTTGGTGGGGGTTAAGGGTAAGCCTTGGAGCCCTCAAACAGTAAATCGAGCAGCCTGCTGTGCGTATTTCGAGCCTGCAGCGCCCGGCGGGCCAGGACCGCCATCAGGTAAATGGTGCCCCCGATTCGGACCAGGGTCAGGATCGCGTACGGGGTTGGGCCGAGGCCAAACTTTGCATCGGTGACCTGAGCGATGTGTTGCCAGATTGCTACGTGATACATAACTTCAGTTGCCTGCCACACCCAAAATGCGTGCAGATCTTTTGTGTTTGTTAAGGCGATTACCGCAAGAGGTGTTAACCATAAAACATATTGAGGTGAGTACACCTTGCTTGCCAGCATGACTGAAGCGAGAACAAAAAATGAAACCGATGCAAGGGTCGGTGTGTACTGCAATTCAAAGAGCAAAACTAAAATTGTTGTGAAGGCGATCAATAACAAGAGAATCGAAAGCCAGTTGAGATTGGTTAGGTTAATTCCAAGTTGTTGCATCGCCAACCAGATAGATCCCCAATCAGGTCCGCGCTCCAAGTTGAGTTTATAGAAACGCCACCAACCAGCTGGGGTTGTAATTGCAAATGGTGCGTTGATTAAAATCCAGATACCAAAGGTTGTCGCGCAGTATTTGATCGCATCTTTAATTTTGCCATCTCGCCAGAGAATGAAAACAATTGGAATCAGTAAGAAGATTGGTAAAAACTTTGTTGAAATTGAAACTCCAAGCAATAAGGCGCTATTTAAATACCGCTTGCGATCAAACCAATAAATCGCCAGCATCATCGTTGCAATCGCCCACAGATCCCAATTGATAAAGAGGGATGCGATCATCGCTGGGGCTACAGGAACAAGATAGGCAAACTCCGGTCGAATTTTTCTAACAATTAATACTGTTGCTAAAAAGAGAAGTATTAAAAAGAAAATGTTGATATTGAAATATGAGGCAGGGGAGTTTGCAGCAAATGAGGTTGCATACATAACTACACCGGTTAGAACTGGGTACTCAACGCTGTTGTCTGCGCTTGCATAAGGCCATTGATTGGTATTTAGCCCACGCGCTTCAAACAATGATGGAAGATCGCTATAGCAGGCGTGAATGTACTGATCTGGCGTTGCCCAGCCGGTGTTTTCGCAGTGGCTGAACTTGGCAAAAGAAAGGAGCGAAGCAAAGATTGCTAGTGCGATTAATGCTCGAATCTTCATTAAGGCTTAGGAGTTTGCTTTCCGCCTGAAGTCATTACAACAGGATCAAGTCCACCGATATTTGCAGGTGCCGGGAAATCCATAATTGGTTCGCCCTTTAGCGCACCCTTCATAAATTGAGTCCAGATACGTGCTGGGAAGGAACCACCAGTAAGTGAGGTCATTCCACCAATTCCGTTAAGGGATTGTGTTGCGTTATCGCGGAAGAAGGAGACCGATGCTGCGATCTGTGGTGTGTATGCACTAAACCAAGCAGATGCATTGGATTGTGATGTTCCAGTCTTTCCAGCTGCAGGACGGCCAAGTGCGAGAGCTGCTGCACCAGTACCACCGGTGATTGTTCCCTTTAATGCGTAGGTCAGATCTGCCATGACCTCTTTGCTAAATGCTTCTTCTGTTTGTGGTGTTGCTTCATACAGCACACCTTTATTGGAACCTAAAACTTGAGTTACCAGGAATGGCTTGGACTTAATTCCTTGTGCAGCAAAGGTTGCATAAGCGTTTGCAACATCGATCACGTGTGGGCTAGATGTTCCCAAAACAATTGATGGTGTTGGCATCATCGCAACACTTTCTGGAATACCAGCACGACGTGCAACATCTACAACCTTGTCTGGACCAACCTTGATTCCCAGTGGAACAAAGATGGTGTTAATTGAGTGCTTAGTTGCAAAGTTCAAACTTACTTGGCCCCAACCTTCGTTGCCATAATTTGAAACCTCGTAAGGCTTTCCTGCATCATCAAATGTTTGTGGTGAATCACCGTTCCACATTGAAGACAATGGAATTCCTTGCTCAAGAGCTGCAACCAATGCAAATGGTTTAAAGGTAGAACCAGCTTGAGTAATGGATTGTGTTGCATCATTTAATTGACGTTCTAGGTAGTCGCGACCACCATAAAGTGCAAGTATTTCGCCGGTTCCGGGGCGGATTGCAACTAGACCAATNCGTAGATCCTTTGGCGCATTTGATGGGTANAACTTATTAACTGCATCAACAGCGGATTGTTGTGCTTTTTGATCCAGTGTTGTCTTAATGACAAGCCCACCAACTAATAATTGATCTTGGCTAAAGCCAAGTTTTGCTAACTCTTTTTGTACCGCTTCGATGATGTGACCCTTAGGACCGCTGAGCTGTCCAGATGTCGAACGTGGTGCAACAGTTGGAAGTTTCATGTTGGCAGCGGCTTTTTCATCTAACCAACCAGCTTCGATCATGTTGTTCTTTACATACTCAAAGCGGTTGGCTAAACGTTCAGCGTTACCCTCTTTGAAAACCGGGTCATACAAACCTGGTGAGCGCAAAATAGAGGCGATCACCGCAGCTTGTGAATTAGTCAGTTGATCAACGTTGCGGTTGAAGTACTGCTGCGAAGCGGTCATAACACCGTATGANCCGCGACCAAAGTAAATNGTGTTGAGATAACTTTCAAAGATTTGATCCTTTGATAGTTGGTTCTCTAACTTAATTGAAATAACAAGCTCTTTGATCTTTCGNTGAATTGTTCGGCTGGGAGTTAAAAAGGCGGTCTTGGCATATTGCTGTGTAATTGTTGATCCGCCTTGCAATGAACCACCGCGCAAATTATTGACAACAGCGCGCAAAATTCCAGTTACTGAAAATGCTTTGTTTGAATAAAAGTTACGATCCTCAGCCGCTAACACTGCGTAGCGAACATTGAGAGGAATCTTTGCAAGAGGAACGATTTGGCGGTTTTGTGTTCCGACGCGACCGATCTCTTCGCCATTTGAGTATTGAATGATTGTTGATTGGCTATTTACATACGCGTTGGGATCTGGAATATCAACGGTGAAATAGGCAAGTGCAAACAACACTGAGCCTGCGACAAATCCAAAGCCACCGAGGAAAACCGCGGCTCTAATCAGTAATTTGCGGGCCATTTGGCAATGCTATCCCTTGGCGTAATCCTCGTCTTCCAAGGTGCGCACCTTGCGCGGGGCTTTTCGTTCAACTCCATCTCCCAAGATGTATGAGGCGCACAGGTGATTCCAAGAACAGTTACGGCAGACCTCAACGATGTAGACGGTGAACTCTCCGAACTGACGTTCCATCTCTACTAATTCACGGGGGGTCTTAATGCGACCTGAGTANTGCCCCAGTTGTTCACCAAAGGTGTACCGAAGTTCAACTAGCTCTTCCTTTTTACATACCGGGCAGTTGCGATCGACCTTGTCGCCATGCCACTTTGCGGCACGCATCAAATATGGATCGGCNTCGCAGGCATCAACTGTTCCTCGAAAGAGCGCTATCAAGGTAGCGCGCTTATCGAGTGAATAATCGATGAATGATCGTTGCGATTTCATTAAGGAGAAGAATAATCCCAAATAGAGGGTTACGCTCTTTCTTATGAGCTTTGCTGGATTGATTCGACATCCACGGCTTTCACGCCTGCTTGCGGTGCGGTGGACGGGTCAGATGACTGATGGAGTCTTTCAAAGCGCACTTGCATCCTTTGTTTTATTCTCGCCTGAACGTCAAGCTAATGCGTTAAGTGCCGCAATTGGTTTTGCTGTTGTTTTATTGCCGTATTCAATTGTTGGACCTTTTGTTGGAACAATTCTAGATCGAGTTTCACGACAACGGGCATTGTTTTATGCAAACATGGCTCGTAGCGCTAATTTATTTTTAGTTGCATTGTTTGTTTTTAGTGGAACAACTGGNGTTGCACTAACTGTTGTAGTGCTTGTTGCATTCGGGATCAACCGTTTAATTCTTGCCGCGTTATCTGCAGGCCTACCTTTGTTAATTGATTCAAAATCGTTGATTACTGCAAATGCAATTGCAGTTACTGGTGGATCGGTTTTAGTTGTTATTGGTGGGGGAATCGGTGTTGGTGTTCGCGCACTAGTAGATGGTGCCGCCCTTGCCGATCACGCTGATTCCTTACTTATTCTCATAGCGGCGGCTGGTTATTTCACAGCCGCGCTCCTATCTGGACGATTAAATAAGTATGAGATCGGCCCACAGGAGCATGAAAAAGCTGCCGCCTCCTTTAAGCAGGGCTTTACCGATATGCGCGAGGGAATTGATTTCCTTCGAAAAAATATTGATACAGCTAGAGGAATTGTTGCGACCGCGGTTCATCGTGGTGGTTTAACCGCATTAACTTTGACCGCATTGTTATTAGAGCGCAACACATTTAATGATCCTTCTCGTCCTGAAGATGGTTTACAAGGTTTTGGAATCGCGCTAACAATTGCTGGTATTGGTGTTTTCTTGGGCGCATTCTTGGCACCGTATGGTGTTGCNCGTTTCGGACGTCATCGCTGGATTAAATTCGCGATGTTTGCCAGCGCACTTTCACCGATTTTTTTAGCGATTTGGCAGACTCAGGTCGCTTTATCAGTCACCGCATTTCTCACCGCGTTTTTTGGGCAGAACATTAAGGTGACAAATGATGCATTGGTGCAATCAAAGATTGATGATTACTANCGTGGCCGAGTCTTTGCTGTTTACGATGTTGTTGTAAATAGCGCGATTGTTAGTGGTGGATTGATCGCAGCTTTGTTGCTGCCAACATCAGGGGTTACTGCAAAGGTCCCNCTCTTTGTGATGAGCGCTTATTTACTAGTCGCAGTTGTTGTACTGCGATCTAGNAAGTTNAAAGCTACCTACTAGCCCACCATTCAAGAAGGGCTTTTGTTGCNGCNTCTTCNCCGATTGGTCCTTGNTCAAGACGTAGCTCCATTAAGAAATCCATTGCTTGTCCAACTTCACGTGATGGTTTCAAATTTAATAGTTGCATTACTTGAGCGCCATCTAGATCTGGACGGATCTTTGATAACTCTTCCTGTTCCATTAAGACTTCAATACGCTTTTCTAAAGAGTCATAGGTTGCAGACAAGCGGGCAGCCTTTGCTTTATTGCGCGTAGTGCAATCGGCACGGGTTAATACATGTAAATGTGTAATGAAATCACCAGCATCACGCACATAACGACGCACGGCAGAATCGGTCCACTCGCCCTCGCCATATCCGTGGAAACGAAGGTGGAGCATTGTTAATAGCTCTACAGAATCGATGGTGTCATTATCAAAGCGCAGCGCTTGTAAGCGCTTCTTGGCAAGGCGTGCACCAACAACTTCGTGGTGATGAAATGAAACTCCGCCGCCTTCAATAAAGGCACGTGTCTTTGGCTTACCAATATCGTGCAATAGCGCAGCTAAGCGAATGACAAGGTTGGGACCGCCAAGGCGATCTTCATGTTCGATCGCTTGTTCTAGCACTGTAATTGAGTGCTCATATACATCTTTGTGGTGGTGGTGTTCATCAACTTCAAGACGCAACTTTGGAATTTCCGGCAAGACAATATCGGCAAGACCAGAATCAACCAGAAGTGTTATTCCGATTCGCGGATTTGCAGACATCATGATTTTTGTAAACTCATCGCGCACACGTTCGGCGGAAATAATAGATATGCGATGTGCCAAATCCTTCATGGAACTTAAAACCTCTGGTGCAATTTCAAAGTTCAACTGGCTTGCAAAACGTGCAGCGCGCATCATTCGCAATGGATCATCATTAAATGAATCACCTGGGCGAACCGGTGTTCGTAAAACCTTTGCGGCTAAATCTTGTAAACCATTAAATGGATCGATGAACTCTGGTTTTTCTCCAGTTAATTCAAGTGCCATGGAATTAACTGTGAAATCACGCCGTGATAAATCTCCGTCGATTGAATCACCGTATTCAACCTCTGGTTTACGAGAATCCGGATCGTAGTTTTCTGTTCGGTATGTTGTTACTTCAACAGTTGTGTCACCACGTTTTCCTGCAACTGTTCCAAAAGCAATTCCGGTATCCCACACATTGTCAGCCCATGATTGCAAAATCTTTTTTGTTTCTAATGGGTGCGCATTTGTTGTGAAATCTAAATCATTTCCTAAGCGACCTAAGATTGCATCGCGCACAGGTCCGCCAACTAGCGCCAAGGTAAAGCCCTTAGCCTTGAAGGCTTGGGCAAGGGAGCTGGCAAGAGGAGCGCGTTCAATTAATGAACGGATCGCTAACTCTCCTGCCGCGCCTAATGCGTTACTCACAATAAGTAAGGTTAAAGCACTATCCTTACTTCATGATCCCGGCACCTGGTGCGGGCAGCGAAGGCACGAAGAAGAAACGGAAACGTAAGCGTTCCGGTAACCGCGGCCCACAACCACAGACTCAAACGACTCCTAACAAGGGTCCTCAAGCAAAGCGCCCGTATGCAAAGCGCGTTGATGAGGTTAGTGCTGGCGGTTTAGTTATTGATTCGACTGGAACCAAGGGTTTATTGATCGGTCGCTACGACCATAAAGATGCAACTGGCAAGAGAGTGTTGTGGTCTTTACCCAAGGGACATATTGAAGAGGGTGAAACTCCTGAGCAAGCTGCGATTCGCGAGGTTGCAGAAGAAACCGGAATTACATCAAGCATCACAAAATCTTTAGGTGTTATTGATTTTTGGTTTATGGCTGGCGGAAAGCGAATTCACAAAACCGTTCACCATTTTATGTTTACCGAAGTCGGCGGAGTTTTAGCTGCGCAGGAAAGTGAAGTTGATGAGGTTTCCTGGTTTCCGTTAGAAGAGATAGTAGATCGTCTTGCATATCCTGATGAGAAAAAGTTAATCGCTCGCAGTGCGGAGTTAACCGCATGAAAAAGTTTGCTCTTATGTGATCTCTGCATTTTTATTGTTGATGATGCCGCAAGCAACCGCTGCAAATACCGTTATTCGAATTACCGGTCCAATACATCAAACCTTTACCGGCGAATTCCGTAATGATGATTTAGCGCAATCACTAACACCTTCTGGTGATTTAGGGTTAAAGGTTTTTCAACCTATTGCAAAAAATCGAACTTGGGTTATTGATGCGGCATTGATCGACGAAGTTATTGTGATGTCGGGTGATTACACCTTGGCAACGGAAGCAGAACCTGCTGGAAAAGAGATTGCAACAGCGTGGTTAACTCAGTTAAAGCGTGTGACTACCGGCAATGATGTAGTTGCTCTTGCATATGGAAATCCAGATATTTCACTTGCAAAACGATTGGCACCAAGTGAATTAAAAAATTACTTTGTGTATGGACAGGATCGATTGCAGTTAGCGCTTGGTCGCATTGTTCGTAGCGAGCCTGAAGTTCAGTGGAGTGTTGGAAAATCAGGGTTGAGCAACCCTTTACGCAAGAATTACAGCGATAATCGCAAGGCTTTGACCCGTTTATCTCGAGTTGTAGATACCCCTGAATTGATCCAACTTCGCGCTCGTTTAGCTCAGTTGTTATCGCCAACTTTGGATAAGGATTCTCGAAACTATTTTTCTTACAGTGCAACTGAGGCTGTCGATGCGATGGTAAATAAGTTACGTATCAATAGCGGTAAGTATCAAATTACAACTTCGTCGGTGAAGTTACCGGTGACAGTAATTAATGAGTTCGCTGTTGATGTAACCGTTGATATCGCAATGTTGCCAATTAACTCACGTGTGGTCGTTGATAGTTTTGATGATGTCGTAATTCCCGCTAACTCAAAGCGACAGTTGGAGATGCAGGTAGATGTGATAGCCCCTGGTCAAACAACGGTTTCTGCGTTGATAACCGATTCAGATGATGACACTGAGGTTGTCCCCGAAGCGTTGTTAACTTTAAATTCAACGGTAATTGATTCAAAGGTGACCTGGTTTACAACAGGTGCAGCCATACTTCTCTTATTGGCAGCGGTTGCTCAAAGTGTCCGTCGCGTTCGAAGGAGGGGTAAATGAAATCTAATGAACTCTTCCGCGCATCGGGAATTATGGCGCTGGGAACAATCCTTTCTCGAATTACAGGATTTATCCGAGGAATTTTAATTGTTGCGGTTTTAGGTACCGCATTGCTTGCAGATACCTACAACGTTGCAAACACCATGCCAAATATTTTGTATAACTTGCTTGTCGGTGGTGCGCTAACTGCAATCTTTATTCCGCAATTGGTTAGATCCTTTGATCATGAAGATGGTGGAGATGGTTTTGCATCTCGTTTAATTACAACAATCTCGCTCATTCTTTTGGTTCTAGTTTTACTTGGAATGTACTTTGCACCTGCATTAGTTCGTTTGTATGCGCCAGAGTTCTTCACTCAAGGTTTTGAAGCTGAGAAAGAGATCGCAATCGCCTTTACTCGTTACTGTTTGCCGCAGATCTTCTTCTTAGGTTTGTTCACGATGTTAGGACAGGTCGCAAATGCTCGGGGTTCATTTGGGCCTTTGATGTGGGCGCCGATCGCCAACAACCTGGTCGGAATCGCCTTATTTGGTGGCTTCTTGCTGCTCTCGCCGGGTGTAAATATCTCAAATATCACCGATACCCAGGTTCAAATTCTGGGCTGGGGAACAACACTTAGCGTTGTCGTACAAGCCTTGGTTTTAGTACCTGTCATTAAACGTTTAGGCATAACTATTAAACCCAAACTTGGTTTAAGTGGATTAGGTAAATCCTTTAATTTGGCGGGCTGGACCTTAATTTACGTTTTGATCTCACAGCTTGGTTACTTAGTTACCGTCAATGTTGCAACATCAGCTGCGGTTAGAAGCGCGCAAGAGGGTGTAACAACTGGTGTGGGGTACACGCCATACACATACGCTTACTTTGTAATGTTGTTGCCGTATTCAATTGTGACGATTTCAATTATTACTGCAATCTTGCCGCACATTTCTAAGTTAGCACTTGATGGAAAACGTGAAGAGGTCAAAGCACAATTAATTCGTGCGATTCGTTTAGTTGGTGTAATTACAATTCCTAGCGCTGTTGCCTTTTTACTCTTTGGTTCATTAATCACCGAAGTTATCTTTATTGGAATTCCGACTGAGGATTCTCGTTACATTGGTTATGTTTTATCCGCGTTGAGCTTTGGATTAGTTGCCTTTTCTATTAACTTAATTTTGATCCGTGGATTTAACGCCTTTGAAGATACACGAACACAGGTAATTTCAATTTTGATTATTAATGTTATTTCAGTTGCGCTCTCTTACTTATTCCTTGAGTTCTTGAAAACTCGTTGGGTTACCGTTGGATTAGGTGCGGCTTTCTCCTTTAGTTATCTAGTTGGTTTATTAGTGACCTTAGGTTTATTGAAGAAGCACACCGGAAAGTTATCGATCCGGGAATTTTTAACTCAACACCTGCGTTTACTTACTGCAGCGCTACTTGTGATGCTTCCATTGTTCGCAATGGTTGAGTACATCGCTGTGGTTGGGGTTGAACTTTCACCTGCAGCTCGTGCGGGTGAGTTACTACTTGTGATGGTTGTCGCATTCTTTGGCTACATCTTTGCCGCTAAAGCGCTCAAGGTTGAGGAGATATCGATGATCCGCCACTTAGGTAGTTCAATCTCGCGCCGTTCAACAAAACCAGAGGAAAACCATTAGATTTCGGGGTCTAGGGAGCACACATGAGTGATGTAAGAAATGTCGTAATCGTTGGATCAGGTCCAGCTGGATACACCGCTGCGATCTACGCTGCTCGCGCGCAGTTAGATCCAATTATTTATGAAGGCTCAGTCACCGCGGGTGGTGCACTCATGAATACAACTGAGGTTGAAAACTTTCCTGGATTCACAGATGGTGTGATGGGTCCAGATTTAATGGACAGCATGCGCAAGCAAGCAAAACGTTTTGGTGCAGAGCTCATAACCGATGACATTGTCGAAATGGATTTAACTGGCGATATCAAGGTGTTAAAGGATGGTTCCGGAAACACTGTTAAAGCTAAGTCGGTAATTCTCGCAACCGGTAGTGCTTACCGTGAAATTGGTTTAGTTAATGAAAAGCGTTTATCTGGCCATGGTGTTTCATGGTGTGCAACATGCGATGGTTTCTTCTTCCGTGGACAAACTATTGCTGTTGTCGGTGGCGGAGATAGCGCAGTTGAAGAGGCAACATTCTTAACTCGTTTTGCAGACAAGGTCGTTTTAATTCACCGTCGTGATTCATTACGCGCATCAAAGATTATGGCTGATCGCGCTAAGGCAAACCCAAAGATTGAATTTATGTGGAACACAGAAGTTATTGATGTGTTGGGTGCAGACAAGGTTGAGGCGTTAAAGCTTCGCAACACAGTTGATGGCTCTGAATCAGAGCGTGCATTCACTGGTTTGTTTGTTGCAATCGGACATATTCCACGTAGCGAGCTACTTACAGGACAGATCGATTTAGATAATGAAGGCTATGTAATTTGCGAAGGTCGCTCTACACGCACTAATCAAAAGGGTGTATTTGCATGTGGCGATTTAGTGGACCACACCTATCGTCAAGCGATTACAGCTGCGGGTTCTGGTTGTGCGGCGGCGTTAGATGCAGAGAAGTTTTTAGCTCATTAATTTTTAACACAAGGATTAAAACCGACAATAAAGAGGAGTACGACGATGGCAACAAGCAAGGTAACGACAGCAACCTTTGATGCAGAGGTTCTTAAGAGCAGCACCCCCGTTTTGGTTGATTTTTGGGCTGAATGGTGTGGTCCCTGCCGCGCAGTTGGCCCAATCCTTGAAGAGATTTCAAATGAGTACGGTTCAAAGATCAAGATCGTAAAGCTCAACACAGATGAAGAGTCAGCGATTGCGATCAAGTATGGAATTACATCAATTCCATCGATGTATGTATTTGTTAATGGCGAAGTTGTAACGCAAATCGTTGGTGCTAAGCCAAAGCCAGCGCTACTAAAGGATCTAGAAAGCTTCCTCGCATAAATTCATGTCAGATTTAACCGAGTCGGAGATCCGCTC
>Ga0063231_10000501_pt1 | contig 11006 bp, 9 predicted proteins | sample LauGreSu1BDMLBSD_2_FD_56231 | JGI IMG/M metagenome (GOLD analysis project Ga0063231, IMG submission 56231) | Freshwater lake microbial communities from Lake Michigan, USA - Su13.BD.MLB.SD v2 (version 2) | ecosystem: Environmental > Aquatic > Freshwater > Lake | place: Lake Michigan, USA...
CATTGACTGGTACCACCACCCCGAGGCAAAACAGGGATACCAGACTCTTTTGCAATCGATAGACCTGCCTCAATATCCTGCGCAGATTCTGGTACCAAAACTGCTAATGGAAACTGCTGGTAGATCGAGGCATCCGTGGAATACCGACCTCGGCTAGCACTATCGACCATGACCTGACCTTTAACCTCTTTTTGAAGCTTAGAGGTAATTTCTGGGGGCAGGCTTTTTAGGGTAAAACTTGGATCGGCAGGTATTTTGGTCATGAAACATATTTTTTAAATCAAATGAGAATTCGATTGTATTGATTTAGTCAAAAATCGGGGTGAGCTACCATTCCGTGGCAGAATCTCCCTGAAGAGCACATCAAAATACCAAGGAGACTGCGATGCTAGCCAATAAACCCTATTTACGCCAAGAGGATGTCCAAAAAATTCTGGATGCGGCTAATGCCCATGCCGAGAAACACGATTGGGCAGTGACCATTGCAGTATGTGATGATGGCGGCCATCTTTTGGGCTTGATTCGCAGAGACGGCTGCGCCCCTGTTTCCTCTTACATAGCCCAAGACAAAGCACGCGCTTCAGCAATGGGTAAGCGTGAGAGCAAAGTCTATGAAGATATTATTAATAACGGCAGAACAGCGTTTGCCACCGTGCCTCATATCAAAGGAATGCTCGAAGGTGGAGTCAATATTGATGTGGATGGGCACACGATTGGAGCGGTTGGTGTATCAGGTGTTAAATCTGCAGATGATGCTGGCATTGCACGAGCAGGAATTGCTGCCATTCTTTAATTACCACTTTAACTTAAGTGATGTCCAAGCCCTGTAAAATGATCGGGTGTCCACACTAACTGATCAAATCACCCCAAATTCTGATATTTCGTCTGAGTTAGCAAACTTTGCTGACTTCCATTTAGACCCCAAGATTCTCAAGGCGGTAGCTGAGCAAGGTTATACCCAAGCTACCCCCATCCAAGCCAAAGCCATTCCAATTGTTTTGGAAGGCCGTGATGTGATGGGGGCTGCTCAGACCGGCACAGGGAAGACGGCTGCATTCACGCTGCCAATCATTCAGAAGTTATTGCCCAATTCCAATGCAAGTACATCGCCAGCCCGCCACCCCATTCGAGCCCTGATTCTTACCCCCACTCGAGAGTTGAGTGACCAAGTTGCTGATAACGCTAGTTTGTATGCCAAACACACCGATTTGCGAACAGCAGTTGTTTTTGGTGGAGTAGATATCAAACCTCAAGCCATGACCCTGCGTGCTGGTGTAGAGATTTTGATTGCCACTCCAGGACGCTTACTCGATCACCTAGGCTCTAAGACCGCAGATCTCTCACAAGTTCAAATCTTAGTGCTTGATGAGGCTGACCGAATGCTTGATATGGGATTCTTGCCAGATCTACAGCGCATCATTAATCTCATTCCAGCGCAACGCCAAACTCTTTTATTCTCAGCTACCTTCTCGCCCGAGATCAAGAAATTAGCCCAGACCTATTTGCGTAATCCTGTGACCATCGAAGTGGCAAGACAAAATGCGGCTGCTGATACAGTCAATCAAGTCGTGCATTTTGTAAAGTCAGAGAATAAGCGTGCAGCTATTGTGGCGATTTTGCAAAATCGAGTGAAGGCAGGACATACCAAACAATGCATCATCTTTACTAACAGTCGACTAGGGTGCGCGCGACTGGCCAATGCATTAGAGCGCGATGGTATTAAAGCATCCGCAATTCATGGTGATAAGAGTCAGACTGAACGAATGCTGACCCTTGAGGCTTTTAAGAGTGGCAGCATCGATGCCTTAGTAGCGACCGATGTGGCTGCCAGAGGTTTAGATATTCCTGACATGCCCTGCGTGATTAATCACGAACTGCCCTTTAATGCTGAGGACTTTATCCATCGTATCGGTAGAACCGGCAGAGCTGGCAGTAAAGGCGATGCGATTGCACTGGTGGACGATAGTGAGAAACGCTTGCTTGAGGATATTGAGAAGCTCATGAAGCGCAAACTACCAGTTTCTGCTTTACCCATTGCTAGTAGCGGCATCAAAGCGTCGGGAGCAACTAAACCAATCGCAGCAGACCCATTTTCTACATGCCTTACGAGCCAAATAAAGAAGGTAAGGATGTAATCGCAGAAACTGCTTCGTCAGTTAACAAGCCAAAACTGGCTGATGGTAAAAATAAGAAGCCTGTCTTGGGAGCCCTCTTGGGCGGAGCGAAGAAGTAAATTGCTAACTATCACTTCGCTTTAGATCTGTGGCGGTCTAAAGTCGAGAGATTTACATTCTTAGCCAATTCTCTAGCTTAAGAGTTTTAAGGTGTTTAAAAGCTAGATCATCACTTACAAGGGTCATATTGTTCGAGACAGCATGACTGGCAATGAGAAGATCCAAAGTATCAATGGATTTACCTTGCTGCTCCAAACTCGCCCTTAACTTTCCATAGACTTCAGCGGTAGAGTGATCCCAGCTCAGAACATCAATACGTTTAAGCAGTTCATTTATTGTGTTTTTAAGTGTCTTAGCCCCAGGCCTTTTTGCTAAGCCATATTGAATCTCCGCATACGTAATCGACGAGATATAAATTGCTGACATTGGGATAGATACCAGTCGTTTAATCACTTTTTGTTGATTTTTTACAATATGACTGATCGTATTAGTATCGAGCAAGTAACATTTCATTCTGCCAATCCCTTAAATGGATCCCGAGACGATAATTTTTGCTTGCGCTCTTTCTTGCTAAGAAAATCTTTGGGCGTTTTTAATGTGTCGAGCATTGCTGTGAAACCAGACCAATCAGCCGGTTTAGCAGAAATAATTAAATTACCTGTATCTGGATCTTTATCCAAAAATACTTCGGTTGAGTTAAAGCGAAACTCTTTAGGTAGTCGGATTGCTTGACTTCGTCCATTGGTAAACAATTTTGCAGTTTGCTTCATATTGGGACTCCCCTATATGTTTGGTATATATCATAGTGTATACCAAAATACAGTTCATCAGAGCGGCCCTTTTTTGTTTAATTGGGCAATACATTCATCAATCAAAACAATGATAGGTTTTGAATCACCATCCTTTACGTTGCCAAATTTTAATTGCTATGGATAACCATTCATCAATAGTAGAAAGAGGCTTTAAGGCATCCCCCCAAATATCTAGATGACTGGCAGCTGAATTCAATGCGTCGAGAGTTGCCTCTTTAGTGTTTGTATTAATTCCTAAAGCCTGAGTTTGCTTACTCAGCTTTTCTCCTGCAGCATTCGTGACAAGTGGCAGGTGTAGATAGCTAGGTATTTGGTACCCCAATATCTGTTGCAAATAGAGTTGTCGCGCTGTATTACTTAAAAGATCTTCGCCCCGCACGATATGGGTAATGTCTTGAAGATGATCGTCAACCACAACAGCGAGTTGGTAGGTAAATAATCCATCGGCACGTCGAAGTACAAAATCTCCCACTTGCGTCGTAAGGTCTTGCGATTGGACCCCCTTCATGCGATCCTTAAATTGCAATACGCATGAGCCTGGTAAGGCTACTCGAATAGCAGCTTTTTCTTCTTGCCTATTTTGATTACGACAGCTACCTGGGTAAATGAGATCTTCGTGACGCCCTAGTTCAGCCCCACTTGCTCTTAAAGTCTCCTCAATGTGTTTGCGTGAGCAAATACAGCGATAAGTCATTTGATCTTTGTTTAGTTGATCTAATGCGGCTTGATATAGGGCTGTCCGTTTTGATTGCCAGACCACTTCTTCGTCCCAATAAAGACCGCAGGCGATTAGCTGTTGCAGAATGATCTGATCGGAGCCCTGGACAGTTCTTGGAGTATCCACATCCTCAATGCGAACCAACCATTGACCCCCATGAGCTCTGGCATCGAGCCAGCTTCCTAAAGCACTTGCTAAGGACCCAGCATGCAAAGGGCCGGTTGGGGAGGGCGCAAACCGACCCCGATAGGGGAAGGCTTGGCGAGACGTCTCTTGGCTAGAGCCTTGACTGGATTGAGGATTTTGCAGGGTATTCATTTAGACCAAATTTTGGGGTGCTCACAGCTAAAATGATCTCATGGCTGCACCCCAATTTGTTCATCTTCGCCTTCATTCCGAATATTCCATTACCGATGGGGTGGTACGCATCGACGATGCCATTGCTACAGCCTCTGAAGATGGCATGGGCGCATTAGCGCTCACGGATTTGGGTAATCTCTTTGGTTTAATCAAGTTCTATTCAGCAGCCCGTTCTGGAGGTATTAAGCCAATCGCAGGAGCCGATATTTGGCTAAGTAATGAGCAGGAGCCCGATCAGCCGCATCGCATGTTATTGCTTGTCCAAAATCACTCTGGCTATCTTAATTTGTGCGAGTTACTAACGCGAGCATCACTCCACAATCAACATCATGGTCGAGCAGAGATCCATCCCAAATGGCTCTTAGAACAAGCTACCAAGGGTGGCGCTCAAAAGATTGGGGAGCAAAAATCCGGACAGACATTGGCGTCGGGTTTGATCGCCCTTTCAGGCGCTCATAGCGGTGATGTTGGGTCCGCATTGTTAGCTGGTAATCCAGAACAGGCTAAAGCGCTTGCCACCCATTGGCAAACGGTATTTGATCATAGGTACTTTATTGAGGTACAGCGCTCGGGCCATTCCCAAGACGAGGCTCATATTCAGTTGGGCTGTCAGTTAGCCAGCGAACTACAGATTCCTGTCGTGGCCACCCACCCCATTCAGTTCATGAAGCCTGATGATTTCATCGCGCACGAGGCACGAGTCTGTATTGCAGAGGGAGAGTTATTGGGTAACCCACGCCGCCCAAAATTGTTTACTGAGAATCAGTATTTTTTGACCCAAGCACAAATGCAAGAGCGGTTTTCTGATCTGCCCTCAGCGCTTGCTAATTCGGTTGAGATCGCCAAGATGTGTAACTTAACGCTGACCTTAGGCCAAGCCCGATTACCAGAGTTCCCAACCCCTAAGGGAATGGCTTTGGATGCCTATCTCATGCAAGAGGCAGAGATTGGGTTACATAAAAATCTTCTCAAACTCTATCCCGACACCGAAGAGCGAACATCCATTGAGCCCCGTTATTTTGATCGCCTCAAGTTTGAAGTGAACACCATTGCACAGATGGGTTTCCCAGGCTACTTCTTAATTGTTGCCGACTTTATTAATTGGGCCAAGAATAATGGGGTGCCTGTCGGTCCTGGCAGGGGATCGGGAGCCGGTTCCTTAGTGGCATTCTCTTTGGGGATTACCGACCTAGATCCCTTGCGTTATAACCTACTCTTTGAGCGCTTTCTAAATCCAGAGCGAGTCTCGATGCCAGACTTTGATATCGATTTTTGTCAGCATGGACGCGATCGGGTAATTGCCTACGTAAAAGAAAAATACGGCAAGGATGCGGTCAGTCAGATTGCTACTTTTGGAACAATGGCTGCCAAAGCGGCGATCCGTGATGTGGGGCGCGTTCTTGAGCAGCCTTATGGTTTTGTGGATGGTATTGCGAAACTCGTCCCCTTTAAACCTGGTCAGGTGGTCACGATTGAATCGGCTAAGAAAGAAGAAAAGCAGCTAGCAGAACGCGAAAAGAATGAAGAGGAAGTAAAGCAACTCCTTGCACTCGCGCAACAACTTGAGGGCATGACCCGTAATGTGGGGATGCATGCCGGCGGGGTCTTAATTGCCCCTGGAAAACTCACCGATTTTTGTCCTCTTTATACGCAGGATGCAAAAGACCAAGACGCAGGAGTAATTAGTCAATTTGATAAGGATGATGTTGAGTCCATTGGCCTTGTAAAGTTTGACTTCTTGGGTCTGACGACTTTAACCATCCTGGCAGGAGCTGAGCGCTGGATCAAAGCGCTGCATGCAGAGCGAAAGAACTGGAGTATTGGGGATATACCGCTCGATGATCCAGCGGCATTTGAGCTCTTAAAGCGTGGTAATACGGTCGCTGTGTTCCAGTTAGAAAGTCGGGGCATGCAAGGCATGCTGCGTGATGCCAAACCAGATCGCTTTGAAGACATTATTGCGCTAGTTGCGTTGTATCGTCCTGGTCCTATGGATCTTATACCTGATTACATTAAACGTAAGCACGGTCAACAACGGGTTGAGTATCCGGACCCACGGATTGAGCCTGTTTTGCGAGAGACCTACGGCATCATGGTGTATCAAGAGCAGGTCATGCAAATGGCACAGATGATAGGTGGCTACTCTTTGGGGGGTGCGGATCTCTTGCGCCGTGCGATGGGTAAGAAAAAGCCAGAGGAAATGGCGCAGCATCGCAAGATCTTTCGAGAGGGCGCCCAAAACAATGGGTTAACTGAATATAAAGCGGATGAGATTTATGACCTCATGGAGCGCTTTGCTGGCTATGGCTTTAATAAGTCACATGCAGCTGCGTATGCACTACTCGCCTATCAAACCGCTTGGCTAAAGGCCTACTATCCCGCTGAATTCATGGCGGCCAACTTATCTTTATCGATGGATGATACCGATAAGATCAAGATTTTGTATGACGACAGTTTGCATAATGGCCTAAAGATACTCGCCCCTGATATCAATACGGGGATGTATGAGTTCACACCGATTATGGATGAGGAAAACACACAACAAGCACCCATAAGCACTCAACAGACGCAACATCGGTCTCCTTTGAGAACGATTCGGTATGGCTTGGGAGCGGTTCGAGGAACCGGAGAGAGCGCTATCCAGATTATTGTTGAAGCCCGCAAGACCGGACCGTTCAAAGATTTATTTGATTTCTGTGGCAGAGTCGACCGCCGTCAAGTAAATCGTCGAGCAATTGAAGCACTGATTCGTGCGGGAGCATTTGATTCTATTGCTGGAGATGCTGCAAAGGGCTATACGCACTCCTATGAGGCGCGAGCGACACTTTTGGCATCGCTCTCACGCGCGATTGAGTCTGCTGAGCAGGCCGAGGCATCGATTCATCAGGTTAGCCTATTTGATCTTGGTGACGATTCAGAGAGACATGCTCCAGAGTTTGTTCGTGAATTAGCATCCTCCGAGAAAAAGCGCCTACAAGATGAGAAGACTGCCTTAGGCTTATGTCTGACCGGTCACTTATTCGATGCCTATCGATCCGAAGTTAATCACTTTATTCGTCAGCCACTGGTAAAGGTGACTGATGGGAAAGATCAATTAGTCGCCGGAATTATCACATCCTCGCGGATGCTGATGGGTCAGCGTGGCCGCATGATGATCGCAACGATTGATGATGGCACTACAGCACTTGAATTAACACTCTACAGTGAAGTATATGAACCCAACCGCTCTTGGTTAAAAGAAGATGAGTTATTGATTGCCAAGGTAAATGTTAGCCCAGATAAGTTCTCAGGAGGTTTACGAGTGGTTGCTGAGAGTGTGATGGATATTGTTGGTGCACGTCTACGCTTTGCCAGAAATGTACACCTCAATCTAGATTCGGGCATCGATCTAAAGGTGCTACGCGCCCAAATTAATCCGTTCCTCATCAAGGCAAATAGTAATCATTCTGTGTCACCTGCTAATGCTACGAAAGGTTTACCACTCACAGCCGCAGTAATGGCAAAAGGCGGCGCATGCCTTGTTCAGTTCCCAGATGAGATGCGCCTATATCCTGATGATAATTGCTTGCGCAATCTGCATCAAATCTTAGGCAGTAAAGCTGGCACTAATATCCAAGCCAATCCTGTTGAAGTGCAATATGCCTAATTAAGGATAGGGCATTACTAACGACTTTTTAAATACGCCCCGAACTCATCTTTTAGCTCAGGGTGCTTGAGAGCAAACTCGATAGTAGCTTTTAGATACCCCAGCTTACTACCGCAGTCATACCGAATACCATCGTACTCATAGGCGAGAACAGTTTCCTGTTTGAGTAACGCTTGGATAGCATCTGTCAGTTGATATTCTCCACCGGAGCCCGGCTTGAGATTGCGAATATGTTCAAAGATCGATGAAGAAAGGATATAGCGACCAACAACTCCTAAATTCGATGGAGCATTTTGGGGATCAGGCTTTTCGACAATACCACTCAGCTTATGCGTTTTATGTCCATAAGCACTTCCTGCAACCACCCCATAGGATTTGCTCTGCGCTGGGCTAATCGTTTCTACTGCTAGGATCGAGGCGCTCTCCTTAGCATATAGGTCAACCATTTGTTTTAGAACAGTAGGTTGACCATCTAAAAGATCGTCTGCCAGGATCACGGCAAAGGATTCATCACGAACTAGTTTCTCAGCACAAAGAACGGCATGCCCTAGACCCAAGGGTTCTGCTTGACGAACATAGACGCAATCAACATGACTGGGTTTGACATTGCGCACAATCTCTAAGAGGCTTTGTTTATTCTTTGCTTCAAGTTCTGCCTCGAGTTCATAGGCTTTATCAAAGTGATCCTCAATGGCACGCTTACTGCGACCAGTGACGAAAATCATTTCGGTGATACCCGCAGAAATCGCCTCTTCAACGGCATACTGAATTAAGGGCTTATCCACCACATTAAGCATCTCTTTCGGACTTGCCTTTGTAGCTGGTAGGAAGCGTGTGCCCAGTCCCGCAACAGGAAAGACAGCTTTTGTGATTGGTTTGGGATTCATGAGTGTAATTATGCCTTGTCCTCGCTAATACTTTAAATGCTTTTATTACAGTTGACATATTGTAATGTAATACATTACATTGTAATTAAGTGCATTACAATGTGTTCATGATTATCCATTTTAAGCATCGAGGCCTAGAGTTGTTTTATATAAAGGGAAGTTTGAAGGGAATTCCAGCGCAATTTGCATCACGTATCGAACGCATTCTTGATCGCCTAGATGCTGCACAAGTTCCAAACGATATGGATCTTCCTGGGTATAAATTTCATGAATTAAGAGGAAATAGAAAAGGCGTATTTACTGTTTCAGTATCGGGTAACTGGAGGCTTAGCTTTGAGTTTAAGGATTCAGATGTCGTTAATGTAAATATGGAGGATTATCACTAATGAGAACAATTAAAAAAAGTTTACGCAATCCTCTGCGTAGGCCAACACACCCAGGTGCTATCCTGCGCGAGGATATTTTGCCTGCCTTGGGCATTTCTCAATCTGCATTAGCGGATTATTTGGGTGTTAGCAGGCTTACTGTGTCGGAAATTTTGTTGGAGAAACGTGCGATTAGTGCCGAAATGGCCCTAAGAATTTCTAAGACCTTAGGTGGCTCCCCTGAGAGTTGGTTGCAAATGCAAGCAGCGCTTGATTTATGGGAGGTTGTCCAAAAGTTCAAGCAAAACCCCAAAAGATTACCTAAATCTATTCCAGCACTTGCTTCTGCTTAGCCCTTCAATTTATTGAGTTGCTGACTCAGTTTGGCATGACTGGCTTCAAACTCAGCAAGGCGCTTTTTCTCTTGGTCAATGACCTCTGCAGGTGCTCGTGCTACAAAACCTTCATTGCCTAATTTACTCTGGCATTTATTAATCTCACCCGCTAAACGGGCAATCTCTTTGGATAGTCGTAATTGCTCAACTTTGGGGTCTATTTCAACCTTAAGAAGTAACTTATGTTGCCCCACAAGCGCTATTGGGGATTCTGGTGCATCACGCTCTAGATCAGATTCATTGTCAACTATCTTCACCTCGGATAATTTAGCCAAAGCGCTGAGATATGGGACGGCTTTCTCTAAGAATGATCGGTCACCACTAATCCATAGCGGTAGTTTTTGAGCAGGAGAGATTTGCATTTCACCACGCAGGTTGCGACAAGCATCCACTATAGCTTTGACCTCATTCATCCATGCTTCACTCTTTGGATCAATCTTATTGGGCTCGGAAACTGGATAGGCCTGCAAGGCAATGGATTGAGCGGGTTGCTGAGATAGATTTTTGCCACTCTTGGGCCCAATGGTTTGCCATAACTCTTCTGTAATGAATGGAATGATGGGGTGGGCAAGACGCAAGATTGTTTCTAGAACCCGCAACAGAGTGCGACGAGTAGCGCGCTGCTGGGCGGGTGTACCGGTTTGTAACTGTACTTTCGCTAGCTCTAGATACCAATCGCAGTATTCATCCCAGACAAATTGATAAATCGCTGTGGCAATATTGTCAAAACGGTAATCGGCAAAACCCTTAGCCACGTCTGCCTCGGTGCGCTGCAAGATCGAGACAATCCAGCGATCAGCCGCTGAAAAATCTAAATACCCTTCAGGCCCACATTGGTTATCGCACGGAGCAAAGCCATTATCTTTCTCATCACCAGGACAGTTCATTAAGACAAATCGAGTTGCATTCCAGAGCTTATTACAAAAATTACGATAGCCCTCACAACGCTTCTGATCAAAATTAATATTGCGACCCAATGAGGCTAGTGAGGCAAAGGTAAAGCGCAAGGCATCGGTTCCAAAGGGGGGNATACCATCCGCAAATTCTTTTTTTGTCTTTTTGGTAATACTCTCCGCTTGTTTNGGGTTCATCAGACCAGANGTGCGCTTATNAACTAAGCTATCGAGATCAATGCCATCAATTAAATCAATCGGGTCCAAGGTATTACCTTTAGACTTGCTCATCTTTTGGCCCTCAGCATCCCGCACTAAGCCATGCACATAAACCGTATGAAATGGAACCTTACCGGTAAAGTGACAGGTCATCATCACCATGCGCGCAACCCAGAAAAAGATGATGTCAAAACCAGTAACCAATACAGAGGAGGGTAAAAAGTGCTCCAACTCTTTGGTTTGTTTGGGCCAGCCCAATGAGCTAAATGGAACAAGTGCAGAGCTAAACCAAGTATCTAAGACATCATCATCGCGCCTTAGGGATCCTGCATATCCAGCAGCCTTTGCTTTGCTTTTTGCCTCGTCTTCTGAACGAGCAACAAAGATCTCTCCTGCATCACCATACCAAGCTGGAATTTGATGACCCCACCACAACTGCCTTGAAATACACCAATCCTGAATATTCTCGAGCCACTGGGTATAGGTATTGATCCAGTTTTCAGGGACTAGTTTGATATCGCCGGAAGTAACTGTGTG
>Ga0063231_10000507_pt1 | contig 10973 bp, 9 predicted proteins | sample LauGreSu1BDMLBSD_2_FD_56231 | JGI IMG/M metagenome (GOLD analysis project Ga0063231, IMG submission 56231) | Freshwater lake microbial communities from Lake Michigan, USA - Su13.BD.MLB.SD v2 (version 2) | ecosystem: Environmental > Aquatic > Freshwater > Lake | place: Lake Michigan, USA...
ACTCCACACGCCATTGCCACAATTCCAGCTTGCTGGCGATGGCGGCCGTGGACAAACAAAAAATCAAGATCCATGCGACGTCGACACGCCTGACTTGCAATGAATGCGGTTTTCGAGTGTCAAGTGCCATCACAATGGCACCACCAGCGCCCAACAACATGGCCAGTAATGGTGAGCCAGAAAGTGCCAAGCCTAAAATGCCACTAGCCGCACCAAAGAGCGCAGGGATTCTTTTGCGGGCCAAGTTGGCCAAAGCAAAGAAGAGAAGGGCAGAAAAGGCAAGTTGTGCAAGCGGTGGTGCGGCTTCATGTGAAAGCCTGGCCAAGCCCAAGCAAGCAATCAAGGCCAGCAAGCCACCATCTGCCATGGCCCTTGCATAGTCTGCTGGTTGAGCTTCTCCGCCAAAGGCAAAGCTGACCGGTTGTGCAGCAGGCGAACGAGCCAAGGCGTAGACCGCATACCAAGTGGCTGCCAATGTGAGGCCCAACAAGGCCATGAAGGGCAAGCGAGCAGCAGCGTCCAATGCAAAACCGGAGGGTGCCAATTGGATGGCCCATGCACCCAGCCAATAGGGCAAAAGAGCAGCATCTAAATCGGCTTGTCCAAGGAGCGTCGGTTTGAGCCACGAAATGTCTTCGGGGCCCATGGACAGTGCCAAATTTCGCATGAACCCAAAGGCTTCCATGTCTTCGGCTTTCCATGGGGTTCGGCCAACGAAGCCCGATAACACATAGGCTAAGCAAAGTGTCCACAAAACCCAGCGCGGCAAACGTCGAACGGCATCTTGTGCCACGATGGCTGGGTTGGAAGATGTATCTGATGAGTAGGAATTCACAATTCAGACAATAGCAGAGTCGGTATCAACATCACAAGTCCATGCCAGCGGGGTGTGGGCATGCAAAAAACAAGGGCAGGCCGGTTGCCCGGGCTGCCCTTTGTGAGTCACAAAATGACGTAATTTGAAATTACTTCGTGACAGATGTTTTGCCGAAACGGTTGCGGAACTTCTCAACGCGACCGCCCATGTTGTCGACAGATTTTTGGGTGCCTGTGTAGAAGGGATGTGATTCGCTGGAGGTATCTAACTTGAACAAGGGCAACTCGCGGCCGTCGTCCATTTTCACCATTTCTTTGGCATTGACGCAAGAACGTGTGACGAACTTGAAGCCGTTAGACAAGTCCAAGAAGCAAACTTCTCGGTAATTGGGGTGAATGCCTTCTTTCATGATCTTTTCCTTGGGTTCAGATGCGACAGCCGCCCTCGGACCATCCGGGGTACTTTTCGCGAAACACGAGATTATGGCATGAAATCAATGACTTGCACGCCGGATTGGGTCTGCAAAAGCTACTTTTTAGCCGCCTCGGCGCATCATGTCGAAGAATTCGACGTTGCTCTTCGTGGCTTTCATACTCTTAAGGACCATTTCCATGGCCTCAATTTCATCCATGTTGTACATGAATTGGCGCAAGATGCGCGTTTTTTGCAGCACCTCTGGCTGGAGCAACAACTCTTCGCGGCGCGTACCACTGCGGTTCAAGTTGATGGCTGGGAACACACGCTTTTCGTACAAACGGCGCTCCAAATGGATTTCGCAATTGCCTGTGCCTTTGAACTCTTCAAAGATCACCTCGTCCATGCGGCTGCCGGTATCGACCAAAGCGGTTGCAATGATGGTCAAGCTGCCGCCTTCTTCTACATTGCGAGCCGCGCCGAAGAAACGCTTGGGGCGTTGGAGCGCATTGGCATCGACACCACCCGTTAAGACCTTGCCAGAGCTTGGCACCACATTGTTGTAAGCGCGAGCTAAGCGGGTAATGGAGTCGAGCAAGATGACCACATCTTTTTTCAATTCAACCAAACGCTTGGCGCGTTCAATGACCATTTCGGCCACGTGCACGTGGCGTGCAGCCGGCTCGTCAAAGGTAGAAGCAATGACTTCGCCGCGCACAGTACGCTGCATTTCGGTCACCTCCTCAGGACGCTCATCAACCAGCAGTACCATGAGGTGAACGTCGGGGTTGTTGGCCGTGATGGCGTGCGCAATGTGCTGCATCATCACAGTTTTGCCTGACTTAGGTTGAGCCACGATCAATGCGCGCTGACCTTTGCCAATCGGGGCAATGATGTCGATCACGCGGCTGGTGATGTTCTCATCGGCCTTGATGTCGCGCTCTAAACGCATCTGAATGTTGGGGAACAAGGGCGTCAAGTTCTCAAACATGATCTTGTGCTTGTTGTTCTCTGGCAAGTCGCCATTGACCTTGTCAAGCTTGGTGAGGGCAAAGTAACGTTCGCCGTCTTTGGGGATGCGAACTTCGCCTTCAATCATGTCGCCGGTGTGCAAGTTGAATCGGCGCACTTGGCTGGGGCTGATGTAGATGTCGTCGGTACTGGCTGTGTAGCTGGTGTCGGGGCTGCGCAAGAAACCAAAGCCGTCGGGCAAGATTTCTAAAACACCATCGGCAAACACTTGTTCGCCAGCGCGGGCGCGCTTTTTGATGATGGCAAACATCAGCTCTTGTTTGCGCATGCGGCCCGTGTTTTCAATTTCAAGCGCATCTGCTTGCTTGAGGACTTCAGACACGTGGAGTGCCTTGAGTTCGTTTAAATGCATGGATTTACCTGCGTAAAGCAACCCTGATGGGTTGATGTCAAAAAATCTGGGGGAGGAGTAAGCCGAAATTTCAAACGTCTAGTAACCAAAGCCTGAAATGTGCACCAGAGATAAGCTTGGTGCTGATGGCTTTTTAAAGTTGCTATCTTGAAACTGTGCTGAAACCCTTGTGGGGCTCAGCGGTTTGAATTATGACAGGAATTTTTGAGGTGGCGCAAGTCGATTTTCATTCATTGAAATGACTTGTTGACAAATCGCCACCTCTTTAAGCTAGTTTCCGAGCGCGCAGGCCTCAGACTCAGGCCAATTGTTGGTCAATGAAGGCGGTGAGTTGAGATTTGCTCATCGCGCCCACTTTGGTTGCAGCCAACTGTCCGTCTTTGAACACCATGAGTGTGGGAATGCCACGAATACCAAATTTAGCTGGAATATCGCGGTTTTCATCAACATTCATTTTGGTAATTTGCAATTTGCCAGCGTAGCCCGTTGCTACTTCGTCCAAAATGGGTGCAATCATTTTGCAAGGCCCGCACCATTCGGCCCAAAAGTCGACGATGACTGGCTTGTCGGCTTTGAGCACATCGTTGTCAAAAGTGGCGTCGGTTGTGTGTTTGATCAAATCGCTGGCCATGGCCTTTTCCTTAGAGAGATTGAAATTACTGCTAGGTTCTGTTTGTAAACTTCCCGTATTTTGACAGAAACACGCAAAGCCGCTCTGATGGCAGGGCCTCCCCTTACTTTTTGACACCATGAACTACATCCCCAACGAGTCCCCAAAGCCACAGAGCGTGCCTGTGGCGGTCGTTGGTGGCGGCCCAGCAGGACTCATGGCGGCACAGGTCTTGTCTAGTCTTGGCTATTCCGTGCACCTGTTTGATGCCATGCCCTCGGTCGGTCGGAAGTTTTTGTTGGCTGGCCGCGGCGGTCTCAACCTCACGCACTCAGAGGCTTTTGAACACTTTGTGCATCGATATGGCGAGCAAGAAACGCAGCTAAAACCAATTTTGAGTGAATGGGGTGCAGATCAACTGCGCTCTTGGGCGTTGGCCTTGGGCATTGACACCTTCGTGGGCACTTCTGGCCGAGTTTTCCCCTTGGAAATGAAAGCCGCGCCATTGTTAAGGGCTTGGTTGTCTCGTTTGCGTCATCCTGCAAGTGGCAAGCCTGTCGAATTTCACATGCGCCATCGCCTCATCGGGCTCAAGGCCTGTTCTGGCGCCAAGCTCGATCAAGCCCAAGTTGAATTGACCTTTGAAGTTCGGGGTCTGTCATCCACACAGGTAGAGACGCGGCAATGGACGGCACAGTCTGTTGTTTTGGCCCTTGGGGGAGGTAGTTGGTCTCGCCTTGGATCAGATGGCGCTTGGGTGCCCTGGCTGCAAGCTGCTGGCATTCCGGTGAACCCACTCCAGCCCTCTAATTGTGGATTTCATGTGGCCGGAAGAGAGGGACTTGGATGGACGCCCTTTTTCATTTCCCGTTTTGCGGGCAAACCCCTGAAATCAGTGGCTATGGAGTGGACGGCACCTTTGGGACAGATTTCAAGGCAGCAAGGTGAGTTTGTGGCTAGCTCTTACGGTGTAGAGGGGAGCCTGATTTATGCCGCCTCAGCAGACTTGCGCAAATCTATTCAAGCTCAGGGCAGTGCAGAATTTAAATTGGATTTGCTGCCCGATTGGCCGCTGGACAAAGTGGTTCAAGCGGTTTCGCACCCGAGGGGGTCTCGAAGTTTGTCCTCGCATTTAAAGGGGCGCTTGGGCATTGAGGGCATCAAGATGGCGCTCTTGAACGAGCTTTTACCGCCTGAAGTATTGCGAAATTCGGCGCAACTTGCTTTGGCCATCAAGGGCTTAAGCATCAAGCTCACTGCCGCTAGGCCCATGGATGAAGCCATCAGCACGGCTGGCGGCGTGGCTTGGGATGGTTTGGATGAGGGGCTGCAAACCAAAGTAATGCCCGGCGTGTATGTGGCAGGGGAAATGCTGGATTGGGAGGCCCCAACTGGGGGCTATTTGCTGACGGCTTGCATGGCCACTGGCTACAAAGCAGCGCTGTCTGTCCATGCTGAAATGAAAGGTGACGAGCCTTGACCCCGGCACTGGCTCTGCGGTTAGAGCTGCTTGGTTCCCCACCTGACTCGGTTGGCCGCTTTACCATGCGGGAAGGCCCGTCGGGGGCTATTGTAAGACACCCTTAGAATCTCAACATGTCTTATCTTGTTCTGGCTCGCAAATACCGACCCCGCAACTTCACTGAAATGGTGGGGCAGGAGCATGTTGTGCAAGCCCTGACCAATGCCCTTGTGCAACAAAGGTTGCACCATGCGTATTTGTTTACTGGCACGCGAGGGGTTGGCAAAACCACTGTCTCTCGCATTTTGGCCAAATCACTCAATTGCCAAGGAGTCGATGGGCAAGGTGGCATCACGGCTGAGCCCTGCGGTGTCTGCCAGGCATGCCAGGATATTGATTCAGGTCGGTTTGTCGATTACACAGAACTAGACGCAGCATCCAATCGTGGTGTTGATGAAGTGCAAAGTTTGCTCGAGCAAGCGGTCTACAAGCCTGTTCAAGGCCGTTTCAAAGTCTTCATGATTGACGAGGTTCACATGTTGACCAACACGGCATTCAATGCCATGTTGAAGACCTTGGAAGAGCCGCCCGAATACCTCAAGTTTGTTTTGGCCACCACCGACCCGCAAAAAGTGCCAGTCACGGTTTTGTCGCGTTGCTTGCAATTTAATTTGCGGCCAATGGCGCCAGAAACGGTCTTTGAACATTTGACGCAGGTCTTGGCGCAAGAGAATTTGCCTGCTGAGCCAATGGCTCTCAAGTTGCTATCACGCGCTGCCAGGGGCTCGATGCGAGATGCGTTGAGCCTTACCGATCAAGCCATTGCATTTGGCAGTGGTCAGTTGCAAGAGGCAACAGTTCGATTGATGTTGGGCAGTGTGGATCGAAGCCATGTGATGGGCCTGATAGATGCGCTGTCAAGGGCAGATGGCGCAAGCGTGGTTGCCATTTCAGAGGGCTTGCGCCTGAATGGTTTGTCGGCGGCGTCAGCCTTGGAAGACATGTCGGTGGTGTTGCAACGCATGGCAGTTTTGCAAGCCGTTCCAAGTGCAGCTGCCGAATCAGACGATCCTGACCATCAAGAAATTTTGCGTTTGTCTCAAGCCATGCCTGCCGATGAAACGCAATTGCTCTACAGCTTGTGTTTGCACGGTCGCACAGAATTGGGCTTGGCACCCGATGAATATGCCGCGCTCACCATGGTCTTGCTCAGGTTGTTGGCATTCAAGCCTCAAGCACCAAAAGTTCAACAAGCCTTGGCGCCTGTGGCTCAAAAAAAAACTCTAACGACAGCACCAGTTAGGCCCATTGAAGCGACGGCACCCTCTGTGGTGCCAAGTGCAACACCGGTGCAGATTCGCAATCTGCCAATTCGTGAAGCCACTGAACCCTCAGAAAGAACAATGCCCAAGGTGTTGGCCATTACGGAAGAGGGTCATTTTTGGGCTCAAACAGTTGGCCAGCTGGTAGCCAATGAAGCTGTGACAGCTTTGGTGCGTGAGTTGGCATTGCAATCCCAATTGATTGCCCGCGACACCGATCAATGGCATTTGCGAATTGAAAGCGAATCTTTGAACCAAGGCACTGCTCGTGAACGCCTGCAAGCTGCCTTGAATGCTCAGGGTTTTGCAGTCAAGTTGGCGGTCGAAATTGGCAAGGTGACCGATTCACCCGCTCAGCGGAATGCCGCTGCCTTGGCAGAAAAGCAAAAAGCAGCAGAAAATTTGATTCAATCAGATCCCTTGGTTCAAGACATGATTCAAAATTTTGGCGCCAAAATAGTGCCAGGCACAATCAGGCTTATCTCCTAAATTTCACTGAAGGAAAATTGATGTTCAATAAAGGTCAACTCGCCGGCTTGATGAAGCAAGCACAGGCCATGCAAGACAACTTGAAAAAAGCGCAAGATGAATTGGCTTTTGTCGAGGTGGAAGGCTCCTCTGGCAGTGGTATGGTCAAAGTTTTAATGACTTGTAAACATGCGGTCAAGCGCGTCACGATCGATCCCTCGTTGTTGGCGGACGACAAGGACATGCTGGAAGATTTGGTAGCCGCAGCTTTCAATGACGCTGTGCGTCTAGCTGAGGAAGTTTCGCAACAGAAAATGGGGAAACTGACTGCTGGTTTGCCGCCAGGCATGAAGCTGCCTTTTTAATTGATCTCAATGCCATGCAAAAATCCAACGCCCACGCTTTAGATGCGTTGATACAAGCGCTGCGAGTTTTGCCGGGGGTGGGCGCAAAGTCTGCATCCCGCATGGCGTTTCACCTGATGCAGCATGAGCGATCCGCTGCAATTGTGCTGGCCAAAGCCTTAGAGCATGCCTGCGCCAATGTTCAACATTGCGCCACGTGTCACACCTTGACAGAGTCTGACGTGTGCAACATGTGCGCCGATCCAGAGCGTGATCGTTCGCAATTGTGTGTTGTGGAAACACCCGCTGACCAAGCCGCCATTGAGCGTACTTCGACATTCAAAGGCCTGTACTTTGTCCTTATGGGAAAACTGAGCCCCCTAGATGGTTTGGGCCCTAAGGATTTGGGCTTTGCCAAGTTGTCAGAGCGCTGCAACGATGGCTTGGTGCAAGAAGTCATTCTGGCCACCAATTTCACTGGCGAAGGCGAGGCGACAGCCCACGTCATTGCTGAAATGTTGAAAAAACGGGGTTTGCGAGTCACACGCTTGGCCAGGGGCGTGCCGGCTGGCAGTGAGCTGGAATATGTCGATTTGGGCACCATCGCCCATGCCTTGGTCGATCGTCGCTAAAAACCAAGCATGAGCACTGCTTTTTTATTGGTGTTCAACATTACGTAATTACCCGCTTGGGATGTTTCCCAATGTGCTGATATCGATACCTTTGTATGCTGAACCCATCTTTCATGGGTACTAACAAAGGGGTCTTGGCGTGGTTGAGAGGTTGCGACGGCGTGAGTTTTCAGCAATGGGCTTAGGCATGGCCATGGCTGGTGCAAGTTTGTCGCCAGCTTTGTCTTATGCCGCCTCATCCCCTCAAAAGGTCAGCATTGCATTGGCTGCCAAGAGCAGCCTTTATCACTTGCCCTTGGTCTTGGCAGATCAGCTTGGCATGTTCAAAACAGAGAATTTGCAAATTGAATGGCTTGAATGTGATTCAGGCCTTCAAGCTGTGCAGACGGCACTCAATGGACAAGCCGATGTGATTTCGGGTGCGTTTGAACATACCCTTGATTTGCAGGCTCGTGGCTTGAATTACCGAGCCTTTGTTTTGCAAGGCCGAACGCCACAAATGAGCGTCGGCTTGGTCTCTCGAAAGGCCATTGCCATGAAGTCATTGGCCGATTTGAAATCTGTGCGCTTGGGCATTTCTTCATTGGGATCTGCGACGCATTGGCAGGCATTGCACTGGATGTACAAGGCCAATTTGTCGGCTGACAATTTTCAATTTGTGGAGCTGGGCGCCAATACATCCAACGTGATGGAAGCCATCAGATCTAGCGCAGTAGACGCTCTGTGCTTCGTCGATCCCGTCATGCATTACTTAGAACAAAAAAATGAGTTGCGGCTTTTGTCAGACACCCGAACATTTATCAGCTCACAAAGGCTGTTTGGTGGATCAATGCTGTCAGCATGTTTGATTGGCAAGGCCGAGTTTTTGCAAAAACGCCCAGATGTAGCACTGATATTGACATTGGGTGTGGTGCGAGCGCTTCAATGGCTCAAAACAGCCGGACCCTCTGATATTCTCAAATTGGTACCTTCGGTCAACTGGATGGGCGATCGCGCCATCTATTTAGGTGCCTTGGACAAGGTGCGAGACAGCTACAGCTTGGACGGCGTGTTCTCTGCAGATGCCTTGCAAAATACTTGGCGAGTAAGAGCCAGCAGGGTGACAGGCGATCGTGCCAATTGGACCACCCTAGGACAATCCTTTACCAATGAATTTGCTTTGATTGCCAAACGCAAGTTCAGTGCATGAGGGTCTAGTTTTTAGGACTGGTTTTTTCTTTGGACTTTGCAGCACTCGGAGAAGGTGCTGGAGCTTTCTTGCCTTGTTGGGTGCCTTGTTTCGTGACCTGTTNNGTGCCTTGCTTCGTCACCTGTTTGGTGCCAGCTTTTTTGCCCGTNTGTTTGCTTCCTCGAGAGCTGGCTGTGGTGGGTACCAAAATAGCAATCGATTGTCCGGGTTTGAGTGCCACAGGCATTTTGAGTTTGTTCCATGCCGCAATGCTGCTAGGCGTTACATCGTGTCTGCTGGCCAATGATGCAAGCGTGTCTCCCTTTTGAACCTTCACCATGATTCGGCGCAACACAATTTCAGGGGCAAAGGCAATTTGAGCGTTGTCTGCCAAATGCTCTGTGACATCTGCGTCAAGAGCACCTTGCCTAGAAACTAACAAGGTCGAGCCCTGTTTGACTTGCATGCCTTTTGGAATTTGGTTGACTGCTCGCAAATCGTTTTCTGACATATTCACCAGCTTGCCGGCTTCGGAAACTTTCATGGTTTTTGGCACCGACCAAGCGGTCCAACTTGCCAGGGGCTTTTGTGCATGTTCTTCTAATCTGCGCAGAAAGCGATCGGCATTGTCCCAGGGAAGCAAAATTTCAGGTGTGCCCGCAGCCAAGATAACTGGGCGGCTCATGGAGGGGTTCAATGCTTTGAAGTCTTCCATGCTCACACCTGCAAAGTTGGCAGCCAACTTGACATCGATGTCCCTGGTGATGTTGACAGATTTAAAGTAGGGGTGGTTTTGAATGAGAGGCAGACGTGCGTTGAAATTTTGCGGTTGTGCAATGATATTTTTAACGGCTTGCAACTTGGGCACGTAGTAGCGTGTCTCGTTGGGCATTTTCAGATCGGTGTAACTCACTCCCAAGCCCGCAGCTTTGTTCTTTGCAATGGCCCGACCGACGCTGCCTTCCCCCCAGTTGTAAGCCGCCAAAGCCAAGTGCCAATCGCCAAACATGTTGTAGAGCTTTTGCAGGTAGTCAAGCGCAGCGCGAGTTGACTCAATCACACCGCGTCGTTCATCTCTAAAAACATTTTGTTTCAAGTCGAAGTATTTGCCCGTAGCGGGCATGAACTGCCACATGCCCGCCGCCTTGGCAGAGGAGACGGCTTCCGGGTTGAAAGCTGATTCAATGAATGGCAACAGAGCCAACTCGGTGGGCATGTTTCTGCGCTCGAGTTCCTCGACAATGTGAAACAAATACCTTCGCGAGCGCTCGGTCATCCGAACCATGTAGTCAGGTCTTGCGGCATACCAAACTTCACGATCTTTCACCAAATCAGTTTCCAAATCAGGCATTGCAAAACCTTGGCGGATGCGAACCCAGATGTCGGCGGGTGGTTCTGGGCTGACCTCTAATCTGGGTTGAGTTGGAGCAGGGCTAACAAGCGCATTGGCCTTAGAGGTATCGGCTTTGGTGACATTGGCCGTTGTCACGGGTGGCGTTAAATTGGGAGGAGGGGTAGCCGCTAGCACAGGAGGCTCTGTGACAAGATCCGCTGCTTTCTCAATGGGAGGATTTATGGCCCCCAAGTTGGCGCATCCAGCAACCCACAAAGCAAGGCACAGACTGAGGGGAAGCTTGAGGGTGTTGACCCATGAGAAGTGATTCATTTGTATTCGTTTTTCCAGATTCGCAATTGTGCAAAAATTTCAGCTTCTTTGTCAGTGCCAGGCGGGGCCATTTTTTTCACGGCATTGATCACCGATGGCTTACGCGTTCGCAGAAAAGGGTTGATTTGCAATTCATTGCCTAGCTCGGCAGGCAATGTTGGTAAGTTTTGAGCCCTGAGCTGTTGGCACTTGCTGATGTAGTCTTTTAAAACAAGGTTGTCAGGCTCTACAGCATTGGCAAATTTCAAATTGCTCAAAGTGTATTCATGTGCACAGCAGACCCGTGTTGTGCTGGGTAGTGCAGCCAGCTTGTCCATCGATTGCAACATTTGTTCTGCGGTGCCCTCAAACAAGCGGCCGCAACCACCTGAGAAGAGGGTGTCGCCACAAAAAAGCAAGGGGGTTTGATTGTCGGGCTCAGCATAATAGGCTATGTGTCCAGCCGTGTGCCCGGGAACATCGATTGTGCGAAAGTTCAGGCCGTGCCAGCTCAAAGAACTGCCCTGTGTCATGGCCTGATATTCAAATCCAAGTTTTTCCTTGGCGGGGCCATAAACCTTGGCGCCCCATTCGCGTTGAAGGTCGCTCACGCCGCCGGTGTGGTCGCCATGGTGGTGCGTGACTAAAATGCAGTCGAGCCGGTGATTGTTCTCTTTCAACCAATGGTTGACTGGGGTCGATTCACC
>Ga0063231_10000509_pt1 | contig 10958 bp, 5 predicted proteins | sample LauGreSu1BDMLBSD_2_FD_56231 | JGI IMG/M metagenome (GOLD analysis project Ga0063231, IMG submission 56231) | Freshwater lake microbial communities from Lake Michigan, USA - Su13.BD.MLB.SD v2 (version 2) | ecosystem: Environmental > Aquatic > Freshwater > Lake | place: Lake Michigan, USA...
AGGGAAGGCTTGAAAATACAGATGTATTGGTGAAGGATGGCAAGATTGCACAAATTGGCAAAGGGCTTCAGGATGCAACGGCCAAACAGATTGATGGAACCGGCAAACACCTGTCTGCGGGAATCATTGATGAACACTCNCACATTGCAGCATCATCCATCAATGAAGGCGGTCAGTCTGTTACTTCTGAAGTGCGCATTGCAGACAACCTCAATCCTGATGACATCAACATCTACCGTCAACTCAGCGGTGGCGTGACTTCATCGCATATCCTCCATGGTTCTGCCAACACGATCGGTGGCCAGACACAACTGATCAAGTTGCGCTGGGGTGCCAATGACGACAAGCTGAAGTTTGAAGGATCTGATGGATTCATCAAATTCGCCTTGGGAGAAAATGTGAAACGCGCCTCTTCTTCACAGGGCAATACCCGTTTCCCTGATACCCGCATGGGTGTTGAACAGGTATTGACAGATGCCTTCACCCGCGCCAAAGATTATGAAGCAGCCATCAAAGCAGCATCCGCAACAGCCGCTCCTGTTGTGAAAGGAAAGAAAACCACTGCCGTAGTAGCAGCAGATCCATACGAGACCGTTCGCCGCGACCTGGAACTGGAGGCATTGGTGGAGATCATGAACAAGAAAAGGTTCATCACCTGTCACTCCTATGTTCAAAGCGAGATCAACGCAGCCATGAAAGTGGGCGAAAAGCTGGGCTTCACCTTCAATACCTTCACCCATATCCTTGAGGGATACAAGGTGGCAGACAAGATGAAAGCCCATGGTGCAGCGGCTTCTACCTTCTCTGACTGGTGGAACTACAAGATGGAAGTTGTAGATGCGATTCCTTACAACGCCACCATCATGTCAAAAGTGGGAATGAATGTTGCCATCAATTCAGATGATGCAGAAATGGCCCGCCGCCTCAACCAGGAGGCCGCCAAGAGCATCAAGTTTGGTGGAATGGGAGAAGAGGATGCCTTCAAAATGGTTACCCTCAATCCTGCCAAAATGTTGCATGTTGATGCCCGCGTCGGCAGCATCAAAGTTGGCAAGGATGCTGACCTTGTTTTATGGAGCGACAATCCTTTGAGCATTTATGCAAAAGCAGAAAAAACAATGGTGGATGGCATCATCTATTTTGACAGGGAAAAAGATGCCCAGATGAGAAAGCAGCAAACTGCAGAAAGAAACAGGCTCATCCAGAAAATGAATGGCGAGAAAAGGGCCGGCGGACCCATGGCACCTCCAACCCCAAGCTATTCAGTGCTCATGAACTGTGGAGACCACGACCACAGCCACGGCATCCTCACCATTGAACAAGACTAATCAGCAATAAAAACATTCTCATGAAAAAGATATTATTCAGCATACTCGCAGGCATGGCCTTTACCGCTGTTGCCGATGCACAGGAATCTGTTTATCCTGCTTCAAAACAAACCGTGCCCGTCATCATCATGAATGGTACGGTACATGTTGGAAACGGACAGGTGCTCAACAATACTTCTGTTGAAATACGCGACGGGAAAATCACCAACATCGGTGCAGGCATTACTGCATCTGCAGATGCATTCAAGGTGGATGCAAAAGGCAAACATGTTTATCCTGGCCTTATCCAGTCCAACTCCAACCTGGGATTGGTGGAAGTAAATTCAATCAGGGCTACTGCCGATCAAACAGAGATTGGAGATTACAATCCCTCCATCCGCTCCCTGGTTGCCTACAATACTGATTCAAAGGTGATCAATACCCTGAAAACGAATGGCATCACCCATGCCAATATCGTTCCTCAAGGAGGCATCATCAGTGGTTCCTCATCTGTTGTTCAGCTGGATGCCTGGAACTGGGAAGATGCAGCCTATGCAACAGACAACAATATTCACATGAACATGCCTGCCCTCTACAACAGGCCAAGTCGTTTTGGTGGATTTGGGGGCGGACAAGGACCACAGGTCGATCCATTGAAAAGAGGAATTGAAGAGCTCGAAGAGATCAAGGATTTTTTCCGTGCAGCAAAAGCCTACAATGATCAGGCTGTCAAGACACAAACCAACATCAAGTTTCAAGCGGTACAAGGTTTGTTCACCAAAAAACAAAAGCTTTTTATCCGTTGCAATGTGGTGAGGGAAATCCTTGCTGCCATTGACTTCAAGACTGAGTTTGGCTTTGACATCGTTTTGGTTGGTGCAGGCGAAAGTTTCCAGGTAGCCGATATCCTCAAGCGCAACAACATCCCTGTTATCCTCAGCCAGATGCATGCACTGCCTACATTGGCCGATGATGGTGTTGACCTTCCTTACCAACTCCCTGCCCTGCTTCAAAAAGCCGGTGTGCAGTTTGCTATCAGTGATGAAGACGGCCAGCAAAGGGGAAAGAACCTTCCCTTTCAGGCAGGAACAGCAGCCGCTTACGGATTGACAAAAGAAGAAGCGCTTTCAGCCATCACTTTGAATGCAGCCAAAATTTTGGGTATTGGAGACCGCACAGGATCCATTGAAACAGGAAAAGACGCCAACATTGTGATCAGCGAAGGAGACATCCTGGACATGCGCAGCAGCAATATTTCACTGGTGATGATTGGTGGCCGCATGGTCAGCCTTACCGACAAACACAAGCAGTTGTATGAGCGGTACATGGTGAAGTATGGTTTGAAGTGAGAAGAGGGATGAGGGTTAAGGGATGAGGGTTGAGTGGTTGAAGAAATGATGATGATTAAATATAGAAAAAGGGCTCATGCAATACTGCTTGAGCCCTTTGATTTTTTATGCTTATGCTTGATTACTCAACTTCNTAATACCCCCTCACATCCTTNCCTTCCATGAAGTTGATGAAGGCCATGTTCACCACCCTGTTTCCACCAGGGGTTGGGTAATTGCCAGTAAAGTACCAGTCTCCAAGGTTGCCGGGGCAGGCATCGTGCAGGTCTTCAATGGTCTGGTAAATGACTTCTACAGGAACTGCCACCTCTTCAGGAGTGATGAGCTGGGCAATCTTAGCAGATATCTCTTGTGGTGTAAACGAGCCATACACTTGCTTGACAACGTTTTCAGTATGCAGTTCACCTTTCTCTCTCAGCAGTTTGCATTTGTTGTAGAGTTCATCCAGCAGGCCAAATTGCCCCCTGTCTTTCAACAGGGAAAGNGCTGCCTTGAAGGCAATGAAATCTCCCAGCTTGCTCATGTCAATCCCGTAACAATCGGGATAGCGAATCTGGGGAGCAGAGGAGACCACAATGATCTTAACAGGTTTCAGCCTGGAGAGCATNCGCACAATGCTTTCCTTCAAGGTTGTACCGCGTACGATGGAGTCATCAATGACCACCAGGGTATCAACATTGGGCTGCACCGTTCCATAGGTAACATCATACACGTGTTGCACCATTTCAGAACGGTTGGAATCTTCCGTGATGAAGGTGCGCATTTTCACATCCTTGATGGCCACTTTTTCAACACGGATTTTCCGGTTGATCATTTCCGTCAACTTCTCTTCATCAAAGTCCTTGTCCCAGGCCATGATCCGTTGCACCTTGATCTGGTTGAGGAAATCTTCCATCCCCTTTAGTAATCCATAAAATGCAACTTCAGCTGTATTGGGAATGAAAGAGAAAATGGTATGCTTGAGGTCGTTGTTGATGGCCTTCAGCACATTGCTGCTGAGCCTGTACCCCAAACCAATCCTTTCCCTGTATATTTTTTCGTCGCCGCCTCTTGAAAAATAAATTCTTTCAAAACTGCAGGCCCGCCTGGCTTGTGGCTCCAGGATCTGCTCAACAGTCCAGGTTCCATCACTCTTCACAATCAACGCCTGTCCAGGCATTAATTCTTTCACTTCATTTTCACCAACATGGAAACTGGTCCTGATGGCTGCACGCTCGGATGCGGCAACAATGACTTCATTGTTGGCATAATAATATGATGGGCGAATACCATGCGCATCGCGGATCACAAATGAATCACCATTGCCNATCAGTCCACATACATTATAACCGCCATCAAAATGTTGAAATGCGTTTTTAAGAATGGAGGGGATGGACATGTTTCCCGGATTGGCNGCATCATCNTTCACAATGAAATGATGAACAACTTCCATCATCGCAGCCAGATCACTTTGCTTTTGAAAATCACCCGGATTGACATCCACCAGGTTAAACAGCTCTTCTGTATTGACCAGGTTGAAATTACCTGCCAAAGCCAGGTTTCTTGCAGGAATGATATCTCTTTTGATGAAAGGATGGCAGAATTCAACATTGTTCTTTCCCTGTGTACCGTAACGGAGATGGCCCAGCAACAATTCTCCCATGAAGTTGAGGTGCCCCTTCATGAGGCCAGGGTGCTTTCTGATATCGGGTTGCGATTTTTCCAGCTCATTGATTTCCTTTCCCACCTGGGAAAACAGATCAGCAATGGCCTGTTGGGCAACACTGCGGAGGCGGTGCATAAAAGGATAACCCGGTTCTGCATTGAGTTTCACAGAAGCAATGCCGGCTCCGTCTTGCCCTCGGTTGTGNTGCTTCTCCATCAACAGATAGAGTTTGTTNAGCCCATACAATGCCGTACCCTGTTGTTGCTGGTAGTAGGAAAAAGGCTTGAGCAGCCTGATAAATGCAAGACCGCATTCGTGTTTGATGGCATCACTCATATAGCGAAATAAGAACAGCGAAAGTAAGGTTAAAAAACAAAACCTTAAAATTTAACCCACTTACCGGTGATGTTATTTGCTGACGTAATTGGGGAACTGCTTGCGCAAAGATTCACACTGCTGATAGTCCTTGTCGACCATCACATAATAGGTAGGCAATTTGCTTTGAAACCATTTCTCAATGGTCCTTTCTTTCTTTTCTGCCAATGCCCTTTGTGCAATCCTGTCGTAATCGTCGCGGATATTTTCCCTGTGGGGTTCGGTTTTGCTTTGAAGATACACAAGCCTTACCGCTTGCTTGTCTTGCTCATCCTTGTATACCATGGGTTGAGAAAATTCTCCCACTTTCAATTTGTCGAGATAAGGCACAAGGTTCTTGTCAAGCTCATCAATGGTAACAAATGCACCACCCTGCCCACTCATGATACCCGCGCTGAACTTGCTGTTCTGGTCATCGCTGTTCTTGTCTACAGCCTCACCGAAAGTGATGGTTCCTGCAACCAGCTTGGTCCTGATGGAGTCAAGCCTTAACTTGGTGGCCTGCACATCTTCTTCCTGAAGTGCAGGGATACGCAGAATATGACGGATGACTGCATCATCTCCGTTCCTGCTGACCATTTGGATGATGTGATAGCCAAATTTAGATTTGATGACAGGAGAAACCTGGCCCTCTTTCAGCCTGAAAGCTGCATTCTTGAAATCAGGATCCCAGTCTTTTTGTGTTTTGTTGATTTCGTAGCGCCCACCGTTTTGCTTGCTGCCTGGATCTTCAGAATAAAGCCTGGCCAGGGTTTCAAACGTTTTTTGCCCGGCCTCAATCTGCCTGCGGTAATCCGCCAGTTCATCCTGGGCAAACTTTTCGAGTTCACGCCCTGCCTTGGGATGGATCACAATCTGACCAATGACAAGCTCCGTTTCATAAAAAGGCAGGCTGTCTTTGGGGATTTTGTTGAAATAATCCCTTACTTCATTCGGAGTAATTTTGACATATTCAACAATCTTTTCGCGCATGGACTTGGCAAGCCTTCCTTCGCGAATGGATTTTCGGAAATCTTCTTTTACCTGATAAATGGTACGACCGGCAATTTGTTCAAAAGCCTCTTTGCCACCGTACTGCATGATGAAATAACGCACCCGCTGGTCAAGTTCCGCTTCCACCTCCTCATCAGAAACAGGCAGTGAATCCTTTTCTGCCTGCAGGATCAGTGCCTTGTCCTGCATCATCCTTTCCAATAGAAAACACTCTGCATTTTCAGGCATCTCATTGCCCTGGCGCTTTTGGTCTTCAATGTAGTTGACAATATCGCTTTTCAATACGATTTTGTCTCCCACAATGGCAACAATTTTGTCCGCCAACAACTTTGCGGTCTGTGCCTGGCCTGCAAAAGCCGAGATCACCAAAATCAAAACGATCAATATTCTTTTCATGCTGCAATTCCTGTTTCCAAATATGGTTGAATTCGGCCTTATGATAAAATCTCCTGACTTAAAATTTTCACAAAACAGTTCATTCCTTCGCCTCACCTGCCCTCGACAGGCATTGGATCACTCCGCTGAAAAGCAGTAGTCCGGAAGAAATTACAATGTTCTCTTCACTTCAGTTTCTTCAAACGCTTCGATCACATCACCCACCCTGAGGTCATTGAAATTCTTGATGGTCAATCCGCACTCGTAACCCTGGTTCACCTCTTTTGCATCATCCTTGAAGCGTTTCAAGCTGCCCAGTTCAGTGCTTTGACCTTCGCCTTTGGGATATTCAACGATACCATCACGGATGATACGGATTTTGTTGTTCCTGCTGATTTTACCGTCGAGTACATAACAACCGGCAACGGTGGCCTTGTCGAACTTGTACACTTCACGGACCTCAACATTGGCCACAATTTTCTCTTCAATCTTCGGCTCAAGCATACCTTCCATGGCACTCTTGATTTCCTCGATGGCGTTGTAGATGATGGAGTATAGCTTGATCTGTACACCTTCATTTTCGGCAATCTTGTTGGCCTGAATAGAAGGACGAACATTGAAACCAACGATGATCGCATCAGATGCTGTGGCAAGCAATACATCACTTTCCGTAATCTGTCCAACTGCCTTGTGTACCACCTTGATGGCAATCTCCTGCGTGGACAATTTCTGCAAAGAGTCACTCAAGGCCTCAACAGATCCATCCACATCACCCTTGATGATGATGTTGAGTTCCTTGAAGTTGCCGAGTGCCAACCTGCGTCCAATCTCATCGAGCGTAATGTGTTTCTTGGTCCTGATACCCTGCTCACGCATGATCTGGGCCCTTCTGCCAGCAATTTCCTTGGCATCCGATTCGTCTTGGTATACTTTGAATTTCTCACCTGCCTGTGGGGCACCATTGAGACCAAGAATCAAAACTGGTGATGAAGGTGGAATGGCATCTACACGCTTGTTCCTTTCGTTCATCATGGCCTTGACCCTACCATAGTGCTGACCACTCACCACCAGGTCACCCTGCTGAAGTGTTCCGTTCTGAACAAGGATGGTGGCCACATAGCCACGGCCCTTGTCAAGGGTTGCTTCAATGATGGTACCGCTGGCTTCTCTGTCAGGATTGGCTTTCAGATCGAGCAATTCTGCCTCAAGCAAAATCTTTTCGAGGAGCTTGTCAATGTTCAACCCTGATTTTGCAGCGATCTCCTGGCTTTGGAATTTTCCTCCCCACTCTTCGACAAGGATATTCATCCCTGCAAGCTGTTCGTATATCTTCTGGGAGTTGGCTCCGTCCTTATCAATTTTGTTGATGGCAAAAATCATGGGCACACCCGCTGCCTGAGCATGGCTGATGGCCTCTTTGGTTTGTGGCATCACCGCGTCATCCGCAGCAATCACAATAACCGCCAGGTCAGTCACTTTCGCACCACGTGCACGCATCGCCGTAAAGGCCTCGTGACCTGGTGTATCCAGGAAGGTGATTGATTTTCCCGTTGGAAGATCAACATGGTAGGCACCGATATGCTGGGTGATACCGCCCGCCTCACCTGCAACCACATTTGCGTTGCGGATATAATCCAGCAAGGAGGTCTTACCATGGTCAACGTGACCCATGATGGTAACAATTGGAGCACGAGGGAGCAACTGATCGGGAGAATCAACTTCTTCTTCCTCTTCCATCTCCATTTGCTTTTCCATGTCGATGAACTCCACTTCGTATCCGAACTCACCGGCTACAAGCTCGATCACNTCAGCATCAAGCCTTTGGTTGATGGAAACCATGATGCCAAGACTCATACACTTGCCAATGATCTCAGCAAAGTTGACATCCAGCAAACTGGCCAATTCACTCACACTGATAAATTCAGTTACCTGGATTTTTTCATCCCCTTCTCCTTCTGCACCAGCTTCCATTTCCTCACGCTTCAGGCGACGAAGTTTCGACTTGGTTATCTTGGCTTTTGATCCACCGCCACCACCTGAGAGTTTGGCCTGTGTTTCCTTGATCTTGTTTTGGATTTCCTTCTCATCAATCTCCTTGACTTCACCTCTTCTGACAACGCGAGGCCCACCCACACGAGGTGTTGAAGGTCGCTGCGGTGCAGGTGCTCCACCTTTTTGAATGGAGGGCTTGGTTCTTTCTGGCTCTTTTTTCTCTATCGGAATGCGTATGCGCTTTCTTTTCACGTCTGCGCTGCGGCTTCTGTCGTCATTTTCAGGCTTGAGCTCAATCCTTCCAACAATCTTAGGACCCTCAAGCTCTGGCGCTTCTATTTTAACCCTATCAGGCTCTGCTGGTTTTGTGGCCTCTGCAGGCACTATTTCTTCTGGTAAGACCGCTTCAACTTCAGGAGCTTTCTCCTCAGGTTTTGCAGCTGCTTTCTTTTTTGATTCACCGCGTTTTGGACGTGTGGATGCATTGATGGCATCAAGGTCAATCTTGTCCAAAATCTTGGGGCCATGCAACTCAGGCGCATCAATTTTTGTAATCTCAGCTTCAGCAGGAGCAGCCAGATCTTCTGAAGGAGCTGCCGTTACAGCTGCTATCGGTTCATCCACTGCCACCACTTCAGGAACTTCAACTGGAACAGGCTCTGGTGCTGGAGCAGGAGCAGGTTGCTCTACCACTTCAGGCTCCGCTTTTTTCTTGGTATCCTTTTTGAAAACAATCTCTTCTTCGTCTTTCTTCTTCTTTGCCTCTCCTGATGACCCCTTGGGGATCTCAATGGCATCACTCTTTGCTTTCGCTGCCTTATCAGAAGAGAATTCCTGTTGCAGGGAATGATACATGTCTTCCGTTAATTTGGAAGTGGGCTTTAGATCATCCTTGCTGAATCCCTTACTGGCAAGAAAGTCCACCAACGTATCCTTACCGATGTTGAACTCCTTGGCCGCGGCCATTAACCTGGGTGTGTTTGATTCTGACATTTATCCTCCTGGGCTTTTTTTGCTTGTTTCTTGTTTGCTTGCTTGATGACTAGTCTTTCTCGAACTCTGCCCTCAACACATTGCGAAGATCCTCGATGGTTTCTTTTTCCAGATCAGTCCTGCGTTCCAATTCTGTGGCAGTAAGATCCAACACACTGCGCGCGGTATCGCAACCGATGCGCTTGAGTTCTTCAATGATCCATCCTTCGATTTCATCACTAAATTCATCGAGATCGATATCGTATTCAGCCATTTCACCTTCATTGTCGCGGTATACGTCAATGTCAAAATCGGTGAGGTCTTCAGCCAACTTGATGTTTACACCACGTTTGCCGATGGCCAATGAAACCTGGTCTGGTGATACAAATACTTCAGCACGCTTTCCCTCATTGTCAATGTTCATCCTGGTGATCTTCGCTGGTGTCAGTGAACGCTGGATGAGCAATTGAATATTGTTGGTGAAATTGATGACGTCAATGTTTTCGTTCTTCAGTTCACGCACGATGCCATGGATGCGGCTACCTTTCATGCCCACACATGCACCCACCGGATCGATACGGTCATCATAGCTTTCAACNGCTACCTTGGCGCGCTCACCTGGTTCACGAACGATTTTACGGATGACGATAAGGCCATCAAAAATTTCTGGCACCTCAATCTCAAGCAATTTTGCAAGGAAAGATGGATGGGTCCTGGAAAGGATGATCACAGGGGCATTGTTTTTCAATTCCACCTTCTTGATCACCGAACGGATGCTCTCTCCTTTTTTGAAATAATCAGCAGGGATCTGCTCAGACTTTGGCAGGATCAACTCATTGCCGTCCTCATCAATGAGCAACACTTCTTTTTTCCATACCTGGTAGACTTCAGCATTGATGATGTCACCAACACGGTCACCGTATTTTTTTACAAGTGCATTCTTCTTGAGGTCTCCGATGCGGCTTGCCAATGTTTGCTTGGCGGCAAGGATGGCACGGCGACCAAAATCCATGATGTCCACTTCTTCGTAGAGCTCTTCCCCAACTTCAAAATCCGGTTCGATCTTTACAGCTTCACTGTACTCGATCTCCATCAGGGGGTTTTCAACTGCACCATCTTCTACAATCATGCGGTGGCGCACGATCTCAAGGTCACCTTTTTCAGTATTGACGATTACGTCGAAACTCTCGTCAGATCCGTATTTCTTGCGGAGCAGTGTCTTGAATACATCTTCAAGCACTTTCATGAGCGTGGGACGATCGATGTTCTCTGCATCTTTGAAGTCCTGGAAAGATTCGATCAGATTGATACTTGCCATAAAATATCCATTTAGTGTTCTTGTCTTTTATTTTTTAGAATACAATTTTAACCGTTGTCGTTTTGATGTCATCAAAAAGCAGGGAATGTTTGATGACCTCCATCTTCTTGCCTTTCCCTTTCACCTCTTCCACTTCGATTCCCTTTTCGTCCGCTGCAAGCAGTTTCCCCTCAAATGCACGGCCGTCTTTCATTTCAAGTTCAACAACTCTGCCANTGTTTTTGATGAACTGCCGGTGCAACAAAAGCGGCTCGTCAATNCCAGGAGAAGAAACCTCCAGCCCAAACTCACCATCCTTGCAAATCTCTTTCTCAACAATTTCCTTGTACAGTGCTCTGTTGAGCTTGACGCATTTTTCAATGGTCACACCCTCATCGCCATCCACATATACACTGATGTTGTTGATGGGGCGAACGTTGACCCTTACCAAAAAGTATTGGGGCTCCGATTCGAGCAATTTTTCGGCCAATGCCTTAACCTGAACTGTTTTTTCTTCTGTTGCCATCTTCTGTGAAATAAAGAAGGGAACGGCACCGTTCCCTTCATCTGTTTCATGTTTCCGAAGCAAAGATAGGTAATTAGGGGGAAATGACCAAATTGTTGAAGGGGGATGGAGGGGAAAGGGATGAGGG
>Ga0063231_10000511_pt1 | contig 10937 bp, 7 predicted proteins | sample LauGreSu1BDMLBSD_2_FD_56231 | JGI IMG/M metagenome (GOLD analysis project Ga0063231, IMG submission 56231) | Freshwater lake microbial communities from Lake Michigan, USA - Su13.BD.MLB.SD v2 (version 2) | ecosystem: Environmental > Aquatic > Freshwater > Lake | place: Lake Michigan, USA...
GTCTTTATTGGCGCAGTATGTATCGTCCAAAATGATAATTGGATAACTTAACTATTCTACCAACAATTATGAAAAATAATAGAAAATTCTTTTCCCTGTTTCTGTTTATGCAATTGTCCATCGGGATGTCAGTTAATGCTCAATTAAATGTGAGTGTTGACAACAAAGGAATTCAAATTCAATCAGAAAAAACCGCTTATTCCTTTACTCCAACTTTCACCATTTTGTACAGTGCCACGGATCCTGACATGATGATGAAACCTTTGAACATCAAATCTTTGTCCTACAACGTATTGACCTGGAAGGTTAAGGACAGCAGCAAGGCTGATTTTGTACAAAAGGCTATTGGCAAAGAGACGGCTGGAGACGGCTTTGATGACAGGATTTTAAGAAAGGCTCCTGAAAAACGTACCGGTGCCATCCACAATGTGGGTGAATCAACGAGCATAATAGCAAACAATATTAGACATGCAGGCGACACCGCCTTCTTTGAGTTTCCGGCTTCCTCAAAGTTTATTTTGAAAGCCTATGTTTTAAAGAAAGCAAAGCCCTACCCCATTTTACAATACGAGTTACAACCTTTGGTGCAAGGTTTTTTCAGTGTGGGCTACACTGGCGCCCCAGTTCTGACAGTGGAGAAAACAGCGGGCATCTGGCAACCCTTGATATGGCANGAAAANAGNATTCCGGAAAATGCGTTTCTTACACCAGCATTCATGGCAACACTCCCCACTACAATGGCATTTGATGGTAAGAACACAATTGGTGTAATGGCATCACCGGACGCCATACCTTTTCAACCCTTACCGATATTGGCAAACAGCCAATTCGGCATTGGCTTGCTAAATTCCCAAAAGAACATTCAACCCAGTGTATATGCGCCAATCCCAGGAGGATTCAAGTCAAAAATGAAGGCAGGTGAGCCATTCAATTTTACCCTGCACCTTGTGGTAGAACCCCAAACCATCAATCGCACCTATGAAAGCATTGCAAGAAACATATTTGGCTTCAAAGACTACCGTAGCAATGCCATCAGTACGCTGAACAAAACGCTGGACAATATCATCGATTATTCCCTGTCAGGATATACCTGGTATGTAGATAGTCTGAAAGGATATGCCTATGCAACCGATGTGCCCGGTGCCGTAAAAAATGTATCCAGCTTGAATCCTCTTGAATTGGCCATTGTGCGGGATGATGTCAACATGTTTGAGAAAAGGGCTTATCCGCAAATTGAATACATGCTTTCCAGGGAAAAATTTCTTTTCAGTCTGGACAGTACACAAAAGATTCAGAATCCATCAAGGAAATTAAAAGGACCCGTTGCACCCTTGTCAGAACTTGGCGCATTGTATACGGTCCTCGGAAAGCAAAATCCTTTTTTATTATCGCTTATGGAAAAAGAATATGGCAAAGCGAGAACCAGGAACCTGGACATAGAGGAAAAAGGAAATAGCTGGATCAATGCAATGCATTTGTTCACAACAACTGGTGATTCCTCGTACCTGAAGACTGCTGTAGCTAAAGCATCAGTTTACCTTAAAACAAGGGTTAATTCAGCACAAACAGATTTCAAGGATCCGCTTGCGGGTGGGTTTTTCTTCTGGCCAGCCTATACCAACCGGTGGATTGAACTCTTGCAACTCTATGAGATTACAAAAGAAAGATCTTTCCTCGATGCGGCAGTTGAAGGTGCCCACAATTATACCCAATTCATATGGATGGTACCCGCCATTCCTGACAGCCTGGTTACCGTAAACAAGGATGGAAAGGCCCCTTATTACTGGTATTTGAAAGCAAAAGGTCACAAGCAAATGTATTATCCTGAGGAAAAAGTACCGGCCTGGAGACTTTCAGAAACAGGTCTTACGCCAGAATCTTCAGGTACATCCACAGGCCATAGGGGAATCTTCATGACCAATTTTGCTCCCTGGATGCTGCGTTTGGGATATTATGCCAAGGATAGCTATTTATTGGATGTTGCCAAAGCTGCTGTTATTGGACGCTACAGAAGCTTTCCTGGTTATCATATCAATACAGAGCGTACAACTGCCTACGAAAATGTTGACTTCCCATTTCACAAACATGAGGACCAAAGCGTAAACTCATTTCACTACAACCATATTTTACCGATGGCTTCCATGCTGTTGGACTACCTGGTAACGGATGCATTTGTCCGCAGCAAGGGTGCCATTGATTTTCCTGCTGAATATATAGAAGGCTATGCCTACCTGCAAAGCAAAATGTATGGTGCACGCACTGGTAAATTCTATTCTGCCAACAATGTCAAACTGTGGATGCCCGGCAGCCTGCTTCAAACCGACAACATAGAACTCAATTATGTGTCTGCAAGAAAGTCCGATACTCTGTTTCTTGCATTCACCAATCAATCTCAGCAAAACGTAAAAAGTACATTTACGCTAAACGATTCACTTGTTAAACCAAACCCTTCCGTATCCATGGATATCTGGCAAAATAACAAATGGACGAGGGTTCCTCAAATGGCAAAACAATTGTCTGTTCAGGTTGCTGCAAATGGCATTACTGCAGTTAGGTTAAATGGCGTTAAGATGCAGAATGGCTTTCAGCAACAATTGTTAGGGGCTGAAACGAGGAAGGCAACAGACTATGTGCATCTCACACAGGGCAATGCCAATGCCATGCTCTTGCACTTGGGCAATTACGACAAACGCCTTTATGTCTACCTGGAAGATGATGACAACAAAGTGAAAACAGCAACCCTTCAATACAAACTTGCTGATGGAAAGATAGAGATTCTGGAGGACAAACAATATCCGTTCGAATTCACTGTGCCACTGCAAAAGCAGTCTGGCATTCAATTCTCGCTGATCCTGAACAAAACAAACGGAGAAAAAGAGGAAAGCAAGCAGGTAACGCTGGGAGGAAAATAAAAACCATACAAGAAAAGACCACTATTGCACTATCCCCTTCTTCAACATAAAATCAAAAACCAACTTTCCCAAATAACTATATCCATCTTTGTTGGGATGAACACCATCACTGGTGGTCATTAAATTTGATCGGCTTTCAAATGGCTTGGTCAGGTCTAGAAAATATCCACCCTCAGCTTTGGCGATTTTTCTGATTCTTTTGCGCAACTCCCAGATCCTGGGCCGCCTCAGCGTCAGGTCATTTATTCTTTCTGGAGACAAACCTGCTGTGGAAATGACCATATCCAGAGGGCTACTGAGAATGAAAGTACAGTCTGGATTGATTTCTTTTATCGCCTTAATGTAAGCTGAATAATCTTTTTCAAAGTCACCAATATGTTCCCAATTGTAACGGGGAGCACTTACCGTTTCATTTGTTCCAACTTCTATGATAACAACATTGGGCCGGTACACCTTTAATGAATCCACTGTCTTCCAAATATTGGGTGTACCAAAGCGGATTACCGTAGCACCACCGATGCCAAAATTCCTCACGTCATATCCTGAATACCCTCCGGATTGCAATAGTGTACGTAAAACAGAAGGATAAGATTCAGACGAGGGGTTCTGGACCCTGGCACCAAAGGTGATGCTATTCCCGATGCAGGCTATTTGAATCTTTGTATCCTGAGCAGTGGTTTCATGAAAAGAAACCAAGCAATTGATGAACAACAATAAATACTGAAATGCCTTACCCATAGTCTAAAGATTTGCAACTAAAATTAAATGAATTTAGAATACTGAGGGATTGAGCCAGCAATGATTCCCAGTATAAATTAAAATAATGCTATTTTGAAGAAGACACAATCGAGGCCTTGATTTTGTAAAACAAATCGTCAGGATTAAAGGGCTTGGTAACAAAATCCTGCATCCCCGCTTCAAAGATTTTCTGTTCAATGTCTATAGTTGCAGAAGCCGTGAGGGCAATAATGGGAATATGCTGATTGAATTCCCTGATTTTTCGGGTGGCAGTATAGCCATCCATGACTGGCATGTGAAGGTCCATGATGATCAAATCATATGACTGGGCTTGCACCTTATCAACTGCAATTGCCCCATTTTCCGCAATCTCAATGACCGTATTCCAACCCTCCAACAATTGGGTGGTAAACAAAATATTGAAGGGAGTATCTTCTACCAACAAAATCTTTGCCTGACCCAAATCTTCTTCAACGAGGGCTGAAGAATTTTTCTTTTCTTCTATATCAGAAGCATAGGCCAATTCAAGGGTAAAATAGAAGTTTGAACCTTTTCCAACTTCAGTTTCTACTTTGATTTCACTGTTCATCAAACGAAGCAGATCTGCAGTGATGGCAAGACCAAGTCCTGTACCACCAAATTCTCTGGTGATGGAGCTGGACGCTTGTGAAAATGGACTGAAGATATGATCCAATTTGTCTTTGTGAATACCAATTCCTGTATCACTTACTGAAAACAAAATGGAGCATTTGCTTTCGCTAATTTTTTCCAGTTGCAAAGAGAGTCTCACCTTCCCCTTTGAGGTAAACTTGACCGCATTGGAGAGCAGGTTATTGAGCACTTGCGTCAATCGGTGCGCATCACCAAATACCTTAAGGGGAATATTGGGATCGATGTTGATGGATATCTCATTTCCTCGTTCATTGGCCCTTATGCTATTGGCTTTAAAGAGATCTTCTACTGTTGTATTGATATCAAACAAACTGTTGTCTAGCTCAAGCTTACCAGCATCAATCTTGTTGAAATCAAGGATATCATTGATAAGGGAAAGAAGATTGTCTGCAGAAGTCCTCAAAACCTGCAAATTATTCATTTGATCAGGCCTTGGATTTTGCCTCGACAGGATATGCCCCAAACCAATCACCGCATTCAAAGGTGTTCTGATTTCATGGCTCATGACAGAGAGAAACTCTGATTTGGCCTGATTGGCTTTCTCCGCTACTTCTCTTGCAACAATCAATGCCTGCTCTGCAGCCTTGCGCTTGCTGATCTGTTCATTCAAATATCCAATAACATCCAATAAATTGTTCTCCCCGGGGAGGATCTCTGCGTTGGCATCAGGTTCCATGCTCCAGATGGATTCCTTCAATTTTTTTATGGATTGATTTCTTATATCAATTTCTGACTTTAATCGACCATAGATGTCCAGGTAATCTTTTTCACTTACCTGGAATGCATGTTCAGACAACTGCTTGTCCCTGTCAAAAGCATAATAGGCATCACTGATAACCTGTATGAAACGAATGAGGCTTTCTTCATCACCGATGCCCTGGGGCAGGTTTTTGCGAATTTGTCTCTCTAACAGTTTGTGGTATGCCAATTGTCAACGATTAAAATTCATTAAAAGTTGTGATGGTCATGGTCTGGTTGTGGAGCTGGCATGGCCCAATGTTCATTTGGGGAGAAATTTCACCATAAGAATAAAACCCTACTATAGATGTTTTGTCTGTAAAATAATCAGATACAACCCCTACTTCTTCTTCAACTTGTTTTCCAAGGATAATCCTGCGACCAACACAGCTGATCAAGATGGCCAATTCAGGAGAATAGGATTCATCCTCGCCAGAGATTTCTTTGGCTGCCTGATCTGCGGCATCAATGAGTTTTTCAAAATTCGCTTTCATGAAGCGGACAGTTGACCCCTCGGGGATATCCCCTGAAAAAATCATGCAATTCCTCTCGTGGCTGATGGACAATATGGATCGGGCGATATAATGTGACCGTCCTGGCAACTTTACCGCCAAGGGAAACAAAAGGGTTGAATTGGTTTTGTCATCAATATATGGGCCAAGGTATATTTTGTAAAGGTCTACAGCGCTGCTGTTATCAATTTCATACACATCCGTACCAATGGCCCTGGTTACAATCCGCTCTGGACCAAAAACATCCCACCCACTAACAGAGGAAGAACGAACATCGATTTGTTCTCCATAAAAACCAATAGCAGCAACTGTCCCCATCTTGGGTTGGCCATTAAGACCAACCAGGGTATTGTCAAATTGAATCCCATCACCAGCAAGTCCTCCTGTGATGAGCACCTTACCCAGATTACCAACCTCCATCCCTGCAACCAACTGACTACCATTCACCAACAGGCCATCTGAAAGAATGAGAATGCTTGTGAGGCCATCAATCTCTAATTGCTGAACAAGTGATTTTCCCAGTTCAAAGCTATCGTTGAATTCATTAAGGTTCAATGAGGCAGTTCTGAGGGTTGTTTTTTCAAACGAGATCACGGTAATGACGGCTGAATCATCATACACCGTATTGTATGCAATCTCCCCAGCTGTTGAGCAGAGAACAATGTCTGCTGATGGATAGCGATCTGTCAATAACTTGTACAGTTGGTCATCCGCCACCAATCTTTTGCTGCCAAATGCAAGGATAAGATTTGCTTTGAAGGGATCCTGAATCTCATCTTTCCCGTTTATGACCAACGATTGGTTTGTAAACAACAACTGAGTAACCTTCATGGGATGATCATTAAAATATTATTAGGGAAACTATATCCCAAAATCATGTTTAAGTTCCTGCACAACCAACATTGCATTATTTTTCAGATTGATGATATGATCATGCAAATCATCTCCTGGCTGATTATTCCTGCCAACCAGCACAATTGCCATCACTGGCACCCTTAGGCTGTTGATACCCAAAACATAAATGCTTTGCTTCAATTGATGCGCCGCTTCTCCCATTTCACTATAATCGCCCGCCTCAAATCCTTTTATGATACGGTCGATGTAGATGGGTGTTTTAACGATGAACATCTGTACAACTGAAATAACAAATCCATTGTTACCCCTACTCACTCTTAATACCTGAGCCAAATCATAACTCTTACTGGGAGCAGTAGAGGATTTTAGTATGCCATTTCCTTGACCATTGTTGAGATTATCCAATGGGCCTTCTTCGTCTGCCATAATGCACTAATTTATTTCAAAATACAGTGGGTAATGTTTCAACTATGATTCAGAGAACGTAGTCACTGTCATGGTTTGATTGTGCAACTCACAGGCGGTTCCAACGCCAAAAGGTGATAATCCACCATATGTATAGAAGCCTGCAACGGTACAGTCTTGACCCAATTCTTCTTGAGCAGCCAACACTTCCTCTTCAACCTTTGTATCCATGATGATTTTTCTTCCCACACAACTCAAAAGCAAGGTCAATTGAGGCTTGTGATCCAAAAGGCTTTCCACTGAATCTTTTGCCGCAGTTCCGGAAGCGCTGATCAATTTCTGGATATCACCCCTCATGAGTCTTACGGTACTGCCCTCTGGCATATTGCCTGCAAAAACCATTGAATTGGCGCTGTCATCCGTTGCAAGAATGGTACGGATCAGGTATTTTTCAGCACCAGGCACCCTCATTGACAGGGGGAACATCAATGCAGAACCGGGAAGTTGTTCAGCAAAAGTACCAAGATAGCGTTTGTACAAATCGAGTGCTTTTTCTTCATCCACCTCAAACAATACATTCTTGTCTGAACGGGTAATCTGGCGTTCGTAACCAAACTCATCCCAGCCTCCAAGAGAACCGTGGCCAATATGAATATTTGCACCATAAAATCCTACGGCAATGATATTGCCCTGTGAAGCCACTTCATTCAAGCCCGTATACGTTTTTTGAAATCTTGCAGCATCACCGGCAAGTCCTCCGGTAATGGGAATTTTTTTCTCATTGTTATAACTAAACCCACGCACCAAAGCACTACCATCTACCATCAACCCATCAGAAATGATGAAAATACCGCTCAATGATTCGTCGTCGAGCAGATTTTTAAGTGCAACACCGGCAGCATAGCTGTCGGCATGTTGACCAATATTGGTCTTCACAGTCTTCAATGTTGAATTTTCCAATTGCATGGCAATTGCCACAATACTATCATCATGAACCGCATCTTGAATAATTTCACCAGCAGTTGATGATGAAACAATATCTGCATTAGGATAAAGTTTGCGGAGATGCTCAAAATGTTGTGCATCGGTAAGTAATTCAGGGGAACCAAAAGCCAAAACCAATTGACATTTTTCAGGATCAACAGTTGCGTCATTACTCTTCCAATTTCCTTGAACCAAATGATGAAGTGCAGTTTTCATATAGCAGAATTATTAGTACTTCAAAAGTACCTTTTCGCAATTCAACTGCGTATCAATCATGTCTTATGTAAACAAAATCAGTATAAATACCTAACAGGTATAACAGAAAGCACTCAGTACCTACTTATCAAAAAAGTTAGAAACAGCTTTTTCATCTAGATGCTCAATCCAATCCTTAAAATAAAAACCAGGGTTACGCCAACCANGAAGCGGATGNTCCCGATTTTATTTTAGAATAATCTGACAAAAAATGACGTTATAAATCGGCATGCTCGTTATCGGTACTGGCAAGCGCCTCATTCATTGATTTTCTGGCCTTACCCCTGAGTTTGTCAAACCTACTGGTAACATCATCCACCATCGAAGTCATGCCATCTTTCACCCCCTCAACCAAATCATCGCCTTTTTGCCTGATTTTTCTGCGTGTTTCTGAACCTTTATCTGGTGCAATCAATACACCAAGAAGGGTTCCCGCTGCAATACCTGCTAAAACGCCCAATACAATTTTTCCATTAGACATAAAGAATAGTTTAAGGGTGAATGAATAAATGATGTGTACGAAACAAAGCTACCCTCCAGGAGAAGATATTCAAATGACCGGGGTGAGGATCCAATGTGATGGCCATCAGTAAAAGGATAAAGAATCAATACATTAATTGAAACAGCTTGCAAAATAGTATCGGGCATTCCGTAATTTAGTGTCTACAACCACCAGACCATGACGTGTAGGCTAATTCCCTTTTTTCTACTTGCCCTGTCCTCTCTGATTACACAATCATCANATGGACAAGGCATTGATTCCATGATCAATGTTTATGCTGAACAGTCTCCCAAGGAAAAAATCCATGTGCATTTTGATAAAACGATTTACAACAAAGAGGAAACCATTTGGTATAAGATCTATATTCTTGACGATCAAGGACTTACACAATTGAGCAAGAATGTTTACATGGAATGGTTTGATCAGGCAGGAAAGCTCATTCGACAGCATGTTGCCCCCCTTTTTCAATCAACAGCAAAAGGAAGTTTTGACCTGCCTCCTGACTATACAGGCAGCGTCATCCGCATGAAGGTATACACGCGCTGGAGCCTGAATGATGATCCAGCATTTGGTTTTGAGCGTGACATTGTCATCAACAACAATGAAAACATTGTAAAACCTTCAAAAACAGAAAACAATACGATTGTTAATGTTTTCCCAGAGGGCGGAGAAATGATAACAGGGCTGAACAGCCTAGTGGCTTTCAAAGCAACCGATAAATTTGGCAAACCAGTCAAAATCAAAGGATTGATTGTAAACCAATTGGGCAAAACCCTTGATACGATTAAAGTCAGGCATGACGGTATGGGCAGCTTCAAGTTGATGCCCAAGCCTGGCGAAACCTACTCAATGAAGTGGATTGATCCTGCTGGCAATACCGGAATCATTGGTATACCTGTCAATAAAAAAGAAGGCATCACCCTGTCTGTGACAACAAACAATGAATTTGCGAATGTAAAAGTTGAAAGAACTGCAATCATACCCGATAATTGTAAGCGCCTGAACCTGCTTGTGCACATGAACCAGGTTGTTCTTTTTAAGGTCAGCCTCAATACTGCAGACAAACAGCTGCTTGCCGCAAACATCCCCATAGAGGGTTTGAATACTGGAATTTTACAATTTTCCTTGTTCAGTACTGACTGGCTGCCACTGGCAGAAAGAATCATATTTGTCAACAACAGGGAGCATGAATTTGGTGCTAAACTGATCCCCCAATTGGTCACCCTCACCAAAAAAGGCAAAAACGTTTTTGATATTTTTGTTGCCGATACTACAGTAACGAACATGTCTGTTGCNGTAACGGATGCATCATTGGAAAGTACACAGGCCAACCATACCATTTACTCAGACTTTTTATTGAGCAGTGAACTAAAAGGCAAGATCCACAACCCCGGATACTACCTTTCCAGTGACTCAGATTCTGTCACCGCCAACCTTGATCTGGTGATGCTGACCAATGGATGGAGAAAATTCAATTGGGAAAAAATGAAGGCCTCCATCGCTCCAGAAATCAAGTATCCTGTTGAGACAGACATGGTAAGGATTTCAGGCAAAGTGTATGGGTTAAAAACCGTCAGTGCCAACGACCTGATGCTCAACCTGATCATTCAGAACAAGGATAGTAGCAAGAACTTTATCTTTCAGCCAGTTACAAAAGAAGGACTTTTCCAAGGTGAGAACATGTTCCTGTTTGATACGGCCAGGATCTTTTATAATTTCAACCAAAACCAAAAACTGAACGAAATTACCCAGGTTCAATTTGACAATGGGCTGCTCAAGGCATCAGGAAAACTGCTTGAGCTAAAGGATGAAAATATGCTCAACCTATGGAACGACAGTGTTTCCCTGGCCAAAATGAATGCATTTCTTCAAATGCAGGAAGATTGGAAAAAAAGGTCCTCATACAAAACCTTACAGGAAGTTGTCATCAAATCCAAGGCAAAATCCAATGCACAGGCGCTGGATGAAAGGTATTCCAGTGGACTTTTTTCTGGGGGGGATGCACAGGTATTTGATTTTCTCAATGACCCTGCAGCCCTTGGAGGCATTGACATCATCTCGTATTTGCAAGGCAGGGTTGCCGGCCTTATTATCAACCGCTCAGGAGCCTCAACGTCCATGAGCTGGAGGGGAGCAACACCCGATCTTTATCTTGACCAGATGCAGGTAGGAGCAGACTTTATTCAATCCATCAATGTGAACGACATTGCCATGGTAAAGGTTTTCAGACCACCTTTTTTTGGGTCAATGGGTGGGGGTAGCGGCGGAGCTATTGCCATCTACACCAAGAAAGGTGGCGACTTCAAGGGCGACAATTCCAAATCCAGCAAGAGCATGCAAAGCGCATTATTGGTGGGTTATACC